>SDBV01000648.1_pt1 | contig 50505 bp, 88 predicted proteins | sample 2277081 | NCBI WGS metagenome assembly SDBV01 (sample SAMN10402039, study PRJNA504765) | marine sediment metagenome | isolation source: marine sediment core GS10_PC15, 223 cmbsf | place: Arctic Ocean: Southern Knipovich Ridge | collected 2010
AGGGATGGGGAGAGGAAATAGCAGTCAGTGTGGCACAAGAAAGTCTGCCTGGATGGAAAGCAGCCTTCTTGGGCAAATTACCTAAGACGATAATTGGAGGTGAATAATGCCAAAAAAAGAACCACTCTATCCCCATGTGACAAAAAGCAGAGAGCCAAAATCAGAAGAATGGCCTAAAAGCACTATCCCAGAGCCTTATCAAAACAAAATTCGAGCAGAGTTGCGGAAGATACCAACTTGGAAGCTACAACAGGCTTATGAAGCTTTGGGAGTTGAAAAACCAATTGGTATAGAAATATTGGAGCAAGGTAGAACTCATGTCCTTAATGCTATCGCTGAAGTTTTATATGAACGAGGCATTAGTGTAAGGGAAAAAGTAACTTGACAACCCAAACCCCCTGTGCTAATAATATTCTTAATCCTCTTAAATCGAGGATATAACTCTTAAAGGAGGTGTCGAATTGGCTGGAATCTTACTCACTAATGCCGGAAATGCTATCCTCTACAACGCCGTTCCTTGGAGCCACCGACTGGTTAGCCTGAAGACCCAAAGCTTTCCCAAAGGCGCCGTTCCAACCCACCTAATGCCTTACCTGTTTAAGACAGGCGGCGTTCCTGCGGAATGTGCCCGGAAGACTGCCGACAAGTCAGGGGCCGCACGTGTCACCAGTATGAACGCGTGTGTCTCGGTCGCGTTGAAGGGTCAGCGAGGCCGGTAAGTTAATAGCAGGTAGCTAAGAAAGAGGGAAGGTTGTTATGACCTTCCCTCTTTTTGTATAATAATACAAATGCCACTTAAACTCATTCTGAAAGAGGTCCCGGTAGGCCTACCGCCAACACCGAAGCAGTCTACCCAACGAGAGAAGTTTACCCGAGCTGCCAAGGAATGCCGCGAAACCTTCAAAGATTCTAAATTGAAAGGGACAGCTAAAATACTAGCGATGAATCGCTTTATGAGTGAGCATCTGCACTAGCTTCTGGTGCTGGTATAGCCATGAATGGGACGTTTACCAAGACCAATTCAGGATGGTAACTAAGCCTCTTTAGCTCCACCTCACCTTGAGGGTTTTTCTTTGAAGTATCAATAATGACACCCACAAATCTCCAGGCATTAGCCTCAGAAAACTCATAGTTTTTACAGCGGAAAGCAAATTTTTCCGTCTTCCTGCCAATCACAACTATCTCATATCGCAATTGCTTGATGTAACCTTCAGGGATTTTTAATTCCTGGTCAGGCCCAGCTTCCCATTCATTTTGTTCGAGTAGGTTTATTTTTTCTCCCATCTAATTCTCCTTTTCCTCCTCCTCCTCCAGTCCCGTTTGAACTAAATGTCCATACTTGCCCCGCTTATACTTTTCGGGATCTATTTTCTTCCTCTGCCTATAAGGTTTTTGGCGGTCATACTCCGATTGGTATTTTCCCCAGTTGGTTATTTTTATGCCATGTTCATTTTCACTGATCCGCCCCGACTGCTTACATTTCTCTAAAACATGGTCCAATAACTCCACTGAAATATTTAAGATACCTGCAACATAACTATGTGGGTAAGGCATTGACTGGTTAGCAGAGATAATCCCGTCCTGGCGACAATTGCCCGCTAATGCCAAGAGATCAGCCCAAACCCCCCTCTCTTCAGCGGTAAACTCAAAACGGATTGAACCCTTTAACCACTCATTTGGCCAAAGTTTAATCCAGTGTCTCATCTGTCCTCCAAATCAATTAAATAATCCTTTCTCCCTTAACAATCCCTCTATCTTAGAAGAAGAAATAGAAGAAGAAGTAGATATAGAAATAGAAGAAGGGAAAGTTACACAGAAAGTTACAACAGAAGTTACAACAGAAGTTACAGAGTTTTTACTTTTCCAGCTACAAAGTTTCATAACTTTCCCCGAACTCTCCCTGGAAACCTTTTTAGAATTTCCTCCCTTTTTCCCTGTTTTTTCAAAAGTACAAAAGTAGTAACACTCAAAGTTACAGCCAAGGTTACAAACTTATTCCAACAAAGTTACACAGAAAGTTACAACAAAGGTTACAAATTCTCATGTGCCTAGAGCCTTTAATTCTGCCCCCTTATTATTTTAAGCTCATCTGTGGAGAAAAGTAGATGACCACCTATTTTAATTGGCTTAACTTTGCCTTTGTTAATCCAGCGGAACATTGTACGCGTAGTTATATGGAGATACTCCACTGCATCAGTCATATTTAGGAGTGAGTCAGTGCGTATGGTGATTGTTGTGACAGAACTTTTCCGCCGCATGTATAGATTTTATGACAACCCTGTTATTTTTGTCAAGACCCTATTGTAAGCAAACCTTTCTTGATAGCCTTGATTACTGCGCCTGTCCGGTTCGCGACACCTAATTTTAGATACACGAGTTGTAGCTGATTTTTCACAGTTTGCTCTACTACGCCTAGCTCCCATGCGATTTGTTTATTGGATTTTGCCTGCTCCAATAATTTTAGGATTTGTAATTGTCTTGGCGAAAGTCTATCCATTTTATGTTATTCTTGGCGGGGCATCAGACTGCCTACCTGAGTGGGGGTTCAACTCTTCAGAAGCCCTTTGCCCCATTTATTCTACCTTCTGTCTCCTCGATACTCAAAAGTAAATAGCAATAGCAATTACAATCAGACGAAACTCAGTTGGCGCCATTAAGTCCCCTCGTTCCCTTCTCTATGTCCTTAACATCCGCCGGCTGGAGTTCCTTTTTCTTTCTCTCTCCTCTTGGCTCGAACTTACCGCACCTGCGGTTGCTCTCGTATTTGTTATCGCGTATCCAGCCCTTCTCGGTGCAGTAGTAGCGCTTGCCCTTACTGGCGATCCTAGCTTCTTGGCTATATCGGCAATCACTGCATCTTGCTTTCATTATTTTCTATTTCCTCCAGGCATTTCTCACAAATTCCAAAATTGACTTCTAGGAACGCTATGCCTTTAGTCCTGAACTTTCTGCCACATGTAGCACATTCAATCATTTGGGATTCCCTTATTAACTTTGATCTACACCTGCCGTTGCAGAAGAACAGGCGATACCCACATTTCCTTTGGGAGTTGACATAGCCCCTTCTTCTGGCGAATACTCCCCCGCACTGTGGACAGGTTAACTCCACGAGTGATTTAGTATGTAAATCAACTAGATGGCAGTTCCAGCAGAGATTGCCTTTTGTTTGTTTGGCAAGTTTCTTACCACAATTGGTGCAGTAGGAAGGAATATCCAGTAGCATAACTGGCGGGTAGCCGAGGTCTTTTATTACTTGATGAACGCGCTGCCGGCTTATACCCAACTCTCTAGCGATATCTACCTGCTGCTTATTGGGGTACCTCTTCTTAATTGTAGCAATTTGGTCGCGTCGCAGTGGTGTTTGCTCCATCTTTTATATCCGCTTGGTATATTTAATACTCCACCAAAGGTTCTTGAAATCTTCCTTTGTGAAAGAGTGTCCCCTTCGCTTGAGAACAACAATAGTCACGATGAGGCCCACGGGTAGAAAAAGTATCAAAAGCACTCTGCGCATGTTACCTCTAAACCTCAATTTTTTCGATTGCCATGGGTTATACCTCCTTGAGAAACCCAATCATATTTACTATACCTGATACTTTCCATTTTCCTGACAACAGCAATAGCCAGGATGAGAATTGCGGGTAGTAAAAGTATTAAAAGCACCCTGCGCATCCTACCTCCTGATAGAATTTACTATAATCACTCCCCAGGCTAACCCTCCAAGAGCAAACAAGGCGACCACTATTACCTCAAGTTGTATTGGCATCATTCCCCTTCCTCTCTGGACCCGATACCTATAGTATGAATACAAGGGTGGGTGAATGGGACAACGGTTGTATAAATCAACAACTGTTGAAGGAGAGATATAGACACCATCTGCGTTGTAAGCAAGGCCATCTGTGCCGTTACCCAATTTTTGATAATGCGCCAGGCTACTCGGGTAGCATGTGCCCGGTTAAGGTATTTCGTGGTTACACCTTGGCGAGCCATAACTTTTAATACAGCAGTGGGGTCAACAGGTAAGCGGATTCCCATATCTCCTTGTGGAGTCGCAATTTGGAAGGAGAGGGATTCAATTTGCCCCTCATTGTCGTAGTTCATTAAGACAGCTTTGGCACGATGGCTGGCTAAGATACTCGTAATTTCGCCAACGGTCTTTTGGGCGCTTATGGAAGTTGTATAGTTGAGGATTGGCATCTTTCTAGGCTTCCTCATTCACGATAATTCTGGATGCTCTCTCGAGAAGTTCAACTATCTTCTCTATGGCCTTACGATTCTCATCCACCATCTTGGTTAGTTCCTCTAGCGTATATATCTTTTCTGCCATGTTATTTACCTCTCTTCTATACTGGTGGCGGGGGCAGGAGTTGAACCTGCTCCTTCGGTTTATGAGGCCGATGACTTAACCGTTTGTCCTCCCCGCTTGGCTAATCCTGACATAGGATCCTTCTAAGACCTTTTCATTCACGATAATTCCGGGTGGGATGATGAGCACAATATCTGAATTATATAGAACTTCAGCCTCTTTAAGATTCTTATTCTCTACCCAAGCTGGCGGGAGTGAGATTTGGTGTCCGCCCTCCGTTGTAACTTTCCTGATTTTATATTTCTTTCTCAGAAAGCTCATTTTTAAGTCCTCCTTTATAAGACTTGACAAGTTTTCTTGTTAGTATTATTATAGGACTATGCCAAAAGGTTTGTCAAGTCTAGCTTTACGAAATTTAAGATTTGGTGTAAAGTATTCCTTGAGGAATGGATAAAAGGAGGTAAAATGAACGAGCTTAACCGTGCAGAGCGTCGGATTTGGTGTAGTTTTCTAGTATTAGCTGGTGACTCAGGGAAAATACAAGTGGCATCCGATGAACAACTGAGTAAACTTCTTAATGTGTCAATAGCCGTTTTACAATCGGCTAAAGAGAAAATGCTCCAATGCGATAAAATCACTGTCAACAGCGAAGGTATTGCTATTAACAATTGGGCGAGATATAGAAAGAAGGAGGTATGATTGAAGTTATATTTATTACGACCTAACCCTTGGTATGCTCAGGGCCAAGCCACAAAGAAACAGGTTGCGCCTGGTTTCGTAATTAGGGCTGACAATGCATTACGAGCTAGGGAAATAGCGGATAAGGAAACTGGTAATCTATATGAGCCTCTAACTTGGTTAGATGAAACGTACTCAACTTGTGTTGAACTCAATCCTGATGGCCAAGAGGGAATAATCAATGATTTTCTCGAGATAAGCTGAGAAAACATGAACTGTGTTATATGTGGCAATGAGGTTAAAGAAGGGGGAAAGAGTTTCCTAGAAGTGGATTTTGGCGTGTGTGAAGATTGTCTGTTGACTGATGAAGAGATTGTAGATTTTATGAGGAAGTATAATAAAGAAACTATGTTTAAGGAAGGCTATGTGAAGTTTGGCCTTATCCGAAAGTATCTTGGGGAGCAAGTTAGAAAAGTATTGAGGCACGAATATAAAGGAGGAATGGATAACTAAGGAGGGAATTGTTGAATGACTGAATTAGTAATGCCGGACTCAGATTATTGTTATGAAACCCGCGTATTTGGGGAGGGCAAGCAGTGCCCTGATTTTGATGGAACGGTCTCTATGGTGCCTAGGTGCAGGAAATACGACAAACGCCTATCCTGGACTCGATCAGGACTAGTACTGAAATGCGAGGAATGTCAGGGGCCAGAGGGAATCGATGGGCGGATCAGCCGTGATTATTTAGATGAGATTGATAGATTAGCTCATTATGAGGCGCAGAGAGATGCTTGGAGGACGGAAATTGTCGGACACTTAAGGAAACAGGCATGGAGTTTAATCTAACTAGGGAGCGTATACGCCAAATTGAAGCTAAGGCATTACGACTCCTCCGGCATCCAAGTCGTAGCACTAAGCTGAAAGCATATATAGGATACTTGACCAAGAAAGATAAAGGTAAGCTATTCTTGTAGGAATGTAAAGGGAGAAAAATGAAAGAACATCCAATAATTTTCACCACCGAGAGCGTAAAGGCAATCCTTGATGGGCGGAAGACTATGACTAGGCGGGTGATTAAGAACCCTAGAAGGACACCTGCATCTAATCCTATATCGTCATTATCAGCTCATAGTAGAGTCTATTCTATGGGCGACATAGAGAGAGAGTTAGAATTAGCGAAGGACATGAAACCCAATTTCACTTGCCCCTATGGTCAAGCAGGAGACAGGCTTTGGGTGAGGGCTACTTGGGCAAAGAACTTTAAGGGGCAAATGCTCTTCAAGTATCAGAAGGATAGGCTCACTGAACTACTTGACCTACCTGAGATAGATATAAAGTGGAAGCCATCTATCCATTTACACAAAGAGGATGCCGAGATATGGCTAGAGATTACTGAAGTCAGGGTTGAGAGGGTGCAGGAGATAAGCGACAGAGATTGCATAGCAGAAGGTTGCCCTCATGCTTTAATCACGCTTCCTACTGTTCCTATGCAAAGTTGGTATAAACATTTATGGGACTCACTCAATGCCAAACGAGGTTATAGCTGGGAGACAAATCCCTGGGTGTGGGTTATCTCATTCAAGAGAATAATAAAACATTCTCCCGAGAATGTAAGGAGGTAAGATGAAAGCTAAAGATAGGATGAAACAAGAAATGCCGGAATCTGAGTATTGTTATGAAACCCACGTATTCGTGGATGACAAACAATGCCCAGACTTTGATGGGACTGTCTCCATGGAGCCTAAGTGCAAGAAGCACGGCAAGCGCCTATCTTGGACTCGGACAGGAAGAGTATTGAAATGCCAAGAATGTCAGGGGCCAGAGGGAGTGCAAGGGCGAATTACTAAGTTCCATGCTCATTTGGATATATGCGAGCAATGTGAGCGGCATCCCTTTGATTTATGCCCGGAGGGTGCCAAGTTATTAAAATATGCCGCGACAAGGCTGTATTCCTCGAAGAATAAAAGGGAGAACATTCTTATCAAGAACGCTAGGAGGTGATTATGGAGATATGTGTATGGTATATATATAGAAGTTCTTCAGATTACGACCCGCAATGGAAGTCAAATCTGAGAGTCGGCATAGAGTTGGCTCTCGGTCGACTAAGAACCTACACTGGCTGGTCATGGACTTATAGATTCATTGCTGAATTTCAGACCTCTAGGAATATAGGTTGGGGCAAGGCTCTTGACGTCGATGAAGCTATAGAGGCTACCATTGAGTTAGCCACATCACAAGCTAACTTTCAGGCAGATTATGATGGTTGCCAATTGCCCATATTTATCTTTGCAAACTCAAGGGGGGCTTTCTCAGTTGATTATCATTCGCCAATTTATGGCAGTGACCAGATGGTTTTTTATGAGGACGAGACCCTGATAGAACATGAAATTGGGCATACCTTCGGCCTACCCGACCACATGAAACCGTTCGATAATCCCCAATATGCTGAATGTATTATGGGAAATCTCTACCTTGGCAGGATTCAGTTCTGCAACGAATGCAGATCAAAGTTTCTTAATCAATCAAACTACTCAAAGGCTTCATACTATGACCTTATTGGTCAAGCTAAACCTGATGAACCAGCGCCTAATGTGCCAGAGCCTGCGCCTAGTATTCCAAGCGAGATAAATTTAAGTTGGGTTAGCTCTTCTGCTTACTGGAATGGAAGGACGAGTGATGTTAGAAAGCTCGCTTCACAATGGCCTAGCAATACCCCAGTTGTAGCTCAATTCATTCTCCAAAATGGTAATTCCTCTGTAGCTATAAGTGCTAGGCTACAATTCTTTGGTGCTGAAAGCAAGCCGGTTCGCTTGGCACCCAACAGCTCTGCTCCGCTGATAGTGACAGTAGCACCAAAACCTGAGGGTGTGTATCAGGCTGAGTTTATACTTAAAGTATCTGACCAAGTTCTCGGAGAGGAATCTATAGATATAACGGTTGTCTCTTATCAACCACCTAGCGGAGCTACCATAGCTATAGTCACCGGGGTTGGCATAGTTGCAATTGCTTCACTATTACTGGCGGCAATCGCAAGGGCTATTAAACAGCGTTCTAAGGGGGAACACTAGGAGCCAGAGGATATTCTAACAGGAATGTGTAAAAAGGAGAAAGAAAGAAATGAGTGCGATGTTGGAAAGTAAGGCATCTTTTTCTGAGGATAGACTGTACCGGTTTACATTGTACCGGCGTTGGGCAGAGCTGGGGGAGGAGATATTGTTCATTGGGCTCAATCCCTCTACCGCCGACGAAGCACACAACGACCCGACCGTCAGGCGTTGTATCAACTTCGCCCGGGACTGGGGATACCGCGGCATTTGGCTAGGCAATATCTTTGCCTGGAGAGCGACGTACCCCGATGGGCTGGATGAAGTCTATGACCCGGTTGGCCGCGGGAATAACCTAGCATTGAAGGGCATGGCAGAAAGATGCAGCAAAGTGGTATATGCGTGGGGCAATCACGGTCAGTATAAGGATAGAGGGCGCCAGGTTGCTGAAATGGTAGGTCTTGGCTGGTGTTTTGGTGTGAATAAAACTGGAGAGCCAAAGCATCCTCTTTATCAATCTCGTAATGCACAGCTAATCAAGTATACTGGGGGTGCAAGTAAGGAATGACAAAAAGATTATTGACTGTGCAGGATGAGCGCTTGAGAGAAATGTCGCGGTCGATTGTGGACCCGAGTGATATTTATGTTAGAGAGCTGGCCGAGTATATGCTTTCTCAATTGGAGCCGCCGCGCACCGTAGGGTTATCTGCACCACAATTTGGAGAGTTGAGTCGCCTTATCGTTATTAGGCTCCAGGGGATTGAGCTAGTTTTGGTGAATCCGGAGATAACAAAAAAGAAAGGTGAATGTACTGTAATGGAAGGGTGTACTAGCATCCCAGGCAGATTTTTTCTGGTAAAACGCCCGAAGATTGTGAAAGTCAGGGGCTATGATCTTGATGGCATTATGCACTCAGTAAAAGGCCATGATTTACTAGCGCAAGTCCTTTGCCATGAGATTGACCATTTGGATGGAGTTCTAATTGATAAGATTGGGAAGGAGGTGATGTAAATTGAAGCCAGACAATATCTGGCATTTTAAGCAAGACTGGGGGTTCACCGAGCCAGGATAAATAACGAGTGAAGGAACATTCTGAAAAGAATATACAAGGAGGTAATTGCTAATGGGGATGTATGATGATATTTCTATATTCCAAGTTTGTCCAGTTTGTGGAGAGCTCCATGATTTAGGTTGCCAAACAAAAGACTTAGATTGCAATCTTTGGCATTTTCGTGCCTTGGCTGAAGATTGGTTCACTAGTGAGGGTGGTAGAAAGCTTAGGGAGGGATTGCCTATATTTCCTCAGTTTCCACTAGATAAAAGTCACACACTTTGGAAGGACCAGGCTGAGAAAACTGAAGCAGAGGCAACAATCCCAGAGCCATTTGCTGGCAAACTGAACTATGTGAGTGTTATCGGAAGTTGTGCAAGTCGGAACAAATACTTCACAGGGAAGATAGCTATTAAGGATGGGATGCTAGTAAAACCTGTATACGATATAGAGATAGATTAAACATTCTTGTGAGAATATACAAGGAAATGAAGAGACATGACTAAGCCTAAATTATTAGACTTGTTCTGTGGTGCTGGCGGTGCGAGCATGGGATATCATCGTGCTGGTTTCGAGGTGGAAGGCGTGGATAATAAGTCACAACCTCATTATCCCTTCAAGTTCTACCAAGCGGATGCGCTTGAGTTTCCACTTGAGGGATATGATGCTTACCATGCTAGTCCACCGTGCCAGGCTTATAGTAGGCTTACTGAGAAGAGATTTAGAGGTAATCACCCTGACTTAATTGCCCACATCCGGGCGAGGTTGCAGTTTAGATATGAGGTTTACAAATGCCCTTATGTAATAGAAAATGTGCCTGACGCGAAGAACCGCTTGGTAAACCCCTTACGACTTTGTGGCACACAGTTTGGCTTGGCGGTTTATAGACATCGATATTTTGAATGTCACCCTGAAATTTATCCATTGATGCCACCTTGTAACCACCATAAAAATCCCGTATTAGTATCAGGCACTACTAGGAGAAAGACGGGGCGTATAGAAAATAGCGTTCAGGAGAAATGTAAAGGTATGGCGATAGATTGGATGACTGGTAGTGATTTAGATCAAGCAATCCCCCCAGCCTATACGGAATATATTGGCAAGTACCTAATGAAATGTATTATATAAAACACATTCTGTAAGGAATATAACAAAGGAGGTGAAAGTAATGCAAAAGGGAATAAAATGGTTGCTTAAATACCAGCTATTGAGATTTGTTATCGGTAAGGATGAAGTTGTGGCTAATCTCAAGCCAATACATCAAGATTGTCTCCGGTGGGATGGTCGAACCTATTTTATAATCAATACAGCTCTATATGGTGGCATACCTGATAAAATTGAGAAGGTGAAAGATGAGTGAGACAGAGCCATTACCGAAGAGAAACCCAACGGAATTGAGCGAGCCATTGACACCGAGAAACCCATATAACAAGAGCGAGCCAATATATAGGAGAAACCCATGACTAACGAGCGAGCCATGACTCCAGAGAAATCCCAAGGGAGAGGAGCGAGCCAGAGGTGATGAGAAACCCACCAGAAGCGAGCGAGCCATTGACACCGAGAAACCTATTAAAGAGGAGCGAGCCATAATAAGTGAGAAACCTAAAGGAAAAGAGCGAAAAAGGAGGAAAATGAAAGGCGGGAAAACCAACAAAAAGGAAAGTGAAATGACCAACCAGGGAACAAACCAAATAGACACGGAAGTGCGACAAGAAAAACCGTTAATATGGACGGAGAAAGGCGACTTGGCTTACTGGGCAGATGTCTGCCTAGCCATAGAGAAAATGAGAGTGGCACTGCAAGTTGCCCTCACGCACCTTGGCAAGGTTGGCAGGATCAGCCCGGACCGGGAGGAGTTTCTGAAAAGGCTTAGGGGCTTAGAGGCCTACGCCGACAGCCACTTGGCAATTGTTATTGTCAGCCACCCAACTTGGTCATGGGCAAGTCGGATACTCGGGATCGGCAAAGAAACCTATCCCAAACTCATTGGGCGGATTGAGAAGTTCGGTAGATACTATGACATAAATAATCCTGAGGAAAAGGCTATGATTCCGTCCTATGTGCACAGACCAGTTGAGCACTACCTGAAAGTCGAGAAGGGCAAGGTGGTAGAGAAAGACGGCATCTTTGTTGAGGGTATTGAGCGACTGGAGACGCCTTCAAAGCTATTCAAGTTTGTAGGCAAAAATGTTGAGGAGGAAACAGGCGAAGCACCGAGACGGAGAAAGGGGCATAAACTGCCTTATGATGCAGATGCAAAGATGGCGGTACACCGTGTTTCAACAAGCCTTATGCGAGCCACAGGCATCTGGTATCACGGCGGTGATGATGACGGATGCAGCCGAGGTTATTGTGGCTACCGGGATAGGCTTGTTCAAGCGGCAGAGGTTGCGGGAGTGAAAGTAGTTCCCACTCCTAAGGAAAGGATGTGCTTGGAGTGCGGCATTACAGTCGTGGAAAAGAAGACTGAGTATTGTCCAAAGTGTGGGGTGAGGCTGAGCCTCAAAAAAGAACCGACTGGCTATTTATATGAAGGGCACCTGCACATGAGAACATTGCGGCTGATGGAGAAGGACTTTTTGGTATGTATGTGGCTGGTGTGGCGAGCTGCTCTGGGGTTGCCTGTAACCCAGCCTTACAGCGTGGTAAAACTGGATCACAAGCCGCTGGATCCGTGGAAAATGGTGGACAAAACAAGCCAAGAAACCCAGCCGGAATGAGAGCCTGAGAAACCCAAAGGATGTGAGCGAGTCAGTAAAAGCAGAGAAAACCAGGCAAAGGAAGCGAGCCAAAGGCAAAGAGAAACCCATTATGAGGGAGCGAGCCATGGCTGAAGCGAGCCATCGAATGAGAGGAAACCATACCACATGAGCGAGCCACTGAAACCCATCAGCACTGAGCGAGCCATGAACAAGGAGAAACCCACACGATTGGAGCGAGCCAGAGATTATGAGAAACCCAAAAGTGGGGAGCGAGCTAGACCAGGCGGAGAAACCAGGCAAAGGGAGCGCGCCAGGTAAAATGAGAAACCCATTAAAAGGGAGCGAGCCACAATCCCTGAGAAACCCAAAATTATTGAGCGAGCCAACGCACAGGAGAAACCCATTGACCTCGAGCGAGCCAGAAGCAAGGCAAGGGGGACCGAGGCGAAATCCCGGTCCCCTCTTTGGCCCAAAAAGTGAGAAACCCAGCGGAAGAGAGCGAGCCACATTCTCATAGGAATAGAAAAAGGAGGAAAATAAAATCCAAAAAACGAAAATAGAGTGGGTTAAGAATCCAGATGGTAGCCAGGGATACACTTGGAATCCAATAACCGGGTGCCTGAATGATTGTCCTTATTGTTACGCTAAGAAGCTGGCTAATGGGCGGTTGAAGCAGAGGTATTTAGCGAATAAGAACGTAGCGCCTCTGGTTGAGGGGTGGTATCATGATTTGGGTGAAGACGGTTATGTTGATAGCCGTTATGATGCTCCCTTCTACCCTCGCTTCTGGCCTTCGAGGTTAGATGATATAAAGTTCTCTGGTGCTTGGTGGGATACTTTAAGAGGTAGAAAAGCTAAAGGCGTCTTTGTCTGTGACATGGGAGAATTATTTGGGGATTGGTTACCCGTCAAATGGCAAAAAGAGGTCTTCGATGTTATCAAAAGTGATCCATTAGACCGTTTCTATCTCCTCACCAAGCAGCCACAGAACCTAATCAAGTTTTCACCGTTTCCTGAAAATTGCTACATCGGGGTTACTGCTACTAACACAAAAGAATATCTGGCTGCCCTTGCTGGGTTAGCCGTGATTAAGGCAAAAGTTAAATATATATCATTTGAGCCACTGCTCAATAGGATAATAGTTAATCCACCTTATACCTTCAGTGGAGATATAGATTGGATAATCATTGGGGCACAGACAAAGCCTTATAAGGCACCGAAAATTGAATGGGTAAAAGAGATAGTTGAGGCTGCGGATAAAGCTGGAACCCCGGTGTTTCTGAAGGATAATTTGTGGTCATTATTACTCTCAAATCCTATTGAGATTTTGACTCGACCTATTAAGATTGCCTATGAAATGGATGGCATACTTGCTACTGCTGATATTAGTGGCTCTAACTGGGGGCGGGAAGGAGATTTTGCTGTAGATATGGGAGGGACTAAAAGGCTCAAAATTAAAGAGGTTTTAGATATTAAGTTAAGACAGGAGATGCCAAAATGAACAACAAGGCTGAAATTAGCATTAGAGTCAAAGATAAAATTACTGGTGAGGAGAAAGAAATACTTGTCTCCAAGGCTGAAGTTTTAGAAAAATATTCATCAAATCTAACGGGAAGCAAAAACTGTAATCACTATCTTAGTTATGCTAGGGACTTCCTTGACCACTCTGATGGCTTAAACAAGGAGTTTGTTACTAAGTATATTGAGAGGTTAAGGAGGCATAAGAGGTCGCCAGGGACTAGGAATTTTGCCTTTAGAGTGCTCCGTAGGCTCTTTGTAGTCAATGCAATTAAGTGGCCTTTTCTTCGAGGACAGGCACCGCAGATTGGGCAAAGGGATGAGTATAAGCCGGCGCTTGATCCAGAGCTGATTAAAATTATGATTGAGGCGGCTAAGAGTGGGAAGCTGGCTACTGACGAATGTGCTTTCCTAGCTCTATCGACTATTTATGGGTTGCGTAGGGCCGAAATGGTAGATTTGAAGCCAGAGGACTTTGCAGGTGATACTGTTTTTATCGCCACAGTTAAAATGGGAAGGCAAAGATACCATTTGATTCCCCCGGATATTGCGAAATACTTGACAGCGCACGATTTTAGCCAAAGGTATAGTCTCACCGGGATGGACCAAGCATTCTGGCGGATAGTAAATAATTCCGGGCTCGGGCAGTTGAAGGAGCACCGGCTGGGCTGGCACGCTATAAGAAGGACAGTTTTGAGCGTGCTACATAAGGTTGGTTTGGATCCTTTCTCTGTGCATCAGTATATGAGATGGAAGGGTGGCGCTGAAGGAGATTTGGCTATGGATGCGCGCTACCACGCTACCTCTTTTATTGGACTGGAAGGCACGAAAGTGGTAACTTTGGAAGCTGAGGGGGATAAAGGGATATTTGAGAAACATCCGCTATTGGCTATGTGGAAAGATTAAATGCGAGAGGGGAGGATGATGCAACAATCGCTAATTAGAGAGAAGGGCATGCTTAGGTTAAATGGAATAACCAGTGGGCAAATATTGTGGTTACTTCAAAAGAAGCATGCCAAAGATGTGGTAGTCCCTGAGTGTAAAAATGGCGAAACATGGGGTGCGCGTGATTTACTTAAATTAGATGCCTGGGTATTACTGAGAACGTACTCGCCGCTTACTACTATCGGTTATGAGATTAAGTGTAGCCGGCAAGACTTTGAGCAAGACCAAAAATGGACTAACTACCTAAACCTGTGTCACCTATTTTACTTTGTTTGCCCTGCTGGATTGATCCGAGTAACTGATTTACCTAATCAGATAGGGATTATATGGGCATCTAAAGATAAACTTCATACTAAACGTAAAGCTGAGAGAATTAAACCTGATATTGAAAAACTCAATCGTTTGCTAATTTATGTAGTAATGGCGCGCTCGCAGATTGTGGATAATATGTATGAAGTGAATAACGAGCCACCAAAAAGTCAAGTGCAGTTATTAAAAGAAGCAACAGAAAAGGCCAATGAAAAAAGAGAGTTGGCTTATTTTGTTAAGGGGCATGTCCGAGACATCTTCAGAGAAACACAGAAGGCTAGCCAAGAACTCAAGTATAGAGAGGATACGATTAAACGGTTTGAGGAACAGTTGAAACTACTAGGAATAAATTGGGACTCCCACAACAATACTTGGCAAGATGCTATGCGTGTTGAAAATGAAATAAATTTACTCAAGAAGCGTATTGATAACCGAGCTCTCGGTGAGATGAAACAATTAGCTAGACAATTAAATGAAACGGTAGAAATGATTACTAAATTGCGAGAAAAGGAGGTGCCCTGTGAGAAAGCCTCTATATCCCTACATACCTAGTAAGAGAGAGCCTTTATACCCTCATGTAACCCCCGACGCACTTGGCGCGGCAAAACTAAAGGGAGCCTATGATTTTTTTAAGGCAAATGAGAGAAGAATGGGTGGTAGTTGGGCTGGTATGAGGCATAGGATTTATGAGCACGTAGTCTTGAACTTAACTATTGAAGATGCTTCAAAGATACCTATTTTCAAGCGTGAACTACCACCACGTAATTGGAATATACCACCAGAGTATATGGTAGCTTATTTTAGAATAACTAGAGGTATGACTAAGGCAGATGCGATTAAAAAGGTGAAGAATGTATATATTCCTCGACTTCAAAGAGAAGGGAAAGAATGAGAAAGCCTTTATATCCCCACATACCTAGAGTAGGAAAGCCTTTATACCCTCATGTAACCCCCAAGCATCCGTTGAACAGAATTACAGATGGCATACGTAAAGCCCTTCTTGAGCGCCCCTCACGTTTAACACACGGCTATACAAGCACAAACGCCTTCTGGATAGACGATTTGGGCAATATCATTCAATACAATAAGATAGTTCCTGGTCTTCATACCAGCGATGCTATAGCGGTACATTCACACATGGCTGAGAATGTTCTGGAGGTGGGAGAGCCATACGAGCAAACCTTTAACGCAGGAGATCTATTTGCAATAAAATGGCAGATCCAACATGGTTGTGGTACTAAGAGTGTGGTTCTAACTAACTTGACAACTTACGACTACATAGAAATTCCACCTGCCGCGCAGGGGCAGTTTCTAAAATTAGGGATGAAACGCCTTTCAGAGCTAGCCGAGTCAAAGTATGGCGAAGGCGATCTAGCGATTAAGTCATGGGAGAGAGACCGAATGAAGCTACGCAAATTCGCTAGTGACTACGGATTGATTTATATGGAGAAGCAACCGTGGGTGGTTCCGCCAGAGGTACTCAGGAGAGCCACATAGTATTCTAACTAGAATAAGGCGATGAAGTTTTACGAAGACAATCAAAGAACTATATACAATGGTGATTGCCGGCGAATGAGCGAACTCGCAGATGAGTCCGTGCAGTGTGTGGTGACAAGTCCGCCATACTGGGGATTGCGGAAGTATGAGGGGAATCAGGAGTTGATATGGGGTGGAAATAAGGATTGTGAGCATCAGTGGGTAAGTGACCCAATACCGGGGGAGAAATCAGGTCCCCCTGGGCCTAATGCTACGGTAGGTGCCCGGTTCGCCCAAGATGCAGTTCGGCGCCGCAAACCTACTAATACTTGTTCCCTCTGTGGAGCATGGAAGGGGCAATTTGGTTTAGAGCCTACGCCAGAGTTATATGTTCTTCACACGGTACAGATATTGAGGGAGATAAGGCGTGTATTGAGGAAAGATGGAGTTGTGTTCTGGAATATAGGGGATAGCTATGCAAGTCAAGCTGGTGGTTATAGCGATACTGGCAGCCGGGGGGAAAATGATTGTATATCTACAAAAACTAGAGGGGCTGTCTTGTCCGGCAAACGCCGGCAACCTCCACCTGGGCTCAAGCCTAAAGACCTCTGTTTAATCCCTTTCCGAGTAGCAATAGCAGCACAGAGCGATGGCTGGTATGTTAGAAGTGTGATTATATGGAGTAAAAACAATCCAATGCCTGAGAGTGTAACTGATAGACCAACAAATACCTATGAGTTTATTCTGATGCTAACGAAATCAGGCACTACTCAATACTGGACGCACAGAGATCACGAAGGCACAAGGAAACAGCCGAAGCCAGATTATAGATGGCAGAGACGCGGAAAGCCAGATATGAAGGCAATCGCCAAAGAGATTGGTGGTATGTCTCAAAGAACTGTTTGGGAAGAACGTGATGGTGAGGATAGAGGATGGCGTGAGGCGGCAGAACGGCAGCATTCACATATTGTAGAGGAGACAGATATTAAGCCTGACGGCTGGACCCGAGAGAATAAAATGGGTTGGGATAGGATAAACCTCTGGGAAGGACACGACTATTATTGGGATGCTGATGCGGTGAGGGAAGTTCAAAGTAGCAACACACATTCAAAAGGCACATTATTAAGGGACACACCTGAATTTGCAGCAAAATCTATACGGGCAGATGGCAAACAGGCTCATAAGGATTGGAATAAATATACTCCACAAACATATTTACCGAATGGTCGCAATCTCAGAGATGTATGGACATTCCCAACAACTCCGTTCCCTAGCCAATTTGTCAACGGTGAGAAACTAGACCATTTTGCCGTCTTCCCTGAGAAGATACCCGAGCTCTGCATTAAGGCTGCTTCAAGTGAGAAAGGTTGTTGCCCGAAGTGCGGGGCGCCGTGGGCGAGAGTTATAGATAAAAAGCCTAGCCAGTTTAATATTCGTGTACGCGATGCTTGGGCCGGCCGTGCTACTCCAGAAGAAGGTTATAAGGCAACTGAGGAAGAGATTACCCGGTATCCTGGCAATCATCCTGATATGGGATCTCGCCAAACATTAGGCTGGCGGCCTACTTGCGATTGCGGATTAGACCCTATTCCCTGCACTGTGTTAGACCCTTTTGTCGGTTCTGGCACTACTCTACTTGTGGCAACAAAGTTGGGAAGGAAGTCCATCGGGTATGATATTTCAGAGAGCTATTGTAAGATGGCTGTGAATAGGAATAAGCAAGGGGCTTTATGAATGAAGTTCATAGATTTATTCTGTGGAATAGGAGGTTTTAGACTTGGACTTGAAAGGTGTAATAAATCCGAAGCAACGGAAGAGAGACAAGCATCCAGAAACACCGAAGGATATAGCCCCAGCATTGGGGGCGAATATGTGGAAGGAGCCACCTTTAATTGTGTCTGGTCAAACGCTAATGGGGAAAAAACAAATATCCCAAAGCAAGAGAATAGCCGGATTAAACAAATCTCATCCTTGTCTACAGGGCAGAGAAACGGGAGGGGGATTCAGTCATTTTATAGATGTGTCTGGGCCAACGACAACGACAAATATGCCTGTCAAATCTACCGAAAGCACTGGGGAAACAAAGAACTCCACGAAGGCGACATTAGGGCAGTTGACCCTGCTACCATTCCAGAACACGACCTCATCTGTGCGGGATTCCCTTGCCAATCTTTCAGTATTGCTGGGAAAAGAAGAAGCCTTGAAGATGCCCAGGGTACATTATTCTTTGAAATCTGCCGAATTGCGCGGGCTAAAAGAACTCCATATCTTTTCCTTGAAAATGTTGGTGGACTATTATCAGCAAGTTATGTCGAAACATATGAGGCGTTGGCCCCAGAAACTAGAGAGGTGGTTGGAACCGATAAGTGGGGGAATAAACACACCGCCAGACGCTATACAGGCAGATGGACAGTGGTACAGAAGACCCGAAATATACCAGGTACAGGAGGTTGGGTCTTTGCCACCATTCTTCAAGCGTTGGATGAATTGGGGTATGATGTGCAGTGGGATATCCTTAACAGCAAGGCATATGTACCACAAAACAGGGAGCGGGTATTCATTATCGGACATCTTAGAGGAAAATCCCGACCCAAAGTATTTCCTATCGGAGAAGCAAATGAAATGGTTAATGGGCAAAGCACAGGAAGACCCACAGTTCAGGATAAATGTAGCACAGCAATACACTCAAGATATAATGCAGGAGAGCAATATATATCAACAGCCATAGATGGGAATTATTACAAAGGTGTGGATAAGCATGGACAAAGAACGATGATTGCAGAGCCGTGTATTAAAAATGTACCACATGGTTTTAATGATGGCTTTCTCAAACGCTATCCGAATCTTAGGGCAGCTCCATCAAGCGAACACAATGAACTTTTAGTAAACAAAGGAAGGATAAGGCGACTAACTCCCATAGAGTGTGAGCGTTTACAGAGCTTTCCTGATGGCTGGACTGAGGGAATATCGGACACACAAAGGTATAAATGCCTTGGTAATGCTGTGACCGTCAATGTGATTGAGGCAATAGGCGTTAAACTATGAAGATAGGATTAATTGACCTAGATAGGAAAGGATTTCACTGGGAAAGGTTAGTAAACTAGGCATTGGAATAGGGCAATAGGTGTTATATGTCGCAAAAGAAGTTAGAGGGGTAGCCAGCATGAAATTATAGGGGGGTTTAAGGTAAGGAATGGCAAAGAGTTATAAGGACACAATTAAAGGTGATAAGCTAGTAGAACGGCTGCAATGCCCGATGTGTGGGTGGATCAGGCCTGTTAAATTTGGTGTGAGCAAGCGGACCGGGGAAGTCAGAGTAGTTAGGTTTGATAAAATGGACTTAATCAATGCCCGGCTGTGGCGGCTGGAGAAACTAACATCGGCCGGCAGAGGTTCACCAAAGGCAACAATAGAGCTTGTAGATAGCAAGACTCTAATCGAATTGCCGAATGATATAAAATTGCAGATCATATCCCAATGCCAAGCGATTCTAAAAATTCTAAAAACCAAATAATTTATGACTACAGCCAGATTTTTATTTAGCTATGATTAGCATATATGCTAAAACATTCTGATAAGAATGACTTGACAAAAAAAATGGGGTTCTGTATAATAAAATCATAGGATTAGATTATGAACACCGTAGAAGCATTGAGGATATTAAACAATCCAGAGCCAAATAAACAATCAGTATTAAAACACTACCGGCAACAGGCAAAACGGTATCACCCAGATTGTAAGAATGGCGACCTGGATATAATGAAGTTAGTAAACTTGGCCTTTGAGCTTGTGGAAGGGTTGAACTTCACTTGGGATATAAGAGAAGAGGACAGGGCCGCAAGGCCACTGACTGACACAATTCAAGAGATGTGGGATCAGCTCAAACATTATCCTGGATTAGTGGGGGAGATTATAGGTTCCTGGTTGTGGATTAGCGGCAATACTTATCCAATCAGAGAGCAATTAAAGAACATGGGTTTTAGCTATGCCCATATTAAGAAGTGCTGGTATTATCACGAAGGTTACTATCACAAGCATAATAAAACACAATATACAATGTCCGATATGCGAAACTTGTGGGGATCGCAAACATTAGAAGAAGAACAGGCAGAAGCAATAGCGGCAAGTTAAAATATAAACATAGGAAGGAAATTGGCAATTCTTATCGGGCCACAATTAAAACAAAAGGGGGAAAGGAAATGTCAGTAGAAACAATCAATATAGCCGGTAAGTTTAACTTGGGGCGGTTAGTCTGGACTAGGGGAGTAAATGACGAAATAGCCGACAATGGGGAGTTTGCCAAGTTTGTGCTGGATAGCACCAGCCGGCACGCTAGGGGGGACTGGGGGGATATGTCCAGGGAAGATAAGAACGAAAACGAGTTGGCACTAACCAGGGGCAATCTGCGGATTTTCTCAGCATACGAAAACAAAGGTTTGCCGAAAATCTGGATCATAACCGAGGCCGACAGGTCAGCCACAACGGTTCTATTCCCAGAGGAGTATTAAATATGGAGGGGTTAATAGCGTTAGCGATTATGCTATCAGGGTTACTGATCATTATCAAAGTATGTCTATAAAGGAGGGCAACGATGCAAAACCTATATGAGCAGGTGAAAGGATTAAGACCATTCAGGGAAAGGGAAAACACTCAACGGTGTATCAAGAATCTGTGGAAGCGGGATTGTGGGGACACACATAAGGGCCACATTATAGGGGGGCGAAAATAATGGATAGAGTGGGATACATGAAGCGATACTGGCAAAGGACAATCTTCAGACACGGCGTAGCATCTTTAATCATAGGCAATTACACTGGGTTAAAACGCTTTATCAAAGCATATCGTCTAATCGGGGCTTACTTTATCTGGATTGGCTTAAGTGGCTATGAGGTGAAGATAACTATACCAAGACTAATAAGAAGGAAGGGATAAAATGATTTATGAAGATTATAGACCGCACAAATTCAGTGAGGTTATCGGGCAAGACAGTGTGATACCTATGCTGATGGCACAATCCAGACAGCATCGCTTTAGCCATAGCTACCTCTTTTTTGGCCAGAGCGGGACCGGGAAAACAACCACAGCTCGAATCATGGCGATGGCCATGAATTGCAACCATGCTCGAGACGGTGAGCCTTGCGGGGAGTGTAGCGATTGTAAAGCTATCGGGAAAGGGCAACACTGGGATATAATGGAAATTGACGGTGGCCGTTTTGGTAGAATAGAGGGGATACGAGATTTGTGCTATAAGGCATATTTTAGTCCTATCGGGAAGCGGAAAGTGTATATCATAGACGAGTGTCAACAATTGAGCACTGAAGCCTGGGGAGCATTATTAAAGCTACTTGAGGAGCCGCCGGCACACTTGACGATCATACTTTGCACCACTGATAGCCTAGGAAATGCCAAGATACCAGAAACGGTAATATCTCGATGTGAGCTATACCCGTTTGTGAAACTAGAGAGCAAACACATGATCAAGAAACTAAAGCATATAGCTAATGCAGAGCAAGTGAGTGTCAGCGAGGATTGGTTGAATTGGGTGGTGAGCTTCAGCGGTGGCAACGAGAGAACAGCGGAATGTGAGCTCGGGAAGCGGTTATGTTTAGAGGCGGTATAATGTTAGCTGGAAGAGATCTGAAAGAGCTACACCAACTAGAGGCAGAGAAGATATCACTGGAAGATTATGATATGGACTTTTATGACCTTGAGAGGGTGACGAAGTTCTCAGTCTATAACAAAGCTACGGAGAGGGTTGAGGAGAGGTTGATGGCGGAAGCAGTTAGGCCAAAAAAAGGAGAAAGATGGACATAGATAAATTTCTGAAAAAAGAACCGGAAACAGAGGACAACTTTTGGGACCAAGTAATTCAGCCGAAAACGTCTTACCTTATAATCGGCGATGTGGGGACAGGGAAATCGGGACTTGCCTATTTTATTCTGGAGCGATACAGCGAAAAATATAACCTGACCCCGGCGGTAGTGGGCTTGCCAAAGGCAAAGAGGGATTTAGTGCCTAGTAACTTTGAGTTTCTAACAGACATAAGCGAGATCCCGTCTATGGAAAACGCTATCGTGTTTATCGATGAAGCCGACATCCAACTCCCATTGGATAGCAATAAGGATAAGGAAGCGGTGATAAACTTCCTCAGCTTGCCCAGACAACGAAAACAGATATTCATATTAGCTTACCACTTCCCGAGGTTAGTCAAAGGAACATACTTACCGTTCTTTAGTGCCTTCCTGTTTAAGCGCCCGCCATACTTGCTTGAGTTTGCTAGTAAGAAGTCTGCGGATGAGCTTATGCAGATGATGACCAAGGCCGGGGAGCGGTTTAACGAAATGACCTCTGAAGATGAGATAAGGAAGCATTGCTATGTGGTGGCTCCTAGAATCAGATGGCAAGGCGTATTGGAGAACCCTTTGCCTAGCTTCTGGAGCCAGGACTTATCGGAAATCTGGAGTGGAGTTGGTGTTGTAGAAAAGCAGGGAACACGGCTAGTAGTAAACGACCAGCTCAAGCTAACAACATTATTGCAGAGGACAGATGAGGGTGAGCAATCTAATACGATGAAAAGACTTGCCAGTGTGGAATCTCTCTTTTGGCCAAAGCCCATTCCTTATGATAAAATCATAGAATATGATATGCAGTTTAACTTGGAGGAGTTGAGGCAGCAATGTAAAGATGCTGGATTAAGCATCTCCGGGGATAAGAAAATGCTTGCCGCTAAGATAATTGCCAAAGGGGAGGTAGCAAAGTAAAATGGATAAGGGACATGATGCCGAGGCTGTGAAATTCTATGACCTTGTAGACAGCATTGCAAAGCTATGCAAGGAAAAAGGGGAAATATCATTAGCCCAAGTAGAGAGTTTGGCAAAGGCCAAAGAAATTAGACCGGCAGCAGTTTTAGATGACCTGGCTATTATGGGCTACGATGTTAACCTAAGCCAAGGTAAAGTTATATGCCGCTAGACTTCAGGCTTGACCACAATGACTTTACGCTCTCTGATGAGTGTCTTGACGCAATGGCCAGAGTGCTGAAGAAAACTAGGGTCAAGGAGAGAGGGTTTATGCTTTGTGCAGAGTCCCCCTCTGCTCCAATCTATCCTAGCAGTGATCGTATTGGCGGAGCTAATTCAATAAAAGTAAGGGATTGCCGAGGTCAGGGTCGGGGTATTGTTGTTGGTGCTTATCACACACACCCTGATAGCACGTGCGCTCCTTCTTGGTATGATGCCTTTGCTTTGATAAGGCGTGCATTTGGTTGTCAGCGACCAACCCTTGGTTGCAGGGCTGGAACAAAAGATAAGACTGTCCGTTGTGAAGCTGTAAAGGAAACTCCTACCCTTGTTGAAGTTAACTATTTCTTAAGTAAGAGGAAAGGTAGAGCCGGCACACTGGCAACAACTGACCCTGAAATTTGTGCTCATTTGACTGAACCCATTATGTTCCCGATTAGCTGGAAACCTGAACCAAAAAAAACAACCCGGGAAACGGTAGTTGACTATGACAGAAACCATAGCCTTGAAGAACTTAGGAAGATGTGCAGAGATAAAGGCGTAACTGTGTCAGGGGACAAAAAAACATTGGCTAGAAGGTTGATAGCTGTATGACTGAAGAAGAAGCTAGAGAGAGAATAAGGTGGGTAATTAGGGGGGCACGATCTACTGAGGATGCACTAGAAGCTGCCAAACTGGAATTAAGGGAAACTGAGGAGGCTTCATATCACCTTGGGGTAAAGATAGATGTGCTTCAGGAGACAGTCCAATCCTCACCTGCTAGGAGACTCGTTAAGTATATTAAACGAGCAGGCCCACACAAAGGGGAACTTATAGATTTTACTCCAAGGGAATACCGCGAACTAACAGGTAGCATTGCAACAAAGGCGATTCTAAGAGAAGGCAAAATACCCTGGGAGCGGGCACTTGACGAGATAGCCAGCGAATTTGGGTATAGCTCTGATGAAGCCCTTAAAAAAGATGTTGAGAAAATGCTGCACGCTATACACCGCATTGACGATATGAAATGGGAGCAGTCAAATATCGATATCCAAGAACGTGTTTATAGGAGCTTTATTGAAGATTTAGAAAGAGAATTAGTGCCTAAGACAAGGCGTGAGGAGCTTATTATGTATGATCGTGGGCATACTTTGGAGGAGGTCAGGGAGATGTGCCGAAAGAAGGGATTGGTAGTCTCGGGGGGTAAAAAAGAGCTGATAGCGAGGTTAGTATGATTAGGCTAACTGTTGAGCAACTAGGTGATGTATGGAATAGAATGACTCCAATAGAGAAAGAGCGTTTAGGTTTGGAAGCTGGTTTGGAGCTTGATAAAAGAAGTCTGTGGTGGCTGGAATTATGGGGGGAAGATAAAAGAGCTATAAGAAGAGCTTATGAGAGAAGGCACTCTGAGCTAGTCAAAGGCGAACAAGCTGGTATGCTTGGCGTTCCGGGTAAGTATGTTGAGCAGAAGCGACCTTGGACACCGGGGCAGATGGGATTTGAGAGCTATGGTAAATATATTGAGGCGATGGATAGAAAATATAGCTTGGCTGAGTTAAGGGAACTATGCCGGCAACGAGGTTTATCAGCTTCAGGAGATAAGAAAACTTTGGTAAGGAGGCTATTCTAACTCCTTGCCATTCCTTACCTAAAACCCCCCTATAATTTCACGCTGGCTGCCCCCCTAACCTCTTTTGCGATATATAAACACCTATTGCTATGGTCAAAAGTCAATCGTGCCAATCCGATAGATTTTGTAGTTGCGACAATCTAACGGCAAGTAAGTCATGTGCTCTGTTCCTTTCGGTCCAGGCGATAGGAACGCATTACAAATACTCATAGTGAACGAAGCCAATACCACCCAGCTACCGGGTTCCAAGTTAAGAAGCCCGTTAACATTAACTTCATGGTCTCCGCTTCTTAGATTGCAACCTTGCCAGCCCCCGTATGACTCACTGTGAGATATAGCCTGGCAATCATAATCACCGCATGTTGAGCCAACTATACGTTCGCTCCCATCGGGAAGTACAGTTATCTTCGGGAAACCTAATCCGTATATTCCCTGACCGAGTCTCCCTGGTACTCCCCATTTAAGAAACGTGATATTGTTCAGCCAGCTTTCGTATTCGCTGGCTCTAATTGCTATCAGGGTAGCTCCAAGATTCCAGCCTGAATATCCGCCCAAGTCGAGGCCGATTATACAATTGAGGTTTGCATTGGGGGGAATCACAGCAGTAGGGTCAAAGGTGAAATATGGCTCTCTTAATTCGCTGGCACCGCTCAGGAATGGTCCAGAGAAATCGCCCTGAGTCCTTGTATATGCCGCTATGACTTCATCAGGAAACTCGAGTGCGCTCTTAACCAGCTCGGGTGGTGTATTCACGAAGATCGGTAGCACAGCCGTAAAGCTACCTGTTAACCCGTCTATCTCTACGCGGTAGGTTCTGGTGCTTCCTGGGGTAAACTGAAACTCCACCCGTGTCTGCGCGCATAAGAACTCACGCACTAATGTGACCTCTTGAGTCAATACCGGAGTATTGTTTATGTAGAGCGTAACGGTATGAGTTATGGGTCTGCCAACAGGAGCAATGCATAACATCACCCGGCAGCCAATAGTAACTGGATAGCCTACTACGACCGGAGCGCTTATCTCTAAGTCCTCATAAGTAAAAGGATATTCTTCCACAGGCGCCTCAGTAGCCTCGAAACTTCCTGATAACCCATTTATTGCCACGTGGTAAGTCTTAGCTTCCTGCGGTGTATAGACAAAGGCCACTCCTTGGGACTCGCTTGGATCCAGTGTTACCCTTTTCGTTGGTGTCATGTTACCTCCAGGGTTATCGTTTTGCTTCCTCTAACTCCACCGACATTCGTAACGATTACGCTTATTGTCACTGGCTCGCCAATATAAACTTCCGATGGGCTGATTACAAGGTCACTGACTACAAACTCCGCTGCTGGAACCCCAACAACATTAAAGCTGCCAGTAAGCCCATCAACGCTAACCACGTGGACTTTAGCCACAGATGGTGTAAAGGTAAAGGCTACCGTTCTGGACTCGCCCGGGTCTAAGGTTATGGTTTTTGTGGCCATAATTCACCTCCTAATTAAAGTGGCACTTCAAAAGTGCTATATCCGGTAGTAGGGTATCTATCCTCATGCCCATTCCATTTAAGGACAATGTGCATCCTATGTTCTCCGGGAGCAAGTCTTAACTCAGTATTATGCCAAATCTTCTCATTGTTATCGTAAGCATTTGGTGCTAAGTATCCTTCATTTGTGCCAACAAGCACATCATCAATATACCACTCCTCTATGTATTCTCCAGCTCCATCACCGTCATTAAAAACCCAAGCGGAACCCCAGATATAAACTGTATCACCAACTCTCCAAGAATCAGTAATGGGACCGGGAATATACATGTGAGCTACTCCAACTGGTGCCTCAATAGCCTCAAAGCTGGCATGGGCTTCAAATCCATCCAGTATAACTGCAATGTCATAATGGCCAGCTGCAGGAACAGTATATCGGTAATAATAATCGCGGGTATATCCTAGAGGTAAAGTCTTGCCTAAGTATGTGTAGATTAGCTCGTTATTGGCATAAAAATTCACATCAAAAGCCGCCAGAACTGCCCCTACATTAGTGGCAATAGCACGAATCCCCATCATCCCGCCAGCATAAATAACTCCAGGACTTGGTGATTCGGTTGCTGGCTCAAGATTTATACTCAATGCCAGTTCCACGCGTCCCAAGGCCTGAAAGCTGCCAGACAACCCATCAACGCTAACCACGTGGACTTTAGCCACAGTTGGAGTAAAGGTAAAGGCTACCTCTCTGGATTCGCCAGGGTCTAAAGTTACCTTTTTGGTTGTCATTTAGCTCACCTCTAGCGTGACGGTCTTGGCACCTCTTTTGCCACCGATATTGGTCACAAGCACGCTTATCGTGACTGGCTCGCCAATATAGACTTCAGATGGGCTAATTAGAAGATCGGTGACCTGAAATTCCGCTTCTCCTGGCACCCAGCCACAGGCGGGGGAGTTCGCCTCAACAAGCGCCCATTTGCGCTCTAGGCTACACTCATATAGGTCAAAACCCACGCACTTGGTTTCCCCGGGGGTGCAGACCTTCGGCGCCGCCTTAACTCTTGTAATACCCCAAATAGCAAAGCCGGTCCCAACTAGGGTGCCTACGACCGCTAGCCCTTGCTTAATCTCTTTTTTCATGTTTAACCTCCGTTTTGTGATATGCCTACCACTTCGTCTTGCTCACTACTATTCCTTCTCCTTCAACTCGATATAAGTGTTAAAACGACCCTCCATCTTCGCCATAGTAGTGTTCATAGTATCCACCTTCTTGACCAATCCGTTATTCAGAATATCGTTCACCGTATCCACCTTTTGGTTCAGTTTACCATAACTGATGGCCCAGCCACCAATATTCACCAGAGTAATAACTATCAATGCTATCCAAGGTGCGGCCATTTTATAACCTCCATATTGCTATTTTAACAATGGCAATTACAATACCAACCCAAGTGAAAGCACCCATCGCTCTCCCAAAAGTATAATACCACCGTTCACGGTTTACCATTGCTACTACAGCCTTGCTCTTTAGCGGAATCCGCTCTTTTAACAGGTAGCATATAACCTCACACCACCCCAGCACGAAAGAATGCCATTCATCCATATCTATCATTAGCCATCACTCTTTGCTGGTAGTAAATGAGATGCCGGGGAAAGCATGACCTATCTTGCCAAACCCCAGTGAATTATTGACATATAGCATAACTGTATACTCACGTCCGGGCAATAAATCATTCAATGTAAAGGTTAATTTCTGTGGATTGGTTTTCCAATTGCTATTCGTATAAGTCTCCAACGCATTAGGTTTTCTAATTCGAGCACAGCTAATAATACCGGCAGCTCCACCCAATCCATTAAGCATGAGCTCTAAATCCGCTGTATCGTAGCCTATCGACGTTACGGCGATATCTGAAACTTTCGGCTTCTGTAGCGCGGTATCCCAATTTGGTTTGAATGCATCGCTTGTGTCGCCAGCAAACTTAACATACGGAACTGCAGCTGGGTAAATTTCACAGGCTAAGTCGAAAGCCTGCTTGAAGGATAGGTCACGCTTGGTGTCAAGGTATTTCAGGAAGTTAGAGATAATTGCGAAAGCATGGCTTCTTATTGGTTCTTGAGCAAATTCAAGGGCACAAAAACCAACAACGCATGTGCCGACTTTTTTACCCTTCGTTAGAGACTTAACCCAACCAGATGTAACTGTTGACCCCATCGCATGACAGTGCCACAAAACAGCTAACGTAATCGGTGGTCTGTCTGCCATTGCGTGTTCAATGCTTTCCTCGCCTCCCTGGCTCTCGTATGCCCACAGAATTTGAGCATGTGGTTTATTGGCCACCCACTCATCCCAAGCGATCGTTCCGCTGCCGTGGGCGTCAGCAAAGTAGTATTTAGTGTCGGAGTCAGCCAGCTTAGCCAGCATCGCTGCTCTCTGTGCTGCAGCATCTGCTCTGTCTGTACATAAACGATAATGGTACGGCCTCGATTGCCACCGCATTGCTCGACTTAATCCCTTTGATTCCTTCCTTGAACCGTCCCCCTTAAGTGCACTCCAGCCCACAGAATTATATGGCGGGTTAGTCCATTTATGTTCAGTCTTGCCATAATTCTTAGCGAAGTGAACAAAGTCAAAAATGTTCACTTTGCCGTCATCATTGAAGTCTGCCCGGGGATCATATTTGGTATCCCCCTTCTTTGAGCGATAGCAAGCAACAAACTTCACAAAGTCTCCGATTCCAAGGTGTCCATCGCCGTCAAAGTCGCCTTTCATTGTGATAGGCTCAGCAGGGCTGCCTCCAATTCCTTTTTCGTCCTCTTTAATTCCTCAGATGCCCGCTCAAGGTTTTCTTCAGCCTCGTCCATAGCGAGTTTATTATTCAGTTGCCTCAAGTCCCAGTTATTTCCTAAGCCTTTCAATTTCCTTCTCCTTTCGCCATTCTTCTACGATAAAGGTTATTGAAGCAGCGGCGACGACGCAGTATGCCTCAGCTGGAATTATCCCCATAGCACAGAGAACGATAAAACCAATGGTGAACAGCACACCGATGATTAGCTTGGCCAAACTACTAGCTGTTAAGTTCATAACAATCCTGCTCCTATCAATTTTGCTGCGTTTGAGCCACCTGCTCTTATTAGTGATTCCTCACTTCCCCAGCTTCCCCAAGTTGGTTCTGGGTAACAAAACTTACCTTCCGCCCACCAAAGTATTCTCTTGTCCAAATAGGCATCAGCAGATCTCCTGCACCAACTTTTCAGCTGTTCATCAGCCTCAATCCAAGTCAGGTCTTGCCCACCAGCATTATCATGAAGATAGATATGTTGCTTATCTAATGTAGCATCGGGCACACCGATAGTGATAGATGATGTGTATTTACTTGTAACGCCTTCCCATATATCTGCATCCAGCCTTGTATCCGCAATAAACCTAAGCTCAAAAATATAGGTATGTCCTTCCTGAAGCAAAGCCTCCGCCAAATCCCCTCCCCTTGCTTGAACAGAACAATGAGTATCTGTAGCACCTTGGTCAGTATCTACATACACAACAAAGTAGCATACATTACCCCCAATATCAGGGTCTGTGTAATCACCGAAACCAATTATGACATCAGCCCCTTGTTGGGCAGATTGTTCGTCTTCTATATCAGCTTTCCATCTTACTCTTTTGCTCGAAGCAGAATAGTCGTTCCTTGTCCAGAGAGCACCTTTATTATCCGCCTTTACATCTTCTGACCATTCACCCATAGGGTCAGTATCATAGGTTCTGAAATCATCCCAAGTATTAGCACCACTACTTTCTGAAGCATCTCCTGTTTTGCCATAGTAGATATAAAAAGTCCCCGAACCTGGGTCAGCAGGTATGGAGTTAAATTCTATCCAGATGTCAGCTTGTTCACACCAAACTGCATCCACAGTCTCAGACCAAGCATATATTCGGCAATCTGTTACATAATCTGTGTCCGCTTGCTTAAAGAGAAGTTTTAAGTCATCATTGTAATTTGTGACTAGGTTAACCCAATAGGGAATTTTCCCATCGATGTCTCTTATTGTAGTGTAGATTGTTTTCTCTAAAGCCCAAGTTTCTCCCCAATTACTGGATTTGTAATACTCAAGGTCATTGCCATCGCGTATAAACACCTTGGCAACATTGGTACCTTCTGCTTCCATATCAGCTACACCAAGGTTTGCCGAGGAGACAATATCATAGGAGTTCCAAGCTGAGCCATTCCAGGGGACAGTTATCCATTTATCATTGACCATATCATGATAGCTGAGGATTGGGTAGCCAGTGCTGTTAACGGCTACGAGGGGGATATATCCTACATCTTTGCCCGCTGGAGCGCCAGTATTAACTACCAGACAGTTGTTCTCTCCTTCGGTGTCATCTATGCAGACTCCTAAATCTGTATCGTCTACATCATACATATGGTTGTCGCTAACCTTGAAGTAAGCATAATAGAGATTTCTATGGTCTGTATCGTGACCAGCACCACCTGAAATGCACCACACTAGATGGAACTTCTCTGGTATTGAATCATGGGCACTTTCGTGAACTACTTTACCAAGATAAATCTCCTCTAAGTCGTCGGCTCTCGTAACTTCCCAAATAGTAACGGCAGCATCCCAATTAGCTCCCCCGTCAGCGGTTTTGACGAATCTCAAAGGTCTATGTATGGGGTCTCCTATGTCATCAGGTGTGTATCTGTAGAATACGTATATGTTCCCGCTATCGTCTTTAACAGGGAAAGGATAGGTGGCAAGAGTTGCCGCAGCTAAGTTTCCATCAGTCCAAGCCGTTATATCTCTGGCGGAATCGGATTTAGTATAACGGAGGGTGCTGTTGTGGCAGCCATAAAAAACATACAGGTAGCCGTCATCGTCAATCAGAAGCATCGGATAATAATGGCTATCATTACCTGCGGGGGAATCACCACATTCCACCGGAGCAGCCCAAGTCTGAGTTGCGTGGTCGTAATAAGTAATATATGGGTCAGAGTCAGCACCTAAGTAGACTACAAAGGTCTTATTCGAGACAGCATCATATACGCCAAACCCCCCGGGTCTTCGGGCACCATAGACAGAACTATCAACAAAATAATCAATCCGAGAACCTTCTTCTACCCAATAATCAAGTTTTGTCTCCCCATCGCTCTCTGTAAGCTTAACATCATCGGGAAATTTTAATGCACGATTATTTAAGTAAACATCACCACCCGAGTCCGCACCAATGCCTCTATGCACAGTGAGCTTCATCTGGTAGTCAGTTTGCACTCCAGCGGTGGAACCGTCTATTGGGAACTGCTTTCTCCATTTATACCCCGTTAGCATATTATCGTCATCCCCTCCTTTGCCTGCGTTTACGGGAACAGCTATTAGGGCTATCAGCACGATAACCAAACCCAGTATTACTCTCGTCTTCATTGTTAAATCGTGAAGAAAATCTGTAATCCGATTTGAACATCTCGCACCATTAAGTTGTCAGCATTTGCTCTCATAGTCGTTATCATACGAAATTGATTTTCTGTGCCACTGGCCACCTTGCTAGAAACATCAACGTTGCCTACCAAGCAATCACCGCTGGCACTGACTCCAGCCGCTACATCAAGTGTACCTGTGGGTATAGTAATGCCTGTCATTTCTGAAGTGAAGTTGTCATCGGAGATCTCAACCCCACCAGCGGTTGCAATATAGTTGGCCCCAGCACAGTAAATCTCACGGAACTTGAATACCAAATACGCCTTCCAGACTGTAGCCCCATCAGGAAGCACAGGAGTAAGCACGCAAGCAGCCAGTGGGGTTGGAGCTGGAGCACCAGTGCCGAGGTTTAGTTCATCCTCAAAGCCACCCCACTGAGGTTTGCACAAGGCTATGTGAGGTATTTTATCCGTTTCAGCGATAATTTTTCTAATTCTTCCAAGTCGGTCTATCATCTAAAAGCTCCTATTACTACAGCTAAATTCCAAAGGCAAACTCCAACCATCCCGAGGCACAAAGGCAAAAGCAGCTTCTCCTTATGCCAGTAATACAACCCTGCCACTATTACCCCGGCTATCAAGCCTTTCCAGAGCATACTTGAGCCGAATATCCTAGCTAGTGGCATAAGTTCTATAGCTCCCATTGCCAGTGCTGTTTTTGTTAAGTAGGCATCCAGAATATTTATTCCTATAAAGGTTAATCCCATCATGTCAACAACTCCGCTAACTCAGGCTCCAGCAATGAATATTCTAACAAAGCTGGGCTCTCGGTGACAAAATACATATTGGCGCCATAGGTTATCCCTGTTGAGTTTCCTGCTATTGCCCTGAAGTGGTATCTAGTATTATGGGTCAAGCCAGTCAAATCCGCGGAGAAAAGGGCACCTGTTGTTTTACCACCCTGGACAGCCGTTGTGTATATGGTATCTCCAACCTCCGCATACTCAAACCAGCAATCACAGGCTTCACCACCGTCATTGGCTAGCACTCCGTTGACAGTGGCCAAGGTCTGGTTGATATTATTTGCTGACTCGGTGGTGACTGTTGGCGGTAGAGGAAAGGGTGGCACCGCCTGAGTAGTAGCGTTATCCTGGCAATAGGCATCGGCATAATGCGGGTCGGTATAGCACCAACCTCGGTAATAATATGCTGTGCTGGGGTCAAGTCCTTGATCAGAAAAACTCGCTGATGGCCCGTTATACGCCTCATCTCCATCAGCTAGATTTGCAGGATAAGCTCCGACCTTCCTCCGTACCACAGTATTACCCGCACCATCACCCTTAGTCCAGCTTACATCTATCTGGGTATCGCTTATGACCGTAGCTACCATATTGGTGCAGGCTTCAGGCTTGGTGACAAAAGTTAAATCATCGCCATAGCCCCAACCTGCACTATGAGCTTTAGCCCTGAAGTGTATTGTCGTCCCCGGGCTTAACCCACTAATGGCATGGCTGAAAGCAGCAACACCGTAGGAATTAGATTCTGTCCATGAGTTCCCGTAGGATATATCCAGCCCCCAATCAAAACCTCTTTCATCAGCGTCTTCTACCCCAACATCCGTAATTTCCCCATTTAGAGTAGCCGTTTCTTCCTCAATATCAGTAGCAGGGTTAGTTACAACGGTCGGAGCAACTGGTAGAACTCCCCCATGTGAGTAGTGTAGGTCGACAACAAAGCCAGTAGTCCATCCGCCCCAACCTCCATCGTAGTGCCTGTAAGAACGGCAAATATGTACAGGGTTAGGAGGGTAGGCAACGCGACAGATTGCATTTACACCCATGTGTGGAGTAAAGCCAGTAGTCCAGTAGGCTTGGTCAAGGGGCTCGCAATATACAGATTGAGAGTAGTAGGCTCCCTCTTCAAGAAAGATGTTGTCCCAAGGCACAATGTGCTCAGTTGGTGGAAAGTCTCGGGTACCAATAAATGCTATAGAAGCGGTAGCGATGGCTGCCCCTATAGGCACTCCGAGAGCAGTTGAATGGTAAATACTAAAGTGCAGGGTGGTAGGGACTGGAGCACCTGGGACGCCCCAGAGCCACCAATGAGACTCGGTGAGAATGTAGCTCGTCTCGGGGCGAAAACAATAAGCATGTTCCTCACGATTGGACATAGTGACAGTTCCACCGTGATTCTCGGGGTCGCTATGACAATATTGTGCTGCCATCACATCATTCCGTCTATAAGATTATCTTTTAGCACAGAAGAACTCCATGTCCAGTGATAAGTAAGCAGGAGCACCCGCTGATTGATAAGCCTCAATTTTCACGCCATACACGTTAGGCAAAGAGCCAATCCTGATCGCCTTAGCACCTGCTGGCTGGGCACCCGTATAGGATGTTTCATCCTCTACCACATAAGCCCCTCCATCCACTCCCTTGCTTGAAAGTCTAATCCAGACAGTATCCCCACCTGCCATGTTGGTTAAATCGATCCACGCGCCCATAAAAAGCCAGGGAGTAGTATCGCTATCTTCAAATTCAGCAACATAGGCATTAGTAAGAGTCTTGCTGCCACTCTGGGCTGAGCGCCTTAGCTGCAGGAGCTTGATCATCTCGGCCACAGTGGGCTTCATGGTTAGAATAAGAAAACTAACCCCGCTTACTATTACGTGGTCAAAAGCGGTGGCAACATTGACTTCACCACCTGTGGTTGCCCCCTCTATGTCCTTTGATTGCCCCTTGCAATTACCGGACAGGATAACTACTTCCTGGTTATCGAAATTAGGCTGAGCGGCTAAAGCAACACACTTTAGCTGTGTGGTTGTGCCAATGGCATTAGTCTTGCCCCGATAAGAGATAAGGGCTTTCTTTAATATCCCTGCACCAGCACCCGGCATTATTGCACCACCTTATAGAAAATTCCCTCCCCATCGATCGCAGCATCCAGCCATATTTTGTTAAGGTTAGTTACATAAAAGGTTTCGTAATCTTCCACATCGAGATTGGCTGTGCGCGCCTCCGCCTCAATTTTACTCCCGCCTAAATAAACTCTGCCCACATTGGTATGCTTGGCTGTGATGGTAACAGCAAAGCCCTGGGGAACCTCTACATCGGGTAATTGCTCTGCTACGCCTGCGACAGTAACGGTCTTTTCACCAGTGGTAATTGAGCTTCTATTTCCTAAGGTCATATGAATATCTTCTCCACAATTTGTCCCTCAAGGATGGTAACAGGAGTAGCCGTAGTTGTCAGCGCCACAAGCCTGAAATTATCCCAGAAGCGAACCTGCATTGAATCACCACCAGAAAACACAAATACGTACTGTGCGCCGGTAGCCTTCTCGATCCAGGCTCCAGGGAAATGTGGATGTTCAAGTGACTGGTCAACCATATCGCTTACGTCAAAAGACCACCTCTGGTTATCAATATAAAGGTCGTATTGAATATCCTTCCCGTTGGAGATGAACTTAACCCGCGCTATGGCGCCCTGTTCTGGTGCTGTTGTTTTATAAAGCTCTTTAGTGGTCTTTCCCGGTATGGCCAGGTTTTCCTCCGTATCTGTTATCCTGAAGCTGTATTGCCCTAGTGGCAGTTCTATCCCTGTTAGGGCTAAAATCCCTGCTTTAATATCGGCAAGGTAAGCATTAGTTAAATCTAGCGAGTTTAACTTAACGGATATATCTGCGAGCAAGGCCAGACCAGCGGCAAATACCTCTTTTGTTTGCAGATCAGGTGTAACTACTTGAACTCCCTCGGGTGGTGCTGCCTCAACTTTCCTAGTAAGTGACCTAATAAGTTCGGCAATGCCTACAACAGTGCCGCCAGTCAGTGCCCCTGCAAAAACTGCTTTACCTGTATCGTTTTCGTCACTCATATATGCCTCCCTTTAATTATTCTACTTAAGATTCTACTCCTTAGTCAAATAGGTCTAGTGTGGGTGATATCTAAAATGAACCGTACAGGAATCAGCTACAGCCGTCTCTGTTTTCATCCGGTAATAAATTAGTTGCCCCGCAGGGAAATGAGGAGCCCAGAATCTATCTTGTATATGAGCTTGTTGAAACTTACCGACTCCAGCAAATCGCCCCGCGGTAACCAGATTCTTAGCGGCCCCCCAAGCTATTTCAAACATATAAAGAGTGGCATCATCGCTGACTGTCTCAATTAGTATAGCTGTGATATGCCCGAGAATCGTAGCGAAGGCAGCCGATAATTTAGTAGCAGCACTATCTACTATTTCCGCCCAAGCACTCCACGTATGAGCATCGGCATGAGCCGTAAAAGTACAAGTTAAATTAGTAGCCGCAGGGAATATAGAGGTTACATGACTAAGTGCATCACGTGCTTCTGTTAATTTTCCTATCTTATCAATCATCTACATATCCTTTTCTAAGACAGAAACCACCTCAGTTCACGTTCATATATTTGTTTCCAATCAGCTCCAGACAAATACCTATCTCCCCACACTCTAGGTCGCCACTGGCCACCTTTATAAAGATTAATACCTGTAGTGTCGCGCCCGACATAAAGGTTTTGCACGCAACCCTCAGGGTCGATTAGACCACCAACCGAAAGCGTTGTAGGAAGGGCTGCGAAACCATCCGCATCGCCTCGCCAGAATTGAGCGCTATCGCCATGTCGACTAACGCCCATAAACCACCACTTATTATAAGACCAATTCTCCGAATAAGCAGCTGAACGGAGTGTAGCTCCCGCCGCATGGTGATGACGCAAAGTTAATATTTCATTTGTATAATGGTATATTTCCCATCCATTGTTACTTACAAGGAAGCGACACAGCAGGGTTTTATCATCAACCCCACCACTAGCGATAAAAAACCATCCCCCAATACTATAATCGCCATTGGTAAAATTCAAGTCTACCGTGTCTGCCGCGAGGCTTGTTAGGTAGTCGTTAGCTCCATCGAGTGTAAGGAAACCTAAATGCGAATCGAGGGTTGACCACACACCAGAGACATCCACTATTGTAACAGGGTGATGCAGTTTGGCCACGTCCTGAGCGATAGTCCCAATTCCTTCCCGGAAAGGCAGGTCAAGCACAATATTCCTATTTATTGACAAATCATCGTAATGGACAGTCATGGTGCTACCTCATAAAACGCTTCCCAATCGTAATCCCTATTAGTTCCCGCTGTTTTTTCAATCGTAATTTTTATCCCATAGCGGTTAGGCTCTAAATCGATATTGATTAACTCAGGGTCAACTACTCCCAAATAGGTCACTGGATCTTGCTGGATATATCCACCACTTGGTGCGATACGATAATAAGCTCTCAATACCACTGTCTCGGTAGCGGTATGGTTCGTAAAATCAATCTTCACGCATACTGGTCTGTACACCCCCGATGGAGCCTCATTGACATAAACATTTTGCTCAGTCCCATCAGTCGTTAATGTCCCGCCAGTCTCTTCAAGTATGGGTTCAGTATCGGTGATTGCCCTGATAGCTGGGATAAGGTCAGTATTGATTCTAATATCAGCTACCTCAGCAGTTACAGGCTTCATGGTTAGAATAAGAAAACTAACCCCGCTTACTATTACGTGGTCAAAAGCAGTGGCAACATTAACTTCCCCACCTGTGGTTGCCCCCTCTATGTCCCTTGATTGCCCCTTGCAATTACCACTCAGGATAACTACTTCCTGGTTGTCGAAATTAGGCTGAGCGGCTAAAGCAACACACTTTAGCTGTGTGGTTGTGCCAATGGCATTAGTCTTGCCCCGATAAGAGATAAGGGCTTTCTTTAATATCCCTGCACCTGCACCCGGCATTACTGCACCACCTTATAGAAAATTCCTTCCCCCGGATTGTCAACGTCCACCCATATTTTGTTAAGGTTAGTTACATAAAAGGTTTCGTAATCCTCGACATCCAGATTGGCTGTGTGAGCCTCCGCCTCCACTTTGGTGCCACCCAGGTAGACTCTGCCCACATTGGTATGCCTGGCTGTGATGGTAACAGCAAAGCCTTCAGGAACCTCTACATCAGGCAATTGCTCTGCTGTGCCTGCGACAGTAACGGTCTTTTCGCCGGTGGTAATTGAGCTTCTATTTCCTAAGTTCATAGAAATATTTTCTGCACAATTTGTCCTTTAATCCTTCAATTAAACAGAGGAGAGATGGGCTACCCGTATCTCTCCTCTGTATGCTCAGTGGGATTTCCCGCTGCTAACCACCTCGCTTACCTTAAATCAGGCCTTAGCTTTAGATTTTGGCTCAGATACCTTTCGGTTTCTGCTTCTTGGTTTCTCCACCTCAGACGCAGCTATTGATTCTGGCTCAGGTGATGGCAGAGGTGTGACTTCTACCATAATGTAATCCCGTCCGCAGCTTGGGCAAGTACCAATTGCCATTCCAGCATGATTAGTGACTTTGGCTGGCTCTGCGGTTGTTAAGTCTAAGTCACACTCTGGACATTTATCTACTGGGAATCTCATTTTTCCCCCTCCTTTAGTTTTTCTTCTACTTCAACTGCTGGTGCCTCAAGGATGCGTCGCAGGAACTCAATATCGGGTCTACCCCAGCCCTTTATGGTATCTATAGCCGCTACGAGCTTAGTATAATCGCCTTCCTCAAGCAGGATAGTCCCATCAGAACAGTCCCTAATCCTGCGAGCCACGATATCTCTATCCAGTGTCTCTCTTGCTGGTAATCCGAGTTCTCTGGACAACAGAACCTCAATCATAGAGTTCCTGACATCGTAAGGGCGTTCTACCTCATTCCCCTCCGTATCCCTGACCTTTTCCATATAGTCTTTTAGGTTTATTCGCCTCATTTCCTATTCTCCTTATGACGATTAAGGCCTTTCAGCGATTAACCTGCAGACCTAGTTATCACACCTGCATTGACCCATAACTCCCCAACCGCAGTTGGGTCGGCCGCTGGTAATTGAAGGGCATTTACAACCTGGTGCATGGTCAACGGGCCGCCTATGGCTAGTGAACCAACACAAACTACGGCGCCGTTTAAGGTTGTCGGCCCAGCCACGCCTAATGAGGAGTTCATAATAACAGGGGCATTCAAGTTTGAAGAGCCACCCACGTTTAGAGAGGATGTGGCAATAAGAGGGGCATGAACACTAAGTACCCCACCGACAGTGACTGCGCCATAAAGAATTGCAGTTTGGGCACTAAATAACCCAGTGATAGTGGCTGTTCCAGGAACTATTAGGTTGCCTCCTGCCCCCAAATTTACCGACCCTAAAATCCTTGCTCCACTAATATATCCTATCCGTTTCATCTAAATCTCCCTGAGCTAATTTCCCCAATCCTTCCAGGGGACATATTCATTTCAGCATAGCTCACACTTACTACAGGCTTTGCATAAAAGATTTACAAAGCCCGAACTGCCTATTACGGTTCATCGATGTATTCAATTGTTACAATGGCGCCAAGCACATCAGATTTAACCCTGATATATCTACTCTCAGTAGATGAAGACCCCTCGAAAATGTAAATAGGCGCTGAATCTTCCGTCAACTCATCAGGGTGCACAATTGTTTCATAAGGGGTCACCAGATACCAAGGGTCTTTTACCACCTCAGCAGCAGCCCCTAGCCTGTCAGCAAGCGTAACCTTATTGGTAGTAGTATTCGCATTAACTAGCTTGATGGAATAGATATACCGCCTTAAGTTCTGAGCGATTGCTGAGCCCAGGTTCTCATAGGTATCTGCACCTGCAATAGTCACGACAGCAGTTTGTAATGCTTGTTTTTTCATCTAGCCCTCCCTGTGACTAAGTCTGTGCTACGCCCGGGCAAGGAAGCAACCATGTCGCGGGTCACCATATTAGTCGGAACATGAAAGTGGGCTGCCGCCCTTTCCAGATCTTCCCTGCGAATACCTGCACGCTCTGAAGAAGATGATTCGCCTGAGCCCTCCGCCTTCATCAAGTCCTCGGTCCACTTTATCAGCTCAGCACCCACTAAATCCTCGAGCCATTTGGGAACAGATGTAGGCGTTGGGTCCACAGGCCCCATAGTATATTTCTTGCATTGCCTCGGACCCAGTAATAGCTTCTCGATCAGCTTCTTGTCCTTGATAAGCTGGTAGCTGTACTTCATGGTATCGAAGTGGAACATGACGTTGGCGAAGGCATCGCCAGTTACGTTAGAGACCTGGAAAGAAGGGTATTTCTCGAAAGCTGTAAACAGCTCAGTCTTTACCGAGAATGGCCCCTCATAGGGACTATCCTCGCCAGGGACATACCCTACGTCCCCAGCAACCACTCTTGTATTAGAGGTGAGGCTGCCGATATCAGACTTGGTTGGATACTGTACATAGACTCTGGCGTTCGGTGTGTTTATACCCCAGAAGCTATGATACCAAAGCCAACGCTGAGCCGGTTGAAGGTAATGCGCACCGGTAGTATCTTTTATCTCATTCCAGGCTGCCAGATTGCCGCCGGCGGCAACAAGGCCAACAGAATAAGGCCGTAGATTGGCTGGCTCTCTGCCCAAAATTCTACTCACCACCCAGCCAGTCTTGAATTGGAGTGCTAAGTAATAGCCAGCCTCAAGGAATCTGTCCTCGTGCGAAGTTTTTAACAGTGCTATATCCATTCCGCCTCCTTTCTATTTGAGATTTGGAATTACCCGGCTTACACAGTTGGATAAGCAGTTGTAGCCTTAACAGCTCTGCCTAGACCAACCAGTAAACCCCGTACGACTAACTCGGCCGTCTGGGTATCATCGCCTCTGACCTCAACCTTGAGCGTGCTCTTTGGCTTGGCTATTACAGTTGGTACAGGCACCATAGCCACACCATTCACATTATCGGCGATTACCAAAGCTCTGGTGTCAATAGGAATAAAGATGCCGGTTCTACCCGCCGTGAACTTCATTTCTGCTATCCACGGTCTGGGGCTTATTACGCTCATAACGTGGGTGATTATCAAGCCAAAGGAATTACCCAGTACCTGGGCCACACTAGCATTGTCAGCTACGAAGTCCGCATAGGCTGTCGTAACAGCCTGTGTCCAGACGGTTCTGCCAGTGCCAGCACCTCCAGCAGGGTCTTGGATAAAGATTGGTCTGATATGACCGAAGCCGAGCTCGGTGTCTTCCGGGTTCATGCCGGTGAAGGCCACGCCACCAAGCTCCTCCTTGATGGCCCGGAGACCTATAACATAGGCCTGAATCCTATCGAGCTGGATTCTTCTTTCCTCAGAGCCCGGGCCAGCCAATAGGGTAGCAAACTGAGCCTTGAAGATTTGAAGCTCGTCTGCTGTCAGTGGGTCGCCGAGTGAAAAGGTTTCCTTGTAGAGTTTGATGTCTTTCCTGGTACATGGATTGATGTCGGGTTCCATTCGACCCGGGTGTGGGATTAAATTCAATCCCTTTAGTCTTTGCATTTCTGCCTCCTTCGGGCACGTGGCCTTCTGACTCACGCCCCTAATTTTATTTTTGCTAGGCTAGGATTTCTTCTTCCTGAATGTAGAGACCGGGGGTTACTACTGCCCCGACGGGCGCAGTTTCAACCTGTTTCCTGGCCTGGGCTGCAGCTAGAAGCTTCTGGGCTTCCATCACAGCAGACGACCTTGCACCAGCACCTCTCGCACCAGCGCCTTCCTCCTTGTAGACATCCACCACATCCTTCACAAATGCCGGGAAGCCGTAAATAAAGCCGTGAGCCAATCTTTCTGTCCAGGGCTCATACCGCCTCATCCAGCCAAAGGCATTAGCGAACAGTGAAACACCACCGGGAACTAAATAGCCCCAGAACCCAGCTTTCTTAACCAGATCCTTTTCTGTGATATCGCCGTCCTCTATACGCTTCTTGTCCCAAGCGGTAAGCCCAGTGACCAGTCCACCATAACCAAGTACCCCTACATCTTGCAATTTAATCATGCAACACCTCCTGTTTTATTTTGCGGTGGTCAAAGTTGGCATAAAAAGAAGAGGTGGTCACCAAAACTTTTCATGCCTGACTCTGACCACCTCTTTTACAATACCAGAATAGATTATATCAAAAATATTGTCAAGTCAACTCTTCGCCTTTTCCTTTTCCTTTGTCAATACATCGAATAATTTAAGCAGCAATATTGCCGATGCCGTTACTGCTGCGGCTGCTAATAGGAACTGTTTCATTATTTCTTTTCCTCCCCTACTACTACTAAGCCCACTAAAGAAGCAGCGGCAACCCCGGCTCCGATCCAGAGCCACGGAAACGCTTTCGGAGGCTTTTCCTCTGGGACATAGCCACATTTAACAGCATTACGCTCTGTTAGCTTCCATTGGCTAGCCAAGCTACAGGTATATAAATCATAGTCTACGCATTTTGTTTCCCCGGGAACACAAACTGGAACACCAGTTGGATTCACTACTGCTGTTTTGCTGTCAGCCTTTATCCAGCCTACAAGACCAGGTTGAATAGTTGCGAACTGGCTGTCAACTTTTATCCAGCCTACAGCACCAGGTTGAACAGTCGCAAATTGGCTGTCAGCTTTTATCCAGTCTTCTACTACTAAAGCAGGGCTAATAGATGCGATTTCCCTATCAACTCTCACCCAGCCCACTCCTAAAGGGAGGGTACCCATTGTAGTATAATCAGGTGAGCTTGGCGGGTAATCTGGCCAAACATAGCTATGCACTGTGACTAAAGCATCACCATCAGGCATATAAAATTCGCTATACCACTCTTTTGTTTCTCCACCATTTAGATATAGTTCAGAATGTATGAGGTTAGCTTCAATGAGAGTCCCATTTTTGAAAAGTTGAGCATGTAATAATATTATATAGCCACTGCCGCTGATATTCTTAACAGGCGCATATACCCCTATTTTCTGCCCAGCTACCCCCACATCTATCTCGCTCCCACTATCGCAGTCTATAAAAGCTACGTCCCTAATTTCCGTTTTGCTCATTTTTAATCAGGCCACGCATCCCAACCAGTCCAAGTAGACAACCAAGAAGCGTTGCCGTAAAGTCTTAATTCAATAGTTACAGGTGCATCAGGCATTGTCCCCAACCTAAGTGTTGGAGCTGCCTCTGGCCCTATTGCAGTGCCTGTGCCAGCGCCAACGGCATAATCCTTTCTCCCATTACCTTTTGCTGCCAGAACCCAGTTCCACATATCCCACCAATCTCTGGTAGGGTCATATAGGTTTCCGTCAACCTTAAACTTTATTTCATCGCCAACCGGAACCTCGTCAGGGGCATCAAATCTTGTAATCTCGCCAGTTATTCCTGGTGAGCCATACGCCTTAGCCTCTACCCAGGGCGATTCATTATTAGGGCCATATTCCTTGGCTAATATCCTCTCTATTTCTCTCCTTACCGCTGGACTAATCATTTTTTTCACCTCCTTGACACTTGGCTTACTATTATAGCAGTAACTATTGCTGCTCCGCCAAGGGCAATCCAAGTCCACGGGATCCCTACTGCTTCGGCCTTGGACTTTATTGTTATCGTCGTTGTAACTATTTCTTCCCATCCCAGCTCTGATATGTTATCCCAATCCCATTCTGCCCACGCACTATCATTAGCCCATATTTTTACTATAATAGTGACGGATGCACTCGGCATCGCTCCGAGCCGCAGTGTTGGTGCCCACTCTGGCCCGATCACCGTGCCGGTACCGGAGAACCTATCCGCATCTTTCCGCCCAGCGCCTTCTATCGTGAAGCAGCCTTGCCAGAAGTCAATCCAGCTTTTAGTCAGGTCAATTAAATCACCGTCTACCTTAATTTCTATGTCTTCCCCCGGGTCAAGGCTTTTGGGATACTCAAGCCTAGTGAATTCGCCTGCTATGGTATTCATAATTCTCGCCTCCTTGCCAGATCAGAAACAATTTTTATTCCCATCACCCCTACAACACCTATCGCGCCCCATTTAATTATATTCACTATGCCAACGCCAGGAAACTCGCCATCTGCTCTAACCCAACTAACTATTATACCTAAAGCAATGCTGATACCAATGGCGAGCAGGCTAACGCCAGCCCAGAATTTTACTGAGGTAAGCAGTGGAATCAGCCAAGCTGGGTCAACTTCACCTTCAACCACCACCCCCCAAGCACCCTTAGAGTGAACATCAATCAAATCAACGCCCTCGGGCATTATAGGGCGGAAGATATATTCAGCCCCAGGCAAATCAAAAAAGTAACCTACCGGCAAAATCAAATCCATAGTGATGCGAACACGTGTCCCCTTGGGCAATTCCATGTCCTCAATTACATCATCGCCAAGAGTGTCAATGCTATCTGATTCTGCTAAAAGCCTCCAAGCCATTACCCGATCTTCCTTTTAGCCATCTCTGCTAGTCGTCTGGCTCCAGACTCCGTGGAAGCCATCAATGCTGGCCCTATCACCATCCCAAAGCCGAAACCCAAGCCAAGGAAGAACAACCAAGTAGGAATGGGCACTCCATCGGCCGCTGTGCCTTGTGGCAATAATGCTGACGCTGGAGCTAATGCTAAGGCTTGCCTTGCAGTGGCTTGGTCTACCCTATAATGACCCATAACTCTCTGGATATCACCAACTTTAGTAGCCGTCATAATTCACCTCCAAAAAGCTCTTACCTAAAAAATATATCAATTAACGGCGCTTGTCAAGAAACTGTATCTTTCACCAACTAAAAGAAAGTCAAAATCTGAAGGTTTGGCATAACAATATTGGTCATTAAAGAAAGCAGCAGGGATATAATCTTTCTCTTTGACTGGCCTTTTTGAGCTCCGCGTGCTCTCAATCACATGCCAGTCGGCAATCACCCAGGCGTGCCCATCCCCTTTCCAGTCACCAGCCACAACATAAACATCTTCAGAAGGGAGGTAGCAAAGTAGCAGACTAACTAAAAGTAGGGAGGTATCCTCACAATCCCCCACGCCTTTCTCAAGGGTTTGCACCGGCATCTGCCAAAAATCCCCAATATCACTTTTGTATTTAACCTCGCTATGAACGAAGTCCTGGGCATCTTTAACAAAATTGCCGCCTTGGTATAGAATGGCAGCTAAATCTTTAATTAGTGGTTCGCCTGGAGTCACGAAGCTTTTGAGGGAATAAAGTTGACCGTCTCGACGCACTTTGCCCTGGATGTCGCTAACCTGTTGGAATTGGTGATTCAATCTTTCACTACCCGATATTTCATTCTCGGGGAGAGTAACCAGTGTTCCCTGTAATGGGTCCAGCTGTCATTTTCGTAAAAGTCAGCGTGTGGGTGGTAGCTATATGTCTTGAATTTCCGCTGTCGCAGAAATAGCCAACGCAGCAGTTTTAGAAGATATTTTCTCATAGCTTTCTACTTCTTAGCTCCCCAATTTCCTGAAAGGCCTTATTTATCACCTTTGACTTCGTATCATCAGGCTCTTTCCCAGTATCCGGATGGAACCTCTTTTGTAAAGCACGGTAGCTTGCCTTGACCACCAAATCACTGGCATCTTCTCTTACCCCTAGAACAGCATAAGGCCCTTCCCTGGTTGGGATGGGGGCTATGTTAGCCGCAATCCTCTCAGTAATACCTAAAAGACGCATACCCCGGCTTACCAAGTCCGGAATACGGTGGCCGGTTATTAGCTCCGTCAGGTCATCCATATCCCGTAGAACATTGACTACTTCTTTACTCGTTCTCTTTTTTGACACTTTCTTCTCCTTTTGCATAAATACACGCAGGGTTCTCACAGCTATAGCCCAAACTACATCGCCAGCTAATCGCCATCTCGCACTCGCCCGGACCTTCCTTTGGTATGCTACCCCTTTTTCTAATCCTGATAGGCACTATCCACACAGTCCGTATCCGCTCCTCCCCATTTTTGGAGAACATGTGGCAGGGCGAGCAGTGAGGCTCAAACCGCAAGTCCATTTACTTTTCACCTTCCCTCGCAACGTCTTGCTTTTCCCCGCAGAAAGGACAATTCGTAATGTGCTCAGCCTCTTCCTTACTTACCAGCTAGACCTTCTGGCACTTATCGCATGCAGCGCGAGTAAACTCTATCTTCTTTTCAGGCTCTTTATTAGTTTCAGGCACAACTCCTAATGTGGCATCACGGATTAGCTTAGCTTCGCCAGCCAGCCATAGAGCCCCAGCATCATCGCTTATTACTAAAACGTTGCCTAAATCAGGCCTTACCTCCCCTATCCAGTCAAACAACATCACGCCCATGTCCTCTACTGAATAGTGAGATAGCTGTGCTGAAAAGCCTCTGAGCCAGGTAATTAAATAATCAGGCGGTAGTATAGGATCCCTCTCTTGAATATGTTTGGCGACATCCTCCGTGCTATAGGGCTTGAAGAATTTACCTATCTTAACCAGTATATCTTCACGGTAGAATTCTAAAGCTAGTTCGGTAGCAAAGTCCCTACCCAGAGATGCCGCCGACTCCTTAAATTGCTTAAGGCTTGACGACATATCATTCCTCCTTCGGTGCTAATTTACTTGCTGCCTTGCCTAGTTTGCCAATAAAGTCCCTCGCTACTTTGGCGTTCTCTCTGCTATCCTGAAACTTCTGCTCATCCTTATGCCTCTCCCAGCGGTGCTCGTCCCACTTCATGAAGGTATCCATTGGCATCCCACCCTTACCATCACTGCCCGGGATAGTAACATAAACCGGTGCCTGACCTTCTGACTTGCCACCACCGCCACCAAATATCTCCTGGAATACCTTAACAGCACTGCCGAATTGTGCAAACTCCTCAACCATACTACGAGGTACCACAGAGCCTCCACTTTGCGCTGACTTCATTTCGTTCAGCTTGTCCAGCACAGTTATCAGGTCAGTCATAGTCAATGGCTGCTGTGATTGCACATTGCCTCTTTCCTTCAGAGCGTCAATAGCTGCCACAGCAATGGATCTCTCCACTTTCTTCTCCTCAGCTTCCTTGGCTGCACCCTCTTGCCTTATAACAAAGGGAGCAATAGCACCTAATATTTCTGATACCTTGTCTCCTCCAACACCTACTTTTTCGCCGGCACTAATAGCGCAAGTTTTTAGAGCTTGAGCGAAAGTATATTCCCCTTCCGGATCGGGAACTGGCTTGTTATCGATTATGGTAAAGCGTCTTTCTTCCTTGGTCTCTCCTTTCCCCTCTACCTCAAGCCTTTTTTTGTTTGCCTCAGCAGCTCTGACTTTTATGCGATTGGTTAGCTCTTCCCTTTTTATATCATCCAAGTCTTGCTTATTGAGTCGTTCCAACATCTCGTCTATAGATTCTTCCCCCTTCCCACCACTGTAAAGTGTCACGCCGTCGATCGGTTTTCTCACATAAGTAATCGTTCCCTCAAACTTTGGTGCCTTTGCCATTTTATCCTCCTTTTTACTCCTCAATTGGGGCCAATATTAGCTGTTGCTTATAGTCTTTCTCAAACCGAGCCCTAATGCACTCCCAAAGAAACTCGTCAAAGAGTTTGTCCTTTCGCTCTAGGCCGTTGGCTTTGGCGATATTAAACAGAGTAAAAGCGTCTGCCGGCAATGTCACAGTATAGCGGAATATACCCTCAGAGGAAATTTCTTTTATTACCTCTCTGCCTTCCTTCTCTGCTTTCTCCTTTGCCCTTGACTCCTCCTCCTCCTCCTCTTCAACCTCTTCTTCTTCAGCAACCTCCTCACCAAGTAATCCTTCTGGCGGTTTTGTTTCAGTGGGTTTCGGCTCTTCAGTGAGCAGTCCCTTCTTCTTGGCTTCATCAACTTTATTGGCCAACACCTTCCCTGTGTCCTCGTCTACCAAGGCGTATTTTCTCTCTTCCTTTGGTATCCCCTTGTTAGCGTGCCCTAATATGTGACCTACCACTTGCTTACACCCTGTTGGGGTTGGAGGGGCTGTGTAATTGCACCCTTTAACCATACATTTCCAAACTACTTTTGTGTTCATTTTCCTCCTTCTTTATTGCTTCTATTATCCTTTCGCATTATCCTGATTATCCTCTCGCATCATCCTGATTATCCTCTCGCATCATCCTCGCATATATCCTCTCGCATCATCCTTTTTATTATCCTCTTTTATTAAATCGTAGCTAATTTCCCTCCTTTTTACTATTCTAAACACTAACTTAAAAAAAAGCAAGTAGCACCAAACATTTGACATCAATCCAGAATCATAGCATAATAAAAACTATGAACTGGTGGGGACTGGTTATTGACGGAGTGAGCAAAATCCCCTGGGAGCGAATAGTGATCCGCCCCAAGGTGAGACCAATGCCCCAATTCTCGATTCCTGGAACCGTTACAACGGAAGCGGCTCAAAAAGAAATTGTAACCCCTCAGAAGCCTCAAGAGCCACCTAAAAACGCATCTATTAAGAGCCAAGTAGCCACGGCGTGCGTTCCGTGCGCGCTAGGACATTTTAGTACCTCTGCCGGCTTGCTTAACGAGGCTGTACGCTTCAAGAAAGAAGGGATGCGCAGCAACGAAATACTGGATAGAATAGGCAAGGTTTTGGAGGAGCAAAATGCTCTCGAGAGGGTTAACCTGGCACCCGGCGAGATAGCAAGTATCCGTAATAAGTGGGAGAGGGATATAGCTGAAGAGGCGCTAGATCAAAGTCGTGGATTGAGACATAAACTTGAAAGTATTGAAGGTATAGACGAACTCGAGAAGGTTGCTGCCGATACTGCAAAATACTATAAGAAACTGAACCGGCAATGGTATAAAGGCAGGTTCGCCCACGCAAAAGACAAGGTGGGCGCTGAGGACAGGTAAGGAGCAGCCCATGATAGTGAAATGTGCTTGGTGTGGCAAGGATATGGGTTCTAAACAGCCTTATGAAGATAAGAGCATCACGCATGGCATGTGCGAAGAATGCCTAGCTAAAGAGCTTAAAAAAGGCGGCACCAATGGAAACCCTCCGCAAAAAATAGTCCCCATAGCTGCCTCAAAACTTGAGCTAATGCGGGCTGCTGCCAAAAAACAGCTTAGCCCGGAAGACTATCAAGAATTCCTTGGCTTAATGGTTGACCTGGAGATGTTTGGCCTAACTCCCTTTATAAACACGCAGCTAGGGAAGCTGATGGCCAAGATTCAGTGGGAATTAGAAATCGAGGAGTCACCTGAATGGGCCGAGGCACTCCAAGCTTGCGACAGAGCGTTTCTAGGCAACGAATTAAAGCTCTTGTGCTATGATTATAACGTGTCTCCACATGGCCACAAGAAAGAACTTTGCCGCAAGTTATATAACGCAAAGTGTCCAGAGGTGGTAAGGGTCATGGAGCCATATTTGGAGAAAATAAATGAGAAAGCCTCTATATCCCCACATACCTAGTAAGAGAGAGCCTTTATACCCTCATGTAATAAAAGAGGTGGCGGTAGCTACTCCGCCTGTAACTCAAATAACAGCAGTGGATTTAGTTTACAGTAAAAATAGAGAGGAAATACAAGCTAAACTTCAGCAGATATTCGGCTCCTATGAGTCGTTGGATAAAATGGCGGAGACTGGTATTCCAACAACTATTGAAGCTGCTGCATTATTTAGGTTAGAAGAGAGGGATGGTTTTCTTATGGCCGATTTAGAATATGCGGCAGTTGCTAGAGATATTGAAGAAACAAAACGTTTATTGGAGGTTGCTTATGCGGAAGTTCAATTGGTTTCTGATGCAGTTAAGAAGGGTAAAACATTATTGCAGATTTCTCATCTCACGCCATCAGAGATCTCACGACTCTACGGTTAAACCCTATGCTACACAAGGTTGCCAAATTAAGATAGGTTAATGAACGTAACGAAACGGCTTGAAAATGCTGCGGCTGCATTGGACAAGAAACAGCTAAAGCATGCCCTGTACCTCACTGACCACGAAAAAACATCCAGGCAACACGAGTGGGTAGAAGAGGCAGCACGCAAATGCCTTGCTAATAAAAATGACAAGAAAGTTTGTGAAACTGCCATTAAAGAAACACGAGAGAGGATTGCAGACACCATCACACCGCCAATGGAAGATACCAGCTTAGAAGGGCTAGAGGAATATTTATCCCCAGAACCTAAACCAGCGCAAGCTAATGATGGGGCTCAACAACCTGAAGGGCAAGAACAACCCCCTAAAGAAATGACTGATGAAGAGCTATACGAGTCGTGCGAGGACTGCCATGTGGCTATGGCCGCTTCAGCAATTGCCACTGTATGCGAAGAACACCCCGAAACTAAAGGGGCTTGTAAGCTCATATCAGCAAAGCTAGCGGATGAGATGACTGAGCCGGTTGACTGGATAAAGGCAATGATCCAAACTACTGAGCAAGTAGAAGAGGGAGAACCAAAACAACAGATGGCCGCTGCCCTTAACGAGCTTGTGGAATATCTTGAAAGGCGAGACAGCCCGTTCTTAAAACAACTTCAAGGAGGTAAATGATGGGTAAAAAAGACCCGTTATATCCTCACATAACACCGAGCCAGTGGAAAGCAAACCAAAGCGCCACTCAGGTTTTCACCCATACTTTACGCACAGCACTTAATAGAGATGAATTTGATACGGCAGTAGGCATTCGTGTCGAGATACTCAAAGACGGGACTCTTAAACTCACGCCCCTTGACAAGACAGGAATGCCATTCGGCGTAGGGCAAGTAATTAAGCCGGTCTACAGCGCTATTCTGCCAGAACAAGGAGGTGAATGATGCCTAAAAAAGACCCACTGTATCCGCACGTGCCGAAGGGAAAGGAGCCAAGTTATGCTCCGTATAGCAAGGAAGGCTGGCTAGAGCACAGAAGGCATCACAGGGACTTTGTCAACAGAGTAAGGGTAGGCTTAGTAACCATTACAGGTGCTTTTATCACTAACCCCCACTATGGTGGCTACAGCTTCAGGGAAGACTCTATACATGGCTCCGCAGATTATGTGGCGCCAGAGGAAGTCCTAGAAATCCTCAATGCCGCCCTAATAGACGTAATACACTTGGCTGGAGGGTGGTGGACTGAAGTCGGCTACAAGGGATGGGGAGAGGAAATAGCAGTCAGTGTGGCACAAGAAAGTCTGCCTGGATGGAAAGCAGCCTTCTTGGGCAAATTACCTAAGACGATAATTGGAGGTGAATAATGCCAAAAAAAGAACC
>SDBV01000649.1_pt1 | contig 50449 bp, 35 predicted proteins | sample 2277081 | NCBI WGS metagenome assembly SDBV01 (sample SAMN10402039, study PRJNA504765) | marine sediment metagenome | isolation source: marine sediment core GS10_PC15, 223 cmbsf | place: Arctic Ocean: Southern Knipovich Ridge | collected 2010
GGTATAGTATATAGCCGGACGGCTAAGCAAAACAGTAACGTCATAAACCAGCGTTTCCATCTCAATCTTGAGCGAATCCTTGGTAGCTATCATGATTACGCCATCCTCGACAATATAGTCGAGTTCCACAAGACCGCCGGAAATCAGTTCCAACAGCAGCTTCAAGGCGGTCTTCAGAGAAACATCAAAGACTCCATCCATATTTATTGGCGTGGTGCGGTCGATTTCGGCGTTCTCTTCCAAATCCTGCCAGTTAACGACTATTTGCAGCGGAGGATCAACCGAATTCTTGATAATATCAATGGCTTCACTAAAGGACATATCCGGTGTCAACTCCGAAAGGTCAACGTTTTGCTCTAACTGCTTGAAAACGGCCACATCAGCCGGGTTTCGACCGATTATTTCCTCTGGTTTTCGCTTGGCCGAAATTTCCCGCCAGTTTTTCGGGTGAGTCATATCTTCTGCGTAAGGAATGGTGGACTCGTCACCTCTTAGTAAAAGATTAACTCTTTCCTGGTCAGCCTTTTTCTGTACTTCCAATTGTTTGCGAAAGCCTATCATATCATCCAGTGTTTGCTTTAGAACCAGAGCATTGTCGTTCAAAGGATCAATCGCAAGAAGGTTTTCCAATTGCCCCACAGCCTCTTCGTAACGCTGTTGTTTCTGATAAGCAAGGGCGCTGTCGGTCAGGTCCTGTATTCTCCGGGCCCGGTCACGTTCCATCCGCTTTCTGTACTTACGCTGGGCCTCTATAGCTTCGGCGCGTTTCTGTTCCTGGAGCTTTTGTTCTCTTTCGTCCTGGTCCCGGGTTATTTGCTCTTCCAGCTGTTTCAACTGGCCGCTGTACTGCTTAAAAAGATAGTCTCCGAGGTTCAGATGATTCTGGTTCATAATTCGCTGGGCTTGTTCAACCTCTTTTTTTGCCTTATCGAATTCGCCCTGGCTTATGAAATTCTGACCCTTTTCCATCGCATCATTAACAATCGCCTTGACATGGCCTCGCCTGATATTTCTCTTGCGATTAATCTCTTCGATGTAACGGCTCTTGCTCTCGGCAACAGCAACAGGTGCGACTTGCACCCCAATTGCTTTCGGCGCGGGTTCAGTTTCAACACCAAGCAATTCTTTCTCGATAGCCTCAACAGCAGCTTCAGGCGTCTGCATAACAGGTTTAGTTTCGGCTGGAACTGAAAGTCCGGTTCTTTGCACCAGGATATTATCAATTTTGATCAGGTAGTCTTCCGCGGTCTTTCCATTCGGTGCCACCAGTTGGCTTTTCCTGGCAACCTCAACAAAACCATCGCGAGCCTTTTCGAGTTCGCCCGCATTAAAGAGCTCGACACTGCGATTATAAAGCCCGACAGCTTCTCTTTTCTGTGCATTCAATCGACTGTTCACATTTTTCAGGTCAACTGTAACCCGGGCCTGCTGTCCTTTTGTCAGCAGTTCGCTGCCTTTGACTTTCTCAAGATATGATTTGGCCTCGGTTAATCTATCCTGCGCGATTAACTCTTTGGCCTTTTGAATGTCTTCTGATATGCGGCTGTTTTCAGCGGTCGCCTTGCGTGTCTTTGCCAGATACTCATTTAGTTTCTGGCGATCGGCGTCAGTAAGATACCTCTTGTAATCCAAAGCACGAAGGAACGACTTTTCCGCAGCCTTATAGAAACCTCTTTTGTATTGTTTGAGCCCAACCTGAGTCCAGTTTTGAGCTACCTGCTGAACTACCTTTTGCTTAGCCGCCCTGTTTGCCTGGGACCAGGCCACCTCCGGTATCGCCATGGTCAACAGCAAAATTGCTGTCAAAATGACTAAAATGGGTTTGGTGACAAAAGACTTGGTAAAAGAGCTTGTCGTTTTCAAAATCAACCTCCTCCTATTAAAATCACGAAATATTACTCACCACCAAGGTATAAACATACCCACCAATAAAAGAAAGGATACTTCTCGTACCTTCCAGTGTATAAAGAAATGGGAGATTTTGCAAGAAAAAAATTTGTATAACCATCATTTCAGGGCCGGCACCGGCATTTTAAGTCCTTAAAGTCCCATATTACCACTACTTCGACCCGCAAAATGGCAATTTTGGCAAAATCGGAGGCCTGAATAGAATGGGTGATTTAGGCAAAATATGCCGCATCAAATGCTTAATTTTAGCCCTTCAAACCGATTAAATTCGGCATTTGGCTTTGCAGCAGGTTTTGGTTCATCAAAACCACCACTGATGCAGTACTGTATTGAGATTGTGGTGCTATAGGTCTCTACCACTTTCGGCTTGGCCATCGCCAAGCCATTTAGTTCTGCCCTCTTCGATCTGGTCAGTCATCTGCCTTAACTCTTTTTTATAACGCCTGACCAGTTTATCCCCCATGTGTCGGCGGTTTTTATTTATGGTCCGTTCGGCAGCATCGACCGCTTCTTTGGCCTTGTAGAATTTGCCCTCGCTTATATATCTATGCGCTTTAGCTACCGAATCTTTGGCTAACGCCCGCTCATAGCTTTGCCGGATATTTCTCCTGCGATTAATCGCCTCAACATAACGGCTTTCATCTATCACCACCTGGGCGGTATCAAAAACCGCGGCACTATTTAGCTGGCCAACCATCTGCCGATCGCCGTTCACAGACGGCCCCTGCCCGACACCAGGTGACAGCTCTTTGGTGTTTGCTACAGCAGCTCCAGGGATACCCGCAGCCGGCCCTGTTTCAATTGGCACAGAAGATTTAACGCCCCTGTCCGAAACCTTACATATTTTCATCAGGTAATCTTCCGGCGCTACCGGTGCAGAGGCCGCCAATAAACCGCTGCCCGCAACTTTGATAAAACCCTGGCGGGCCTTTTCCAGGTATCCTGTTTGGTAAAGCTTAACACTACGGTTATAAAGCTTGGCTATTTCTTTTTTCCGGTCATTCAGTTGGGCGGCCAATTCAGCAAGATTTTTTGAAACTTTCCCACGCTCAGCCTGGCTTAAGAACGGCGAGTTTATGACCTTCTCAAGATGCGCTCTTGCTTTGATTACTTGTCCCTGACCTGCCAACTGGTCAGCGGTTTCAATATGTGCCAGCACCCGTTCTTTTTTTATTTCCACCTCATCTATTTTTTTGAGATACCGGCCTAACTCCCCTCTTTCAGCAGCCGGCAGATATTCCTGATGACGGCGGGCCTGAAGCAGAGATTGTTTTGCCTGCTCGTAAAAACCTCGCTGATACTGGATAATACCGATTTTTGCCCAGTCCCCTGCCACCTGGCCGACTATCTGCTGCTTATCGAGTTTGCCAGTCTCGGCCCCAATCGCCGGTATCGGCAGCAAAATCCCCGCCAAAACAACCAATACCAGCTTTCTGTCAAAAAAAGTGGTCAAGCTTGTCACTCCGTTTTAAAGCTAAACCCTGCCAAGGTTGCCTTGTTTTTTGAAAAACGAACCGCTGCGCCGTTGTCACTGGGCCGGTTACTCCCAGGCAATTTTCTTAATCAGTTCAATGGCCTGGTTTAATTGCTTAGCAGCTTCCTTATAGCGGCCCTGCTGCAGATAGACCGAGGCACTGGTTATCCGCCTGGTTACTCTTTCTTTCCTTTCAGCTTCGACCTGCTCTTTGTACCGGCGTTGTGCCTCGCTGTACTGACGCTTCGCATCTTGCGCAATCGCGGCCAGACGCTGTCGTTCGCGCAACTGCTGACCTTCTTGGCCCCTCGCCCGGATTATCTTCTCTTCTAACTGCTTCAACTGGCCAATGTGCCGTGTAAAAAGGTCTTCGCCTAACGGCAGCCTGTTTTCATTTACCTCTCTTGTAGCCGCCTCGACCACCTCTTTGGCCTTGTAGTACTGACCCTGGCCGATGAAACTTTGGGCCTTTACCGCAGCGTCGCTGACTATCGCCCTGGTATAGCTTCGCAGGATATTGATTTGGCGATTAACGCCCTCGATGCCGCCTTCTGCATCTGTAATGGGCCCTGCAACATCAATCAGCGACGGGCCTCTCGATTCAACTGTCACAGGCTTTGTGCGCCAGAGAGGTTCGGCAGCCGGGATTTCGCTGACAATCTCAAAGGCCTGGGTTTCAACCGGCTCAGAATAGGCCGCCTGCCGGGCCAGAAGGTCATCGATTTCAGCCACGTTTTGTTGCGCTTTTTTTGCCTCCGACGGCACCACCGAACCATTGGCAGCAACTTCGACAAAGCCCTGGCGGGCCTTTTCAAAGTAACCTGTTTGGTAAAGCTTAACGCTTTGGTTATAAAGCTCGATAAGCCGTTTTTTCCGTTGGCCTAACTGACTATCGACCTGCTTGATTCGCGCGCTAACGCCCCGGCGCTCGGCCTCGGTAAGAAATTCACTTACCCCGAGCTTTTCGAGGTCGGCCCTGGCCTTGATTAGCCGGCCGTCTTTGATTAGTTCATCAGCGTTTTGAATGCTAACCAGGACGCGTTTTCTTTCCCGCGAAGCTGCACGGGCTTTTTCCAGAGATATAGTAAGTTTGCCCCGCTGTTCGGCGCTTAAATGTCTCTCGTAGTCGCGGGCCCGAACAAAAGACTGCTCGGCCTGGCGGTAGAAGCCCCTTTCGTATTGCTTGGTGCCGACCTGAATCCAGTTGTCGGCTATTTGACGCGCGATTTGGTGCCTTTCAACTTTGTCCGATTGTGCTTCGGCAGCACACGGCAGGGCCATTATCGCCGGCATCACCACTATCAGTATAGTTAACAGGTGTTTTTTAACCCAAAAAATCGTTGAAGCATTTGCTTTTTCCAAAACAGACCTCCTGTAAAAAAAGACTCTCACCATTGGGGAAAGCTTTGATTTATCCCCGACATAACGGTATTATCTTTTGTTCGTCCTATATTACCATCGGTAACTTGAGCAAAAACGATGAAAAAAAATATACCTGAGACACAAAACCAAGCACAAAATTGTCAAAAACTGCCTGACAATAACCAGTCGCCCAAAAAAAACCCGAAGCAGCCTTTAATATTAGCGGTCGAGACTTCCGGGCGAATAGGCTCGGTTGCATTGGCCACCGGCGAAAAACTACTGGCAGAATCGGTGTTTTCCGCTCCGCTCAAACACAGTGCCGAGATTTTCGGTTCCATTCGCGACTTGCTGGAAAAATTCGACCGAAAACCCGAGCAAATCGAGCATATCTATATTTCCATCGGGCCCGGCAGCTTTACCGGCCTGCGCATAGCCGCAACAATAGCAAAAACAATGCACCTTGCAACCGGTGCCAGGATTATCGCCGTCGATACCCTGGACTGCATCGCCGCCAATGCCACAGACTTTATAGCAGCCGAAGGCACCGAAATACAGACAATCGCAACGATTCTCGACGCCAAGCGCAGCCGCTTCTTCGTCGCAGCCTACGAGAACAAACAAGGCCGATGGCAAAAGATACTGCCCGACTGCCTCATGACTACAGCCGAGTTCACCGAGCGGTTCGCTGGCGGCGATAAACCAATTTGGCTGCTCGGCGAAGGACTTGTTTATTATAAGGACAGCTTCGCTGCCGACGGCGTTCATTTCATCGACGAAAATTTCTGGAACCCCCGCGCCTCGAAGGTGCACCTGCTCGGCTGGCAAATGGCCTGCGCCAACCGATTCGCCGACGCACTCACCCTCCAGCCAACCTATATCCAAAGACCGGACGTAAAACTAAAACCCGACATGAGCTAAACTTAAAACTAACCACCGCCAAGGTTAACAGCAGTAAGCGTCTGTATCGGCAGCGCCAACAACCGATAAGGCCAAAAATTACGAATATACAGGCAGGACTCAAAACAAAAAAAGAGCACCGCCAAGACCGCAACACCAGCCAGCAATTTTCCGTGTTAATCAGCTCAGAAAGTCAGGCTGATTTCGATCTGTCTTGGAAGTCGGCGTATTGATGAACAAAGATGTGTTGTCAATACGCCGGCGGATAGATTATAATCATTACTGACCCCACAGCAGTTTAATTTACATTGCGACAACTGTAATTGCGGTAACTAACAGCGGTAGTATGCGGAATGAAAAGCGGAATAATTTTTGATATCAAAGAACTTGCACTTCATGATGGGCCTGGTATTCGCACCACGGTCTTTCTAAAGGGCTGCCCGCTTCGGTGCCGCTGGTGCCACAATCCCGAGGGCCTGTCAAGTGAACCTCAGATGATAAAAAGCCCTGCAGGGCCGCGTCTGGCTGGAAAAAAATACACCTCCCAGGAACTGGCAGCGGTACTGAACAGGCAGGCGGATGTTCTTCGCAGCAATGACGGCGGTGTGACTTTTTCCGGCGGAGAACCACTGATGCAGGCGGCTTTTGTTGCTGAGGTCATCGATAGATTAGATAATCTGGATGTTCTGCTCGATACTTCGGGTTTTGCCTCAGAAGGTGATTTTCGCCTTGTCGCAGAAAAATCAGATATCATTTTTTTTGATATTAAGCTGATTGACGCCGACGCTCATCGGCGCTGGACGGACGCTGATAATACCTGCATCCTGCGTAATCTGGGTACGCTTTCGACGATGGGTATTCGGTATGTGATTCGCCTGCCCCTGGTTCCCGGCCTCACCGATACGACCGAAAACCTCTCTGCAATTGCCGAGACGGTAAAAGGTTTGCCGGGACTTGTGCGAGTGGACCTTCTGCCATATAACAAGATTGCCGGCGGAAAATACAAGTCGTGTAATATGGATTTTTGCCCGGGTTTCGATGAAACCAAAGAGGTCAACGCTGATGTGAAGATATTCGAAGCAGCGGGGCTGCCTGTAAAAATCGTTTAGATAACGGCCTTGCACCCTTAAGGGTGGTAAATGTCCGCGAATAAAGCTGGAACTGGTTATTTTCAAGATACTTACCCGCGGATAAACGGGAAGATTCAATTGAGAGCAGTATAGATATTGAAATTTTTGTAAATATCTGATATAATTAAAGTTAGTAAAATGGCAGCAATAGACACAACTCGTTTAAGTCCGCGTATCAAAACCCTCAAAGACAGAGTCAGGAACCGAGACCACAAGAAATTCCGTCAGTCCCATCCTCCGGACGTACTGGCGGAATGTGAAAGTAAAGACCTGTCCTGGATGCGTCGGATGGCGCTATTGACACGAAGGATGTGCGAAGCCGAAAAGGTCATTATTGAAGATGACGAAAGAATCGTCTTCACCCGTACTATACCGGCCGTTGCCTCGATATTTTCGCCTGAAGACTGGGAAAAAATAACCGATTCACATGTATTGCACGAATTAGGTCCTGTCAGCAATATTTGTGCAGATTGGGAAATGGTTCTTGGCCAGGGGCTGGGCCAGAGAAAAAAGGTTGCGACCGATGCCCGCCGGCAGTTTGCCGGTGAACCTGAAAAAGTTGAATTTCTGGATTGTGCAATCGAAACTATTGATGCGGTTCTGAATTTAACAGCCAGATATGCCCAGGAAGCTCGCCGGATGGGCAAGCTGCAAATTGCCGAAATTCTCGAACACGTACCCGCCAATCCTCCACGCTCCTTTCACGAAGCCCTTCAATCCCTGAGGCTGTGTCACTCTGCCGTCTGGCTCAGTTGGCACTATCATGTGGGCCTTGGAAGATTCGACCAGTATATGTGGCCGTATTTACAAGCCGATCTAAAGACGAAAAAACTTACTCTCGAAGAAGCCGAAGAGCTTCTGGCTGAGTTTTTCATTTCTCTTAATAAGGACAGCGACCTCTATCCGGGCGTTCAGCAGGGTGACAATGGCCAATCCCTGATGCTCGGCGGCGTTAAACGTGATGGTTCAGATGCCGTCAACGAACTGACGTGGATGGTATTGCGTCTTAGCCGCGAATTGTGTCTTATCGACCCGAAAATTAATCTGCGAATCAGCTCTGATACCGACAGCGAGCTGTTACGCCTGGCGATTGAGCTTACGCGCAAAGGGCTGGGCTTTCCGCAGTACAGCAATGACCATGTTGTGATTCCCGGCCTGGTCGCCCACGGATACGATATCGAAGATGCACGGGATTACACGGTCGCCGCCTGCTGGGAATTTATTATTCCGGGAAAGGGCATGGATGTCGTTAACGTGGATGCGGTCTCGATGCCCGCTATGGTGGATAAGGCCATCCGCGAAGGTCTGGCAGCAAAGGATGCTTTCGAAGGCATACTCAACAGAGTGCAAAAAAACATCGCTGAAAGAGTGAAAGAAATTGTTCGGGAAAAATCCAGACTGTTTCTTCCGCCGGCTCCATATTATTCTGTGCTTATGGATGGATGTCTGGAACGTGGCCAGGATTTATCTAAAGGGGCAAAATATAACAATTTCGGTATTCATGGTGCCTGTTCGGCCAATGCCGCCGATGCGCTTGCAGCGGTCAAGAAACTCGTTTTCGATGAAAAAACCGTCAAACCTGACCATTTAATAAATGCTCTCGATAATAATTTTCTCGATGATGAATCCCTGCGAACCAAATTAGTTAATCACGGCCCTAAAGTCGGCAATAATGATGATTATGCTGACCAGCTGTTTGTTAAGCTATTCGATTTTTTTGCTGATGCATGCGAGGCTGTTAGAGATAACGGACGAGGCGGCATTGTTCGCCCTGGTACCGGCTCGGCTATGTATTATGTCTGGGCGGCCACAAACGATGAAAATTTGGGAGCCACCGCAGAGGGACGCAAAAAAGGAGAATTTTTCAGTGCCAACCTGGCCCCCTCACCCAAAGCTCCTGTGGCCGGCCCCATCAGCGTGCTTCAGTCATTCAGTAAGATTGGCTATCGTCGGATTTGTAATGGCGGCCCAATAACAATGGAACTTTCCGACACCGTGTTTCGTAACGAAGAATCAATTAATAAAATTGTGATGCTGCTTAAGACCTTTGTCCGGCTGGGCTGTCAGCAGTTGCAGTTAAATACGCTGAATGTTCGAACTCTCGAGGACGCAAAAAAACATCCCGAAAGACACAGAAATCTCATCGTTCGGGTATGGGGCTGGAGCGGTTACTTCTGTGAACTCGACCAGCCGTATCAAGACCAGATTATCGAACGAAATAAATACTCGGTCTAAAACACGTGTTTAAGTAATCTCCCCCAAGGTCCCTTTCGAACCGCAGGTAAGGGCTTTTCTTCAGTTTTCAAGTCCATTTCTTTTTTCAAAGCACATGGGGTAAGGTTATTTTCCCTACAGCCAGAGGGGGTATCCAGTATGGAGAAAACAGAGCGTCTCCTGATAGACAAAAGCAGCCACTCTCGGTAGATTGAAATCCAAAAAGTACAGGCACTTGAGTGCAACGCTATCTTTGCAGAATAGTGTAAAAACAATGAAACACAAGCAATTACAACGAATCCAGGAAGAGCACAGGTGAATCCGGCTAACAGACTGTTAGCCGCAATGCCGGATGTTGTGTGTCGGCCTGTGAAAGGGAGGTGAAGAAAATGGGTTATCTTTACAAAAAAACCGTTTTGGTAATTTTAATGTACTCGGTGTTTCCTGGCATTGTTGGCTGTAGTCTATCGCGCAATCCTGTCCCCATCGCCCAGATGCCAAACGCCGATTTGGTTAGTATTAAAGCGGTTCGCACCTGGGGAGGTGACTTCAGCCCACAGTTTCAGCTGGATATAGTCGAATCAATGCGTCAGGAGCGTGAAGGCGATTTTCCGCTTAAGCCGGACGGTTCGACTTCCTACAGCGCTTTGGCTTTATCGGGCGGCGGCGCCAACGGAGCGTTCGGGGCAGGTGTTCTATACGGATGGACACAGGCAGGTACGCGTCCGAAGTTCAAGCTTGTTACCGGCATAAGTACCGGAGCGTTAATTGCTCCATTCGCGTTTTTAGGTCCAGAGTATGACGAAGAACTGAGGCAGGTCTATACAACTTTAGAAACCAAAGACATCTTGCACTTGAGGAATTTTATCTCGTGGCTGTGGAATGAATCATTGGCAGAAACAGGTCCGCTGGAAAAGCTCATCGAGCGTAATGTTAATGAAAAAATATTTGAGGCTGTTGCCAGGGAACATTCTTATGGCCGGCGGCTTTATGTGGGAACGACTAATCTTGATGCTCAGCGTTTTGTGATATGGAATATGGGGGCGATTGCCAATAGTGGTCATCGGGATGCACTGAAGTTGTTCCATAAAATTCTGCTCGCCTCAGCTTCGATTCCGGTAGCGTTTCCGCCGGTCTATTTCGATGTCGAAGTAGAAGGGAAGCAGTATGACGAAATGCATGTCGATGGCGGTACAATCACGGAGGTTTTCTTTTATGGTTTTATGCTGGACTTGCCGGCGGCCAGAAAGGAAGTATTTGGAGATAAAGCACCAAAACCCGGCGGCGCACTCTATATCATTCGTAACGGCAAACTTGCGCCGTCACCGGTTAATGTAACCCGAAGTCTGCCTAAGATTAGCAAAGCGGCCTTATCGACGCTTATGCGTGCACATGCATGGGGGGATTTGTACCGAATTTACACAATCACTCAGCGCGACCAGATCGACTTTAATTATGCCGGCATACCTGATGATTATGTCTCGGCAAGTGATGAGGCGTTTGACCCGGAAGAAATGAACCGGCTGTTTGAGATAGGGCTTGAAATGGGTAAATCGGGTAATGCGTGGCATAAAGTGCCGCCTGGTTTTGAAAGACCTCAAAAAGAATAACACAAGATAAGAGGGTGTAAAATGAAAAATCAAAAAGGTAAATCGTTAGTCAGCCGGAGAACATTTCTTCGAATGGCCTCATCGCTTGCCGTGGCAGGTGCGATGCCTGCAATGAGTAAGCTTACATTAGCCAAGTCAAAGGATGTGACTGGTAATTTAGCGGGTATACAGAAGAATGGGCCGCAGTTTGACGCGCCGTTCCTCAAATTTCGGAAGAAGAACAAAGCCGAATGGTCTCGGCAAGACAAGGTAATCAACGAGAAACTTGCAGCACTCGGGAGAAGATTCGGCAAAAAACCGAACATCATCTACATACTGGCCGACGATGTTGGCTGGGGGGAGTTAGGCTGGCAGGGTGGAGGAAAGCACCGCGGCACGCCGACACCCGAACTGGACAAGATGGCCTTTGAGGGCATGCGATTCTGGACCGCATACGCAGAACCATCTTGTACACCGTCCCGGATCGCCATTAATACAGGGCGTCACCCGGTACGCACAGGACTATTAAGCGTCCTCTGGCCCGGTCAGACCGAAGGGCTTTCGGGCAAGGAAGTGACAACGGCCGAGGTGCTCTCCGAAGCCGGATACAACACCGCCATGTGGGGCAAGTGGCACATGGGCGACCTGCCCGAGCACGCGCCGGAGAACCAGGGCTATGACTATGCTTACTACGGCCTGTGGAACGGTGCGCCCGACAACTGGCCCGGCTCTTTCGACATGTACAAGGATAGGCCAAACGCCAACAAGGCAGCGTTCTACGACTTTCCCGGTGCAGAGGAATACAAGAAGCGGACGGGGATCGATCTGTCAGAAGCCGCATTCGTAGGGCGAAAGGGGAAGGGCCGCAAGCCCGTCGAAGGCGTCGCTGGCACGCTCGGCCCGGACAGACAGGAAGCCTTCGAGGTCGAGTCGATCAAGCAGATCACGGCGTACATCAAGGACAAAGCCAAGTCCGACAAACCCTTCTTTATTTATTGGGCCACCTACACCCAGCAGCTACAGGGATCGAAGGCCCACCACAACGACAAGCATGTCGATAAGGTCAATGCCCAGGCTTCCGAGATGGCGGCCCACAACGCGCACGTGCGGCAACTGCTCGACACCCTTAAGGCTGAAGGCATAGCCGAGAACACGCTGGTCGTCTGGATCAGCGACAATGGGCCGATGTACGCCTTCTACCCGAACTCCGGCTATTCCTGGCTGCGTGGCGAGAAGGGCGATGTCCTGGAGGGCGGTGTGCGGGTGCCGGCGATGGCCTGGTGGCCGGGAATGATCGCGCCCAACCAGGATCCGGTGGATATCCTGCACCTCACCGACCTGTTCACCACGGCTGCACGAATCGGAGGCGCCATGGATAGAATTCCCAATGACCGTATTACCGACGGAATCGACCAGACTGCCCTATTGCTGCTGGGCGAAGGTCACGGCCGACGCAACTATATGTTCCACTACAGCGGCGGTGTGCTTGGCGCCATCCGCTACGAGGACTTCAAGGTCCACCTCAAGGAGGGCCACGGCGGGCTGCCGGGCATGGATTTCTACAACGTCATGCGCGACCCCGGCGAGAAGTTTGGAGAGCTCTACCCGGGACTCTTCGCGGTGACGCCGATCCAGAACATTTTGCGTGACCATATGATAATGATTAAGAAGTTCCCGCACCGGGTATCAGAAGTCACGCCGAAAGGCGCGGAGCTTACGCCGCACGATTAGACTGAAAAGAGTTGTGCAGGGCCAAAGCCCTGCACAACATTAAGGCAGGCAAAGAGATAGGGGCCGTTGTTGAGACACAGGAAGGTTCTAAGATGCCGCTCTTGAGGACGCAAAAAAACATCCCGAAAGACACAGGAATCTCATTGTTCGGGTATGGGGTTGGAGCGGTTACTTCTGTGAACTCGACCAGCCGTATCAAGACCAGATTATCGAACGAAATAAATACTGTAAAGGGCGGAGTAAAATCGTGTTTTACACCAAAACCCAATCCCCTATACCCTGTTGATTCGCCTCCCTCTACTGTCAACTTTCTACTGTCTACTGTCCCCTGTCCTGAGTCTGGCTTGCCGTGAGCATAGTCGAACGGTCGAGGAATCTATTAAAAAACGTCATTGCGAACGAAGTGAAGCAATCTAAACCCAATAATCAATTATCACTAATCATTAATCATTCGAAAGACCTGTCTACTGCTCTACTGTCTCTCGTCAAAGACCGCCACCCCCAATATTCCCTAATTCTTGTTTTGCTAATTGATATCAAAAAGAGTTTTCTTATTATTTGGACATTTCTTATTGTCCCTAATATTAGTATTCTCCGTATCAGGAGCTCTTTTGTCCTTGTAAATAACAGGAACTTTTCGCATATCTTTCCCCTTTTTCTCCTGACTCAACAAATATCTCATTGGCGATGTCATGTACACTGCAGTTTTGATGGCTGCGTTACTGTATTTACCATATTTCCCTAGAACATCTGCGAGGATTTCAAGAATCTCCTCATCAAGTTCAATTCCAAAACGGGGAGATGGTCCAAGGGAGATCAAAGGAATCTTTCCAGAGTAATACCGACGGATTTCATAACCATCAAGTTCAGGTAGCTCTTTTTGTAATTTAGGTGGCCATGGACCTTCAGGTTGTCTCAGGTAAATTTCACCAGTAATGGTATGGTTGATTTTTTCAATTGCGATAAGATCGGCCAAATAAAGTAATTTGGTCAGTTTAAAATATGTAAGGCGTCCTAAGGCACTTACGATTGCAAAGATAACTTGTTGAAGAACTGACGGTCTATCTAATTGCATTAAAAATGTTTTTTGTTTTTTAGTTGAGTTAGATTTAACAAAATTCTTGATGCCTTGTGTTGGATCAACTAACTTTGCTAATTGCATGAAATCAGAACGTTGCTTTGATAATGAACGATGAACCATTGCACGAGGTCCAGGATGATATAAGGGCACAAGAAGTTTGCTATCCCATGGCGCAAATTTGCCAACATTATTCTTTAGAGTCAGTCCATGAGGGGAAATTTTATTTAAGGATTCAAGCGCAATAGCTCCTAAAGTAACTACTACATCAGGCTGAATCAGTTCAAGTGCCATTTCTAGATATGGTATGCAATTTTCTATTTCCTCCCTTATTGGGGTAGCATTGTTACCATTTTCTTTTCTTGGATTACATAATATTGCATTTGTTATAAAAATGTCTTGTCGTCTCCATCCAATATTACCAAGCAAATGTTCAAAATTATCGCCAGTTTTATCACCACATAACGGAATTCCGGTTTGATCTGCTCCTAACCTTCCAGGAGCCTCAGCAATAAACAAAACTTTTGAATCAATACTTCCATTTGCGTCAGAGAAAACCTTTCTGCGGCACTGCATTCGGGAACACAAATTGCAATTCTGGATAGATTGAATAAGATCTTTAAATCGATTATATTTTGTAAACGATTTAAATTTATTCTTCATTACATACCTCAGAGTTAGGCAAGAAGACAATCAGGGTCTGCTTGCTTTCGAAAGTCGCTGTTAATTAACACTTTCTGTGCAAGGCAACCTGATAAACATTTTTCAAGAGCTTTACACGAGTAACATTTTTCGAAAAAAGGTGTTGTTAAATATTTCCTTACCTCTTTTAAGAAAGGTGAATTTTCCCAACATTCTAACAAACTTGTATTGACAAGAGAAGACGAAACTAATGTTCCGACAACCTCCTCTGCCTTAATTTGTTTAAAAGCATCACAAGGATAAATTCTTAAATCTGGGCCGATTATAAGTCTGTCTATACCGGAAGCACACTCTGGTTGAACGTTGAGCGTAAGAAAATTATAGGGAGAACCAGTTCTAATTTCAATACCTTTTTTTCTTAATCTTTCAATTATTCTTTTTAATTCGAGATTTTGTAGTTTATTTAAAACACGCTTTTTTAATAACTGCCCACGTCCCTGTGGAACAAATCTCAAAACGCTAATGCACGAAATACCTAGTTGACTCCCAAGCATTGCAATATCTTCTAATTCATAATAATTATTAGACAAAGGCACGAAATGGAATTCGGTTCTGATGCCAGTTTCTATAGCAATTTCGATAGCTTTGATTGTTTTATCAAAACTTCCTGGAACTCGAGTAACATTTTCGTGTAAATTAGCAGATTTGCCGAAAATGCTGAAAACGCATTTTTTTAGTCCATATTTGCTTAGTCCCTTTAGCTTATTAGAGATATCATCAACATTACCTGTTGTGTAAATTGTAACCTTTAACTCGCCCTTTTTTGCAAGCTTGATCGCATCTTCTAAACCTGTCCATAATAAAGGCTCACCTCCAGAAAAAGTAACTTGTTTAACCCCCATAGATATTGCTTCACTCAAAATCCGTAGACAATCTCTTTTACTTATTTCCAAAGCATTTGATGATGAAGCATCGCTTGAACAATGAATACAATTAAGATCACATCGATGGGTTAATTCGATTTTAAATTCTTTAAGTTTAAAAGGGGGTTTATGATATTTTATCATAGAGAATCCATAAAGCTTTTTAGCGATGTTTTTTTGTCGTCAACATAAGCCCGTGAAGAAATACAAGTCAATGGTCCAGCAGCAACTCCCGTTTCTTTCGCTAAAAAAGACAAAAGGTTACATAACCCCCAATAATTGCCATAAGCCCGTTCTAAAAAATCATGACTTCTATAAACGGCTAATAATCCCAATTGTACTGAATCATCGCGATCTAATTGAACAGCCATATAGTTTAAACAGGGCCCACCACGAGGCCTTACTGTTTCACCGCCTGGATTTTGTATTAACATCGTGTATGCTGCTCTCGAAACACTATCTCTATCATTAATGGCTCTGATTATTTTATCAATTTGATTTACAATACCACCTTTTGCTTCATAATGAATCATTCTTCGAAAATAACTTCCCCAAGTTCGTCGCTTTCTCTGTATACGTTCAAATAAACCATTACGCCGATTATAGTTTTTATATAATGAATCTAAACTATCAACCCGTCTGTACAGATTGTGTGGAAAAATTGTATAAGCAACGTGTTTAGGCCCTAACAAATTATTTTGTTTCGCAAATTGACTTATATTTTGATGGAAATTCTGGCAAAACGTTGTTGGATTTTCAATATGAACTATAAGATTTCGTAATTCCCAACGATTTTCACTTAGAAGATTAACAACTTCTAACCAAGCAGTTTGAAAACATGGCTTTATAATTGATACTGGAGTATTAATCATTATTTCCTCACTACAAACGTTTTTATGAAAAAAACAAACGACAACTCTCTCGAATTCGGCTGTATCAAAGAAGTTTACCAAAGCATTCTGGCGAGGCATCTCAGATATGGAAAGCGGCGTTCAAAAAGGCGGACATTCCAAAAGTGCGACTTGGGGATAGCCAGCCTCCCGCTGCAATCCACTGTCAAAACTGGGTCAAGTATAGTACAAAAACCAATTAAATCAACAACATTTTAGCCATTTTTATCCCCAAAACCCAATCCCCTATACCCTGTTGATTCGCCTCCCTCTACTGTCTACTGCTCTACTGCTCTACTTTCTTTGAGCCGAAGGCTCAACCTCTGTGGCCATTAGCCGTTTTCGTTTTGAATTTTTCTTTTTTGGTCATTCGGATTTGTTTAGGATTTAGAGTTTAGATTTTAGAATTTGTGTGGATGTAAATACACAAGTTTTCACTTTACATTTAACTCATTTTATGGTATAATATATGCCAAATTGTCATCCTGATGGAGACAATTAGGGGTTTAGTAACACTTTAGCTAATTGAAGCAATGCGTATAAAAACTTATATAAATGATAATCAAGTAGTAATTCCGGCGAGAATGGGCATCCAAAAAAGCTCGCCTGTCGTGAGCATAGTCGAACGGTCGGAGCCGAAATTACTACGGCCGACTCCGAGCTACCTCTCGGCTAAAGTATCAAGGATTTCGATATTCGATATGTTGAGCGGCCAGAGACGAGCGACCAGAGACGAGCAACGAGAAACTATTTTTATGCGAAACAAACCCAATTTACAAAACGCACTAATATTTGTAACTTCTGTTATAGGAAATGATTATGAAGATAAACGCCTCCGCGACCACCGCGAAAACAAACCCAATCAAACCCAAACAAACCCAATCTCATCGCCCCTGAACCACGCCGATTTCAGCTCAAAAACGAGCTTTACCAAATTAATTCTACATTCTAAATTCTACATTCTAAATTCCCTACTCTACTGTTCACCTGTTTGTGGTCATAACACTTTTAACTTTTTACTTCCTTCTGCTCTACTGTCAACTGCTCTACTGTCTACTTTCTTTGAGCCGAAGGCTCAACGCTCTACTATCTCAGAGCAAAGCCGGATATCAGATGAAAAAACGAACTTCGTCCCAAAAAACCACCCAGAATTTCCGTAAAAATCATCAAATTTTCAAACTTTTTAAACCAAATTTCCAAAAAAACCCCCCGGATATATTTGGAATACGTGAAAAGGTTATTTATACTTTAACCAGGAAGAACGGCCGGAAACGGCCATTAAATATGCACACTCTCTCTTCTTTCTGGGAGACGGGCTTATCCACATGGGGGGGACCGTCTCCTTACTTTTTTTTAATAAATGTCATTGCGAGCGAGGCTATAGCCGAGCGAAGCAATCTCAAGCTTGCGAACCACACAGACAAACTATGAAACCAGAGTCTGCGTAGAGAAAAATGCCGCAATACTGCTGATACGGCAGAGATGAAAATGAATGCGGATGAGAGGAGTCGAACCTCCACGAGCGTTAAGCCCACAGGCACCTGAAGCCTGCGCGTCTGCCAATTCCGCCACATCCGCGGGTGCCAATGATAATACGCGATTTGAGACCTCTGGTCAAGGACTTACACATAAAATAACACCCTGACAATTGCAGGATATCTTTTCGACCGATCAGTCAGTGGGTTTTCTGCACGACTGGCAGAATTGGCCCATCAGCATCATCGCCTCTGTCATATTCTCAGCCGAGCCGTCCATCTTCGCAAAGGCATCAACCATCTTGAGCAATTGCGGATCGGCCTCTACCTGGCCGTACTTGTGCGCGGTATTAACAATAGCGCCATCAAGGCCATACTCCATTGCCTTTGCGACGTATGCCCTGCAGACCCCGATTTTTCGGGCAGGCAGGTCACGGAAGCAGTTGCTCACGCCTAATGAAAAATGCACGTCCTTCATAGCCGGGTCGCTTTTAATCTTCTTTATCGTCTCGAAAGTACGATACGTATAGCCCGGCACGCCCGGCTCCATCGGCATATCTATCGCCAACGGAAATACCGTGGTGTCGAAGAAAATCTCTTCCGGCTTAAAGCCGTACTTGTTGACGGCTTCGTCAAAAATTTGCTTCGCCAGGGTATACAACTGGTCAACAGAGTGTGAACCACCCGGACCGTCAGGTTTATCCTCGCTGACCAGAAGACCGACAAAAGAATAGTCGTAATCTTTTTTCAAAGGGAGGATGTTGTCGGTTGTATAAACCTTGACCGAATTTATGAGCGGCTGTTTTACCGACTCGGTTGTATTGTACCACTCCTTCAGGCCGGCTATCAGAACATCGTCGTTACTGCTATCCACACAGATTGGCACGCCCTGCCCCCCCTTGCGAACTATTTTCACATATTCGACCATCATATCGACCGTAATCTGCGGGTCGCTCTCACCAAAGGCGTCAAGATTGACTGCAATGTAGGCAGCACCTTCTGCGGCCTGTGACTCAATTAAAGCCTTGATGTAATCTAACTGCTCGGAAGGCGCAGAATACGCATCAGGGCCGAGCTGCGCTAATTGTTTCATCACCTTACCGGTTTTCGGAATTGATGCATGGATTGACTCACCGATAGCACGTAACTTTTTTTCCATAGGGTAACCTCTCCTGAAATAAATAACTCAAACTTCCGGCCGTGGGAGCAGGCCCGCTCGCTCCAGGATCACAGGCGTAATGCTTTCCCAGCCAATCGGCATAAGATGGATACCTGAAACCCCTTCCATGTTCCTTACCTTCTCAATCATTTCGAGGCAAATCTTGATTCCTTCTTCCTTAGGGTCCTTGGCGGCTTCGACTCTCTCTATGAGTTCGTCTGGAATACTCATGCCGGCAACTTCATTTTTCATATAGGTAAGCGCCCTGGCGGAACATACGGGCATCAGCCCTGCAAGAATATAGGTTTTTTTGTGGAGTCCGGCTTTTACAACGAGTTGCATCCACCTTTCAAACTTTTCGATATCAAAAACACACTGTGTCTGGATAAAATCAGCGCCGGCCTCGATTTTCTTGGCAAGCCGGGGCACCCTGAACTCAAACGGGTCTGCAAAAGGATTGGCCACTGCCCCTATGAACAATTTCGGCGGATATTCTTTTATGGGGTCACCGGACAAGAACTGTGCGTCGTCACGCATCTTTTTGACCATAGCAATCTGTTGTATCGAATCCAGGTCGAAAACGCTTTTCGCTTGTGGATGGTTTCCGAACGTCTGATGGTCACCTGAAAGGCAAAGTATATTCTTGACACCAAGAGCAGCCGCCCCGAGGATGTCACTTTGCATGGCAATTCTGTTTCTGTCCCTGCACACCATCTGCGCAACCGGCTCCAAACCACATGACAGCGCAATAACCGCCGACGCTATGCTGGACATCCTTACTATGGAGGTCTGGTTGTCCGTGATATTTACACCATCAACTTTTCCGAGACAATATTGGGCTTTCTTTTTAATAACTTCAGGATTCGTATTTTGCGGCGGGCCCAGTTCAGCGGTAACCGCAAACTCCCCTGCGGTCAGAACTTTCTCGAGTCTGCTTCCTGCTTTCATAACATAGCCTCTTCGAATTTAATCTTTCGCTGGCCAACGTTGGTACTCATTCGCCAGTCCTTGGGTTCTCTTATTACAGTAAGATTCTCAAGCCTGCCTAATTCTTTCAATCTGTCGTAAATCAACTGCCATATACAGTCGGTGTCCTTATCAACTTCGCATTTCCCATCACTTGAACCACCGCAGGGCCCATTGAGCAGTTTCTTGGCACAGCGCGCTATTGGACACAACCCGCCCGTCCATTCAAGCACACAATCACCACAGCCGGCACATCGTTCCTCCCAAAGGCCGTGCTCTACCGGATAACCCATAAACTTGGTATTCAACGCCGGTATAGTTATTGTCTGTGGGAACCTTTCCGACATCGCCTGCACCCCTACACCGCAGGCAGTCGACAAAACAACATCAATATCTTTGAGTTGTTCCTTAAGGTCATCAATGAATTCGTACTCACACTGCCTTTCGGGTGTGCATTCGACAATCTCTATGTCCCTGCCTTCCTTTTTCCGTGCTATTTTTATCTGTGATGCCAGAAGCTCCACAGCCTTTGCGCCTCCTGAAAAACACACGGTGACACAACCGCCGCAGCCGGCTAACATGATCTTTTTACAATCCTTTATCGAATTAAGAATTTCCTCAAATGGTTTTCTATCGGCTACAATCATAATAGCGCCCTTTCCTTAAGAAAATCGTCAACCTCGGTAATATGCTTCAAAACGCCCAGTTCTTTCGCTCCGATTCCAAGCGCAAGGCCCATAAGCTCAGTAAAGTAAAATATCGGAATTTCAAAATCTGTGCCGAATTTTTTATTTATTTGCTGCTGCCTGCCGTCAAGATTGGCGTGACACAATGGACAGCCGACCGCGATAACTTCGGCGCCGACTGCAGTTGCATCAGCTAAAATCTTTTTAGTCAGCTCAAGCACTACTTCTGTCTGTGTCAATAGAAAGCCTGCTCCACAACAGAAAGTCTTCATATTCCAGTCAAGGGACTCGGCCCCGATAGCCTCCATAACCGATTCCATATCTGTTGGATTCTCAAAATCTACCTTGCCGGTGATTTCCGGAGGTCTTGTCATAAGACATCCGTAGTAACAGGCAACTTTTATGCCGCCAAGGCTCTTTACAACCTTCTCCTTGACAGTATCGGCTCCGATTCTTTCGACTACATCGAGTATGTGCAGAACTTCGATATCCTGGGGGAATTTATCATCTATAACCTGCTCGACATCTTTCTTTAAATCAGCATCGGTCATCCTCTGCTGAGCAAACTTCAGTCTTGAATAGCAGGACGCACAAGGTGCACAGACTTGTTTCAAGTTATCTGTCCGGGCGGTCAACGCCAGGTTCTTGGCGGGCAGGGCTATGGACATTAATTCATCGCATTGATGGGCCGGCGATGAGCCGCAGCAAATCCAGTCTCGAACCTCGACCAACTCTATTCCCAGTGCCCGGCAGACTTTTCTCGTAGAAATATCGAACTCGATACCTGTTGAATGCAGTGAACAGCCTGGATAATACGCTATTTTCATTTTTTAAGTTTCTTAGCTCTTGCGAACATTTTCATCATAGAAAAAGGGTTTTTGATAGAAGGCAGCAGTTTCAACTTGCCTTTTCTTATCATTTTCAGACCCAACGGCAAATCCTTAAATGGTTTTGCGGTAAAGACATTAAACACCCCTGTCAGGCCTACTTCATACATTCTGCCGCCATATTTCAGAATATTCATCCAAATGACGTTAAGGAGTCTGGCGCCCTTGGTATCTGCTTTTATTTTTCTTTCCTGGACAATGATTTTTATTGCGTCAACAACGTGGGCAATATCAATGTCCTGCGGACACCTTGCAGAACAGGTCTGACACGAAAGACAATACCAAATCGTATTTTGTTTCATCGCCTCATCGACCATCCCCAACTGCACATAACGCATCAGCTGCGCGGGAGTGGCTTCCATAAACATCCGGTTTGGACAACCCGATGCGCATTTCCTGCATTGGTAACACAGAAACACATTTTGGCCGCTGCGTCTTGCAACTTCGGCGGCAAAATCTGTATCTATATTTATCTGTTTTTTGCCGACAACTTTCATTCTTTTGCTAACTCACCATTCTTATAAATCGGACCAAGCTTTCTTACCTTCTCTGTTATTTCCTCAACGATTTCGGCAAACCTTGCGCCCATCGCAGAAGACAAATTAAACATCTCAAGCCTTTCCGCTTCTATCCCTGCTTCGGCAAGAAGCCTTTTTACGTAAACGACTATTTTTTTTGCGCGAAGGTTTCCTTCGAGATAATGGCATTGCCCCTCGAGACATCCTGCGACAAAGACTCCGTCAGCGCCATCTTCAAAAGCCTTCATAAGGCAAATGGCGTCGACCTTGCCGGTGCATGGCAGGCTAATAATCCTCACGTTAGGCGAATACTGCAATCGCATCGCCCCTGCCAGATCGGCGGCTGCAAACGCGCAGAAATTACAACAAAAGGCTATAATTTTCGGTTCAAACTCACTCATTTTTCGTCAATTTATTTGCCTTGCTAAAAAGAGCTTCGGTCTTGGCAATAATCTGACGGTCCTTGTAGTGCATCAACTCAATTGCCTTTGCCGGGCACTGCGAAGCACAAATGCCGCAGCCGTGACATGAAGCGGCCTCAATTTCGGCAACACCGTCTTCGTTTACTCTCGGCACATCATACGGACAGACCCTCACGCACGTCAGACACGCAGCGCATTTGTCGGCGTCCACCACCGATACGATGCCGCTTATTTTCATAACCTCCTTAGAGAGAATCCCAACAGCCCTTGCGGCGGCGGCCTGTGCCTGTGCGATACTTTCGTCAATGAACTTCGGGGCGTGACACGTCCCGCACAAAAACAACCCGTCCGAAGCAAAATCGACAGGCCTTAATTTCATATGCGCTTCGAGGAAATATCCTTCAGCGGTAACAGGAACTTTGAAGACCGTTCCTACTCCTTCATTACCCTCCGAAGGCACCATCGCGGCGCTTAGTACGAGAGTATCCGGCGAAAAGCTTAACTCCAGCAGTGAATTAAGGTCCTTGACCCGCACCTCAACTCTGCCTGTACCATCCTCAGAAACAACCGGCTTGTTATCCATGTCGTACCTGAAAAACAGTACCCCAAGCTCTCGGGCCTGGTTATAGTAATCTTCCTTGAAACCGTAAGTCCGGATGTCCCTGTATAGAATCGCTACGGTCGCTTTCGGATTTGCCTGCTTTACGGTTATCGCGTTTTTAACAGCTTCTGTGCAGCATACTCTGCTGCAAATCATCCTCTCCGGTTCCCTTGAGCCCACACATTGAATCATTACTACTTCATTAAGATTTTTTGCAAACGCCCTGTCATCTTCAATTCGCTGCTCAAAGTCCATCTGTGTCAGCACATTTTCATTTTGGTCATAGAGGTATTCGGCGGGCCTTGATTCTTCTGCGCCGATTGCGATTATCGCTGCCCCGTGTTCGATTTCTATGGCCTGGCCATTACTGCTTATCCTGCTTTTGAAGTTACCGATAAAACCTTCGCATTCATCGACCACAGCGTTTGTATAGACAGTTATATTTTTGTCGTTGGCAATCTGTGTCTCCAGTCTGCTCAGAAGCTCAACAGGCTTTAGGCCTTCGACGGTGTTTTTAATTTTAACCAGGTTGCCGCCGAGCCGGTCTGTTTTTTCTACCAGATGCACACAGAAACCCTGCTTCGCTATCGAAAGCGCCGCTGTCATTCCAGCGACTCCCGCGCCAACTACAAGCGCATCTCTTTTTGGCACGTAAGTCTGCGTAACGAGCGGCTCTATTGTAACCGCGCGACCGACAGCCATCCTCACAAGGTCTGTTGCCTTTTCACCGGCTACCTCACCCAGGTGTGCGTGCACCCACGTGCACTGGTCGCGTATATTTGCCATCTCGAACAGATAGGGATTTAGACCCGCCTCTCTGATTGTTTCCTGGAAAAGCGGCTCGTGAGTTCGCGGCGTACACGATGCCACGACAACCCTGTTCAAATCGTGTTCGTCAATCTTTTCCTTTATAATTTTCAGACCATCAGGCGAACAGGTATACATCAGGTTTGTAGCGAAGGCAACATTGTCCAGACTTTCGGCATAATCGGCGATTTTTTCACAGTCAATCACACCACCAATATTTGACCCGCAGTGACATACAAATACACCAATCCGCGGCTCTTGCTGCGATACATCCTTTTCGGCAGGATACTCCTTCTCAACAACTTCCGTCCCTCTGACCTCAGCCAGAAGCTCCATTGCCTGCGCAGCGGCGGCACTGGCACCGGTGACACTCTCTGGAATGTCCACCGGCCTTTCAAACGAGCCGGCGAGAAAGATTCCCTCCTTTGACGAAGCACTCGGGACAAAATCAGCTGATTTGGCAAAACCATAATGATTTAGTTCAATCCCGCACGTTTTGGCAAGTTTTGCCCCGGTTTTGCTCGGACAAAGACCCGATGACAACACAACTATATCGAACTGTTCTTCTACCCAACTGCTGCCATCCTCGGTGAACTGCAGCAACAGGTTACCCGTTTTGAAATCCTGGATTATATTCGAAGGCCTTGTGTAAACGTACTTAACATTGTACTTGGCCTTTGCCCTTTCGTAATATTCATCGAATCCTTTGCCGAACGCCCGCACGTCCATCACAAATATCGTGCACTGGGCTTCGGGTAAATGCTCTTTGGTTACAATTGCCTGCTTGGTTGCATACATACAACAAACCGAAGAACAATACGGCCTGTCCGTGTCCCTTGAACCGACACACTGTATAAAGGCGATTCTCTTCGGTGCCTTACCATCCGACAGCCGTTGTATATGCCCTGCGAACGGCCCGGACGCGCTTAGTATCCTTTCATAATCCAGACCGCTGACCACATTGGGAAAACGCCTGTATCCGTATTCACCTTTTTTCTCAGCATCGTATAATTCATAGCCGGGAGCGAGTATTACCGCACCGATGTCTAAAGGCCTTTCTTTGGGGACATCATCATATAATATCGCATCGGCTTCACACACCTTTTCACATAGTCCGCACAAAGAGCACACCGCGCAGAACAAACATCTTTCAGCCTCAGCCCTGACCATCTGTTCTGTGAAACCTGTTTCAACCTCGTCGAAGGTAGAGGTCCTCTTTTGAAGGTCTATCGTGGGCATCTGTTGCGGCTGGACAATTTTTTCTTTTCTTTCCTTGAGTTCCTCAGCCGATATCTCAACTATCGGCTCATTTATTTGCTCCGGTTCGAAGTCTTTACCATTTATATATGCATCGATAGCTTTTGCCCCGCGCTGCCCATCGGCGACAGCCTGAACCACGCTCGCCGCCCCTCGGATAACGTCACCACCTGCAAATACACCCTTCCAACTGGTCTGGCAGGTTTTTTCATCTACTTCAATTGTCCCTCTGGGCGTCAGTTTTATCTTTTTGTCTTCACCGAGGAAGTCAGAACCCGGCTTTTGACCAATGGCTACTATCAGTTCATCGCTGGCCAACGTTTTTTCTGTGCCGGCAACTGTCTCCAGTTCCAACCTGCCGTCGACAAATGCCATCCTCTTTACGTCCAGCAGTTCCAGCCCGGCAAATTTACCGTCTCTTTCAAGAATTCTCTTAGTCGCCTTGCCCGTGTTGATAACAACGCCTTCTTCACAGGCCCAGTCTATCTCCCACCGGTAGCCCGGCATATTGTCACGCCCTTCAAGGCAGACCAGCTCAACCTTTTTTGCACCGAGCCTGACCGCCGAACGAGCACAGTCCATAGCAACATTTCCGCCGCCTATAACTATCACCTTTTCCTTGACGGTTTTCTTGTCCCCGAGCCTTACATCACGCAGAAAATCTATACCACCGGAAACATTTTCAAGATTTTCACCCGGTATCCCTAATCCGGCACTTCTGTGTGAGCCGACCGAAAGAAACACCGCCCCGAAACCTTTGCCGAAAAACTCTTTAATGTCACTCTCGCTTTCGATGGGACTGTTAAGTTTAACTTCCACTCCGTAATCGAGAATATTTTGAATATCTCTTTGAATGACACCATTAGGCAGCCTGTATTCCGGCACACCCAGACGCATCATACCACCCAGAACGTTCTGCTTTTCAAAAACGGTAACCGCATAGCCGGCTTTTCGCAATTCCAGCGCCGCCGCCAGACCCGCGGGACCGGCGCCAACTATCGCTACCTTTTTGCCGTTTTCTTCAATCGAAGCGAGTTTTTCTTCAGGTGTTAGTTTTTCGCCGTGCTCTTCGTGCCAGTCAGCAAGAAACCTCTTTACATGTGCGATTGAAACCGACGTATCCAGATTTGCCCTGTTGCAGCTTTCCTGGCAGGGGTGTTCGCATATCCTGCCGCATATCGATGGGAACGGATTTTTTTCAATGGCCGAGGCAAAAGCCTCCTCATATTTGCCGGCAGCAGTCAACGCTATATAGCCGCTTGGGTTGCCGTGTATCGGACAGGAATCGTAGCAGGGCGCGGTTCCCAGTCTGGTCATTGCGAACTTATTCGGCACCGCCTGCGGATATTCCTTGAATATCGCTTTCCTGTCACAAAGCCCCTGATTGTATTCGTCCTGGACCGCGACCGGACACACTTGGGCACACTCCCCACATCCGGTACACTTTTCAAGGTCAACAAAATGCGGCTTTATTGTGATTTTCGCGTTGAAGTCGCCCGCCTCACCCGAAAGTTCCGCTAATTCAGCGTTGGTGATTATCTCAATATTTCTGTGCGTACCTGCCGCTACCAGCCTGGGCGATATCGTACACATTGCGCAGTCATTTGTCGGAAAGGTCTTGTCCAATTGGGCCATATGGCCGCCGATAGCGGTCCCGGACTCAACCAGATAGACCTTGTATCCCGAATCTGCCAGGTCAAGCGCCGCCTGAATGCCGGCGACTCCTGCCCCGACGACCATAACTGACCCCGTTTTTTGATACTTCTTCATTGACTCCTTGGCACCCGATTATGTTATAAAATGAATATATTAAGTGTTTACGACGGTCGCCGCAATCAAAAAACACATCACCCTGCATATTAGCCCTGACAGGAAGGCACTGTTATTACGTTAATCCTGCCCAACCGTGCGAAATATTGTCTTACAATATCCTGTCATTATCATAACAGAATCCTGCTCGATAAGTTGTCGTTGCCTTACTGACGCGGTTTCGCACCACCCCCCGTTTTTTGTATATTTATTTTTTTTGTGGTTAGACTTGAAGTAGAACCTGTTTTTGGTTCTAATGGCGAACTTGTAAAATAAAGAAGCTCTGTCGTTATATTTGTTCCCGACGGCTTGGAAGGTAATGCAAGTATACTCTTAAAAATAACAAGGAGAAATATTATGAAGCTTGATCCAACAGTTATGGCCGACTGGCAGATTGCACAAGCTGCCGAAGAGAATGCCAAGCCGATTTCCGAGATAGCCGCGGACATTGGAATAAAAGACAAAGAACTCCTGCCTATGGGGCCAGCCCTTGCCAAAGTGGACTATCGCAGGGTTCTTAACCGTCTCAAAGAACGCCAAAGTGCCAAGTACATCGACGTAACAGCCATTACGCCCACACCCCTTGGCGAAGGCAAAACTACAACCGCAATAGGTCTGATTCAGGGACTTGGCAAACTCAATAAGCACGTCACAGGCGCCATACGGCAGCCCAGCGGCGGCCCCACATTCAACATAAAAGGCTCTGCTGCTGGTGGCGGTCTGGCGCAATGTATTCCATTGACACCGTTTTCGATTAGACTGACCGGCGACATTGACAGCATAACCAATGCCCATAATCTGGCCATGGTTGCACTGACCGCGCGAATGCAGCACGAAAGAAATTACGATGACAGAAGGCTTGCTATGAGGAACCTCAAACGCATCGACATCGACCCCAACCGCATCCAGATGAAATGGGTTATGGACTTCTGTGCCCAGGCCCTGCGGAACATCACCATCGGCAAGGGCGGTAAGATGGACGGATTTGAAATGGAATCCGGCTTTGCAATCTCGGTATCCAGCGAGGTAATGGCTATTTTGGCGGTCGCAAAAGATTTGGAAGACCTGCGTCAGCGCATGGCCAGAATCGTTGTGGCCTACGACAAAAAAGGAAACGAAGTTACCACCGCCGACCTCGAAGTAGACGGCGCAATGACGGCATGGATGGTCGATGCCCTAAACCCCAACCTGCTTCAGACCATCGAAGGCCAACCTGTCTTTGTACACGCAGGACCGTTTGCCAACATCGCCATCGGCCAAAGTTCGATTATCGCCGATATGCTCGGCACAAAACTTTCCGACTACCACGTTACCGAAAGCGGCTTCGGTGCCGACATCGGCTTTGAAAAGTTCTGGAACCTCAAGTGTCGAATGTCGGGCCTTACTCCCAACGCCGTGGTCATTGTAGCTACTCTCAGAGCGCTAAAAATGCACGGCGGCGGCCCAGCCGTCAAGCCGGGCAAGCCACTTGGTCCCGAATACACCCAGGAAAACCTGGAATTGGTGGAAAAAGGATGTCAGAACCTTATTGCCCACATTGAAACTGTTAAAACCAGCGGCGTTCGACCGGTAGTCTGTGTCAACAGCTTTCATACCGACACCAAGGCTGAGATTGAACTGGTGTGCAAAATCGCCGAAGAAAACGGTGCTTTGGCGGCGGTATCAGAGCACTGGCTAAAAGGTGGCGAAGGTGCAATAGAATTGGCAGAGGCTGTAATATCGGCATGTGAGGAAGAAAACGACTTCAAGTTCCTCTACGACCTCGAAACTCCGCTTAGAAAACGCATCGAACTCATTGCCGGCAAAGTCTACGGTGCCAGTGGGGTCGAATACACCGATGATGCTTTGGAAAAAGCAAAGGCCTTAGAGGCCGACCCTGAATCCGGTAACCTGGGCATATGTATGGTAAAGACCCATTTGAGTCTCTCCCATGACCCGGAATTGAAGGGCAGGCCCAAAGACTGGGTACTTCCAATTCGCGACATTATGGTGTATAAAGGGGCCGGCTTTATCGTACCGGTCGCCGGCGGCATTAAACTGATGCCCGGCACCAGTTCAGACCCTGCCTTTCGACGAATCGATGTAGACACCGAAACAGGAAAGGTAAAAGGATTGTTTTAGTCTGGTGAAATTGGAACAATATTAAGTGGAGTGAACAGATGGCAGCAAAAATTATCGACGGAAAACAAATCGCAGCGGATATGCGCGCCGAACTTAAAGACGAAGTCGCGAAGCTAAAAGAGCAAAATATTGTCCCAGGTCTGGGTGTTATCCTGGTGGGCGAAGACCCCGCCTCGCAATCTTATGTTACCGCCAAGGAGCGGGCCTGCGAAGATATTGGTATTTATTCTGAGGACAACCGTCTGCCGGCAGAAACAAGCCAGAAGGAACTGATTGATTTAGTTAATCGAATGAATGAAGACCCGAAGATAAACGGTATTTTAGTGCAGCTGCCTTTACCCAAACACCTCGATGAGTCCGAGGTGCTTTTGGCCATCAGTCCCGAAAAAGATGTTGACGGCTTTCACCCTATGAATATCGGCAAGATGGTTGCCGGCGAAAAAGCGTTCTTGCCCTGTACTCCACACGGAATTATCAAACTCCTGCAGCGAAGCGGCGTCACAATCGAAGGCGCCGAAGTCGTAATTGTCGGCCGAAGCAATATAGTCGGAAAACCTATCGCCAACATGCTCATCCAGAAGTCACCTACAGGCAACGCGACGGTGACAGTCTGTCACACGAGAACAAAAGACCTGGCTGCGCATACACGCAGGGCCGATATTGTTATCGCCGCTGCCGGAAGACCCAATACCATAACCGCTGATATGGTCAAAGATGGTGTTGTTATAATTGACGTAGGCGTCAACCGCGTCGAAGACGCCACAAAGAAAAGAGGCTATCGACTGACCGGCGACGTTGACTTTGAGGCGGTAAAGGAAAAAGCCAGTCTTATTACCCCCGTCCCCGGTGGCGTCGGCCCGATGACAATAACGATGCTGCTCTACAACACCGTCGAGTCCGCCAAGGCAGCTGCAGGCATTTGATGATAGCAGCCGATCACCTGCCACTGTCAGTCATTTGTCCATAGATACATAAGCTCTGGAGTACTGAGTTCGTAGAGCGTGGTTTTGTTTAGCTTTGTAAAGTTCATCTTCTGCGAACTAAGGAAATCGGAAAAAGAAAACACCTTTTGATATTCCACCACCTGGGCATCTTCAAGCTCAGCGATTGCCATGACTTCCTCGATGGCCCTGTCCAGATACCCAATCTCATCTATCAGCTTTTCATCGAGTGCTTCTTCTGCGCCATAGATACTGCCGTCAGCCAGCCCTCTTACTTCGGCTAACGTAAGTGACGGTCTTCCCTCGGCAATAATACTGACAAACCTTTCGTAGGCAGGTGTAATTAACTTGTCCTTAAGATACTGCTTTTGCTCTTCGGTAGGCGCCTGGAACGAACTGGGCCAGTCCTTCTTTCTGCCCGACTTGGCAATGACCGGCTGGATTCCAAGCTTTTCTTCAAGCAATTCCTGGATGACAAAGTAGCCCATTATTACGCCAATCGAGCCGGTGATGGTGGTCGGCTCTGCCACAATTTTATCGCACGCCACCGAGGTATAATAGCCGCCCGAAGCGGCAATGCCCTGCATAAACGCAACCACCGGCTTGTCTGTCTCTTTCCGGAACTGGCGAATCTCGTTGTAGATTCGGTCACTGGCAGAGACCGCTCCGCCTGGTGAGTTTACTCTGATAATCAACCCCTTTACCCTGTCATCCTCTCTGGCCATTTTCAACTGCTTGTATACACTTTCCGCCTCTTTGGTATCGATAATTCCCTCAAGCCTGATTACCGCAATCTTGGTCATTCGCGGCCCGTCCTGTATAACCTCCTCGGTAAAAAGTCCCTTTTGTCCTGTCGCGACCATCGCAACAACGCCTATTAACGCCAAGAATAATAATATATTTGCCAGTACCGACAATCCTGTAAAAATCCCCAGGAAAATCTTCCAGCCTGTCCGCTTCTTGCGTGGTTTTTCCACCTCACCTGGCATCGGCACCGGTGCCTGCGGCTGCGATGGTTCCGTAAAATTGTTGTTTTCTTCAAAATCCATAATAAAAACCCCCTTTCACAAACTGCTTTAAGTTAGTTAATCAAACTCTCCAGCTTTCAATCGCTTGACATAATCCTGCTTTTGTGCCGTTACCAGCCCAGCCAAAGCCACCAGGCCAATAAGGTTTGGTATCGCCATCAGGGCGTTAAATATATCAGACAGGTTCCAGATAATCCTCAGGCCTCCAACGGCACCAACAACTATGAGCACGAGGTACGCATACCTATACCATTTAATCGCCCCCGCGCCAAAAAGATATTCCGCGCACCTGTCACCATAATATGACCAGCTTATGGTCGTCGAATACGCAAAAAGTATTAGACCAAAACCAACAATATACTGTCCATAGCCGAACAATCCGATATCGAACGCTTTAGCTGTCAGCGAACTGCTTGTCAGCCCGCTCAAGCGCGCATCGGTGACTAATATCACTAAGGCCGTCATCGAACAGATAACAATCGTATCGATAAATGGCCCAAGCATTGCAACGAATCCTTCGCGAGCCGGCTCTTTTGTTTTTGCCGCCGCGTGCGCCATCGGCGCAGAACCCAGACCCGATTCATTGCTGAAAACCCCCCGCGCCACGCCGAAACGCATCGCCTGCCCAATCGCTGCCCCCGCAATACCACCGCCTGCCGCGTAAGGCGTAAAGGCATACTTGAATATCATACCCAGACACTGTGGAATCCTGGCGACATTGAGAGCCAGAACTACCAGACATCCCAATACATAAATTACGCACATAAAAGGAACCAGCCTGGCAGTGACACCGGCGATACGCCTGATACCGCCGAGAATAACCAATCCAGCTAACGCAGCCAGAATCAAGCCAATGACCAGACCAAAGGGATTTACCTGAAAAAACAGTATATTAATCTCTGATTGCTGCCAGGCTTTCGGCAGGATATATCCCAGCCCGTTGACTACCGAATTGGCCTGTACCATATTGCCGATACCGAATGATGCGATTATCGTAAAAAACGCAAAGGCGGTAGCCAACACCATCCCCAACTTGCGGGTAAAACCTTCGCTTGTGGCCCGAACCAGCAAGGCAGGCGCAAATCCTTTCTTAAGAAAATACATCGGACCACCACTTGCCGAGCCGTCCGGATGAATATCACGAAAATGCAGTGCCAGCGAACACGATGTATACTTTGTGGCCATCCCTACCAATGCTGTCACCCACATCCAGAAAACCGCACCCGGCCCGCCCATAGCAATCGCCGTTGCCACCCCTGCGATATTACCGGTACCGATAGTTGCCGACAGCGCCGTAGCTAATGCGCGAAAATGAGAAATGTCACCGGCGTCTTCGATACGGTCGTATTTGCCGCTGACACATTTAATCGCGTGGCCTAACCAGAAAAACTGGACCAAACGCAGCCGAATCGTAAGATACACTCCCGTACCGACCAACAAGCATATCATGGGTAATCCCCAGATTATTCCACCAATTTTTACAAGTAGTTCATCCATCTGTTATGGTCCTTGTAATTTTACAAACAGGCGATATCAAGGTTCCTGGCCGCTAAAGTCTCGTCCGGCCGGCACGCCGGTGTTGTCACCGGAGCCGATTTCAACTGCTCCGGCTCGGTCTCGGCCAACTGCGCAATCTCTATCATAGCTTCGATAAAGGCATCAAGGGTTTCTTTGCTCTCGGTCTCGGTCGGTTCAATCATCATCGCTTCCTTGACGATTGTGGGAAAGTATACGGTAGGAGGGTGAAAACCTTTGTCTATAAGTGCTTTTGCGATATCAACTGCGCCAACATTGTTTTGACTCACTTGTCTTGATGCACTTAGAACACATTCATGTTTGCACAGGCCGTCAAAGGCAACATCGTAATAGTCTTTGAGTTTTTCCTTTACATAGTTTGCGTTCAGCACCGCGTTTTCAGCAACGCGCCTAAGCCCTTCTCTGCCGACCATCAGGATATAGACATAGGCCCGCAGTATAATGGCAAAGTTGCCGTAGAACGGCGCGACGTATCCGATTGATTTTGGCCTGTCATATTCAAGTGTGTAGGTCCCGTCATCTCTTTTCGCGACGACCGATATTGGCAGAAAATCAACCAGTTTTTCTATAACACCAACGGGCCCCGAACCGGGTCCGCCTCCGCCGTGCGGCGTGCCGAAGGTTTTGTGCAGATTCAGGTGCACAATATCAAAACCAAAATCGCCCGGCTTTGCCTTGCCGATAATGGCATTTAAATTTGCGCCGTCATAATAAGCCAACCCATCGACGCTATGAATCAAATCGCAGATTTCCTTGATTTGCGGATTAAATAAACCCAGCGTATTCGGACAGGTCAGCATAATCCCCGCCACCTCGTCACTCAATACTGCCTTAAGCGCATCGACATCCATAACTCCTTTTTCATTACTTGGCACAGACTCAACCTTGTAGCCGGCAATGGCCGCACTTGCAGGATTTGTACCGTGAGCGCTGTCAGCAATAAGAACGATTGATTTTTTATTTCCGCGGTCAGCGTGATAGGCCGCCACAATCATCATGCCGGTCAACTCCCCGTGTGCCCCTGCCAATGGCTGGGTCGTAAATCCCGCCATTCCCGTTATTTCACGCAGCAGAATATCCGTCTCATAAAGCACCCGCAAGGCCCCCTGCGTAAGCATCCCGCCCATCCTTAACTGGGGCAGCAAAGGATGCAAATACGCAAAACCCGGATAAGAAGCAATCCGTTCTGTCACCTTCGGATTGTATTTCATCGTGCACGAGCCAAGCGGATAAAAATTTGTATCAAGGCCGAAGTTTCTTCGTGAAAGCTCGGTAAAATGTCTTACCACATCAAGCTCGCTCAATTCAGGCAGCTGGGCCGGCTTGGGACGCAGAAACCTGCCTTTAATATTTACTGTTGTAGGCACGTCACTCGGACTTATCCGAACCGCCCTGCGACCAGACACACTTTTTTCAAAAATCACTTTCACAGACACGCCTCCACTGCTTCAGCTAACATCCCGATTTCCTGCTTGGTTCTTTTTTCCGTAACGCAGATAAGCATTGAGTTGTCCATACCCGCATAGTACCTGCTCAAAGGAAAGCCCGCCGCAAAACCCTTTTCAATCAGCTTCGCAATCACCTCAGCCGCCTGGCAAGGCAGGTCAAGAACAAACTCATTGAAAAACCACTTGGCCTTAAAGTGCGGCTTGACACCCGGTATAGCTATCAATCTTTTATATGCATAACTTGCCTTGTCGGCGCAGAGCTGCGCCGTTTCAACCAGACCTTTCTTGCCCAGCAGCGAAAGATACACAAGAGCGGTCAGGGCACACAATGCCTCGTTGGAGCAGATGTTCGAGGTGGCTTTGTCCCTTCGGATATGCTGTTCACGCGCCTGGAGGGTAAGGACAAAGCTGCGCCTGTCAAACTTGTCTTTTGTCTTACCAGCGATTCTGCCGGGCATCTTGCGAACGTATTTCATTCTTGTCCCCATAAAGCCAAGATATGGCCCCCCGAACGACATAGGCATACCAAGACTCTGGCCTTCGCCGGTGACAATGTCAGCTCCCATAGCACCCGGTGACTTTAATATCCCTAAAGATATCGGATAGCAGGAGACAATCAACAAAGCTCCTTTTTCGTGTGCGGCCTGGGCAAGGTCTGTAAAGTCATCGATGCACCCGAAGAAATTCGGATTCTGTACAATTATCGCGGCGGTCTCGTTATCCAGTTTCTTCAATATCTGGTTGCGATTTGCAAGACCATCAGTCGAATGTGTCTGCTCAAGGCATATCTTCAGGTTACTCGTGTAAGAGTCAATCATCACGCGATAAATAGGATTGACACTATCATCGATTATAACCTTGTTTCTGCCCGTTATCCGCAGTGCCATCATCATCGCTTCATACATAGCTGTCCCGCCGTCATAAAGCGATGCGTTTGCCGCCTCCATTTCGGTCAGTCTGCAAATCACCGACTGATATTCATAAATCGCCTGCAATGTCCCCTGCGAGAGTTCCGGCTGATATGGTGTATAGGCCGTATAAAATTCGCTGCGTGAAATAATCGAATAGACAGCAGCCGGGATAAAATGGTCGTAGAAACCACCTCCGAGAAAGCACGTTAGGCTTATAGTATCTTTATCTGCGATTTCAGCCAGAACTCCACGCACCTGCTGCTCGGTCAGACCGTCAGGCAGATTAAAGGATTCACACATCAGTTCGTTAGGAATATCAGAAAAAAGGCCCTCCATCGTCAGGCCGATATCATCCAGCATCTGTTTTTGCTGCTCCGGTGTATTAGATATAAATGGCATTTCTCAGACCTTCTAAATTACTCAAACTGACCGATTTACAGTATAAATCCTGTTTAACCTTTTGCTATATACTGTTTAGTGCCGCCCCCGCTCTTGCTTTCGCAAGAAAGCGTGGGGGCGGCTTCCACGCCCTAACGACTATTCACTAAATACTATCGACTCTCAAACTGACCCGTCCCTTAGGGACGGTCAGTTTGAGTAAATTAAAGTCCCTTCAGATATTCGGCATACTGCTTTGCGTCCATCAGGTTTTCCGTGGAGTTGGCGTCTGTAATTTTCATCTTACAAATCCACCCCTCCCCATAGCAGTCTTCGTTTATCAATTCCGGCTTCGATTCAAGTTCGCCGTTTACTTCCGTAACCTTTCCCGCAACCGGCGAATAAATATCACTGGCGGCTTTGGAACTTTCAACAACAGCCATTTCGCTTTTTTGCTCGAAGTCTTTGTCAGCGACCGGCAACTCCACGAATGTAACCTCGCCGAGCATCTGCTGTGCGTAATCGGTAATTCCAACTATGGCAGTGTCACCGTCAATTTTTACCCATTCATGTTCTTTGGTATAAAGCAATCCTTCTACAACCATATTATTCGTCCTCAATCAAAATTTCGCAAACCGGCTTACCACGTAACCTGTTATATCAGCAGAGGATTTCTCCTGTCTTTCGACCCTTTCTTTTCTTCCCTGCTGAATCTGGCTTTGGCTCCGTGCCAGATAGTAAATACCAACAGCATCGTTTTCTTTTGCCGCATTCCTGCTTGCAAACGCAAGCCCAATCTGTTTCTCACCTGCCTTCGCACAACTTAGCACCCAGCCAAGACACCTGCCCTGGCTATCCAACACACCATCATTTTGCCTTACAGGCCGAACACCTTTTTCGCCGGGCAACTCAATCCTGACCACTTTCATATCGTAGGTCTTCGATATTTTCTCTAAAGCGGCCTTGCCAATAAAGAACTCTTTGTCCAGCTTAACTACCCAGCCGTAGCCCGCCTCGAACGGCGAGATATTATATTCGCCGGCCAGTTCGTGCCCGTAAAGCGGCAGCCCTGCTTCGATTCTCAGGCTGTCCCTGGCACCAAGCCCACACGGTATTAGGCCAAAACCTCCGCCGTTTTGCAATAATTTATTCCAAAGCTCAGATGCTTTTTCAGGATGAACAAATAATTCAAAACTGATTTTGGAACCTGTATAACCGGTACGGGAAATTACACAATCTATACCACCGATGACCGCCTCGATAAATTTGAACGGTTTGAGATTCTCAATCGCCTCTCTTACTTTCTCATCTGTGGTCAACGCGAAAAGCACATCAATCGCCGCAGGCCCCTGCAAAGCGATATCAACTCTGCAATCGGGACCGGTTTTAATGTCGGTCATGTCCCGAATGACAGGCCTGTATTCTAATTTTCTCTCAGCGTCGCTGATATCAACAATGAGTTCGTCATTATTCAGGGCGGCAAAATAGGCCTTGATTTTCGCCGTATTTGCGGCATTGACAACAACCATAAATTTGTCGCTGGCCCTTCGATAAATGATAATGTCATCAAGTATATTGCCCGCGGCATCTGATACATGGCAATATTGCCCCCCGCCGACTGCCAGATTATTAATCTCATTGGTGCCGACACTATTTAAAAAACCACCCGCTTCTGTCCCTGCAACTTCCAGTACCCCCATATGCGTACAATCAAAAACCCCCGCCGCCTGTCGTACCGCATTATGCTCAGCACTAATTGATGAATACCAAAATGGCATCAAATAGCCTGCAAACCCGGCTATATGAGATTTGGCGGTCAGTTTAAGGTGCTCTTGATAAAGAACGCTTGGGACCGGCTCAACTTCAACCGGCTCGAATACAAACTTACCTGAAGGTTTACTATTGTTCAATCCTTTGCCTCACTGTTCAAAATGTATGCAACAAAAATAACCAAAATCACCTCAAAGTCAAGCCGGTTTTTCTCGAACCCCCTGCCGGACCAATTCCGCCGCCGGGTATTGACACTTGACAGAAGCGCCTTCGAGCCTAAAATCCTTATATATGGCTGAGGCTGCACCGAAAAAAAAGAAGAAAAAGAAACGCAACATTTTCGTCGATTGGCTCTGCTACATTGGATTACGGATTCTTGTGATTTGTGTCTATATGTTTGACATAGAGACAAACTTAAGGACAGCCTGTTTTGTTGGCCGAATGCTGTGGAAATACTACCATCGTGGCCGAAACCGCGCCCTGCAAAACCTGCGAGCCGGTTTCCCCGAAAAAAGTGAAAGATGGATATGGCAAACGGGTCAGCGAAGTTTCGAGCACCTTGCCATGCTGGCAATGGACATGCTGTTCACTCCACGCCTTGTAAAAAAACAAAACTGGCAAAAATACTCAACATACAAAAACGTTGAAAGGCTAAAATGGCTGATACTCCAGGGACATGGCATGCTGGTAGTCGCCGCACACTACGCCAACTTTGAGATTATGGGCTATATCCTCGGCCTTTTTGATTTCAATATCTACAGCATCGCCAGGCCCCTCGACAATAAGTTCATCAACAATTATCTGTATGGCGTTCGTAAAAGGGCAGGCCAAAAAATAATCGACAAAAAGGGCGCCTCTGCACTTATGGGCCAGATGGTCTCGGACGGCACTACACTTTGCTTTATCGCCGACCAGGATGCCGGCAGAAAAGGTGTCTTCGTTGACTTCTTCGGCAGAAAAGCAAGCACATACAAAAGTATAGGCCTGTTGGCTATCACGTACAATATCCCCATAGCTGTCGCTTATAGCAGAAGAGTCGACAATCGCTTTTTCTTTGAGATTGGCGTCAACCGTATCATCTTTCCCGAAGAATGGGCCGAAAAAGACGACCCGTTAAAATGGCTCACTGCCGAATACACAAAGGCAATCGAAGATTTCGTCCGCGAAGACCCCACCCAGTACTGGTGGCTGCACCGCAGATGGAAGCATAGACCAAAAGAGGAACTCGCCGCCCTCGCCACCCCTGCAAAAAAATAAACATTAGCCAAAAACAAAACTGCGTGAAAAAAGAAAATTCTTAACGGTTCAAGGTGAATTTTGTATAATCATTGATGCCGTAGAGTGAAAATTATTTTTTGTAACCATTCGAACGGGAAATGTCAGATTATTCAACTTATAACCGGACAGTAGTGGGATGAAATATAATTTAACAAGACGCAATTTTTTGAAAAATATAGTAGTCGGGGGGACAAGTTTAGCAGGGACGGGCTTATTAAGCGATAGTTTGGTTCTGGCCAGTGACTTTAGTGAGAAGCTCAGCATTGAAAAAGAGCCGCAGATGAGCCAGACACGTAAGTTTCTCGAACAGGCTGTGTTAAAACGCGAATATATTGATCGCTTTTTAGATCCCAAAGCTCAAAAGTGGGCCGTTTTTGACTCTGAACTCGGTTATACACTGCAAAACTGCGTGTTGAAAAACGGTGTTGATGGGTCTTTGACCTTTGAGAATTTTGAGCCGGCCGGCCAACGTAAAATGATTAACTATGCAAAAAAACCCTGTAGAATCAATAGCTATGGAGACAGCTTTACAGAATGTCACCAGGTAAGTGACGGTGAAACCTGGCAGGAAATTTTAGCAGCCCATCTGGGAGAACCTATACGCAATTTCGGTGTCGGCGGCTATGGCGTTTATCAGGCGTATAGGCGGATGTTGAGAGCCGAAGCGACAAACTCCTCGGCTAAATACATCATTTTGAATATCTGGAATTATGATCATATCAGGAACATTGATAAATGGCGGTGGATAAAAGTCGAAGGCTATCGAAAGGCTTTTGATAAAGACTTCCAGAAAAGCACCAAAAGCGGTTTTCTAACAGGTTCGCTTTTTCATGCCAATCCCTGGGCATATTTGCGAATCGATGCGGCGACGGGAAATGTAGTTGAATACCCAAATCCTTATCCTGAGCCCCAGGACCTGTATAAGCTTTGCGATAAAGAGCATGTGTATAACGCATTCAGGGATGATTTTGTAGTGCAGATAATAATGGCCCAGAAGACAGGGAAGTTCGATTACCCTGAAGAAATCGCACAATTATGTAAAACCATGAATATAAAAGGCGATTTAAATGACTCGCAGCAATGCAGAAAGATAGCTTCTGATTTGCATCTGAAATGCGCACTTCGGTCAAGTATGTATGTTGTTGACAAAGCTGTTGAATTTGCAGAAAAAAACAATAAGAAGTTGATGATTTTATTAAGTTGCGGCCGGGATTCCGTCGTAAAAGCCTTCAGGGGACAGCAGCGATTTGACCAGAGTTTCGTAGACTTTTTAGTAAAGAAAAATATTCCTTTTGTTGATACGTTAGAAAAACACGTAGAAGACTTTAAATCGTTCAATCTCTCGCCTATTGACTATTGCAAGCGTTATTATATCGGCCATTACAGTCCGAAGGGCAATCACTTCTTTGCCTTTGCGATAAAAGATGAAATAGTTGAATGGCTCGAACCAAAACCGCCGGCATATAGAACTCTTGAAACAACTTAAAAAAGAGTTTGTAGATGAAAGGCAGAAGTATGAAAAGTAACTCTAAACTAACAGTTTTATTTGTACTAACCCTTAACAGCCTGGTTTTTGGCCATGCCGGAGCATATAACAAACCGGAGCAGATCGATGTTTCCAGTGCGGAGACGATGGCTAAGAAACTAATTGAAAGTCATCGTTATTTTTTCGACAGCTCTTCCCGCGAAATCCTGGAAAACATCAACCAGGAGCTTGGACGTGCATATAGGCTGGTAAGAAGAAGAAAAACAGACGAGGCTAAACAGGCACTCGAAAATAAACGAGCGCAGTTGGTTGAAAAGGCTTTCGATGCTTTGGAAGGCAATCCAAATGTAATCAAGGTTTCAATCAAACAAAACAAGCTCAGCTCAAGTCTTACCGGACCTGTTATTCTACTGGGCGATTCAGGAGCGATGCTTTTTCGAATTGAAGTAGAAGGTAATCAAACCGAAAAAATTCAATCGATAACTATGAACTGCAATTTCTCTGAGCATATGTGGTGCAGCGTTGATCCGGATTACAAGAAGATGGTAGTAGAAAACCTTTTGCCGGGTGTTAACTGGGCATTGATAAGTCTAAGCGAAGTTCCAGCCGGCATAAGCGATATCTATATCAAATTCCATCTTAAAAGCGGTCAGTCATACCCGCTGCCTGTGAGGTTTGAGGTTCCCCAAGCCGCCAGGCTGAAAGTTACGGTGCTTTCAGATGATGATTCCGAGCCGACACCTGCGATGGTGCATTTGTTCTGGAAGACAGGAGGCAGTAACAAAAAACCTTCTAACGCAGTTGAATTTTTAAAGCTCTTTGCCCATAAAGGTCGAAAACAAGGGCCTCGCGCTTCAAGGGGCTATCGCCTATGGTGTGTTCCGGGGCCTTTTGATATGAGTATTTCACCGGGCGAGTGGCAGATAGCTGTCAGCCGGGGTCTGGAGCACCTTTTAGTAACCGATACATTTACTGTTGAACCCGGCCAGACGATCGAAAGAACGTATAAGCCCAAGCGATGGGTGAATATGGCTAAAAAGGGCTGGTACAGCGGTGACGACCATATTCACTGCCAAATACTAAGTGACCAGCAGGCAGAGTGGCTTATTGCCTGGGCACAGGCTGAAGACCTGAAGGTTGCCAATATCCTGGAGGCGGGTAATATACATCGAACCTTTTTCCGGCAGCGTGGATTCGGTAAGCAATACCGGGTGACTAAAAATGGTTACACCGTCTGCCCAGGCCAGGAGTGTCCTCGGACGAATAGTTATCTCGGCCATACTATATCACTGAATACCAAAGAGTTGGTTCGCGATACGGACAAGTACTTTCTCTATGACACAGTATTCGACAAGGTTCATGCACAGGGGGGGCTGACAGGATACGCTCATGTCAACCAGGACCTTTTTAAAGTACATAGAGATATGAGCATTAACATTCCAAAAGGCAAGGTCGATTTCGCTGAGATTTTGCAATTCCGCTATTTAGGTACTGACCTGTATTATGAATTCTTAAATACCGGTTTTAAGCTGACAGCTTCGGCCGGCAGTGACGTGCCATACAGTGGGGCCAGTATCGGCGTTGTTCGAGTGTACGCATATACAGGGGAAGGCGAGTTTACCGCTGACAAATGGTTTGACGCGCTTGAAAAAGGCAGGACCTTTGTCAGTAATGGCCCGATGATCGAACTTTATGTTGATAAGGCAATGCCCGGTGACGAAATCAGGTTGAAGAAAAATAAAAAGCTTCGTGTGAAAGCCCGTTGCTGGGGCGACGCCGGTTTTGTGCTGCCAACCAAATTAGAGATCATAAAACACGGAGAAGTTATAGCTACAGCCGAACCATGTGAAAAGGGCCAAGCCGAACTTTCTATCGACATTGAGGTCGATGCAGGCTTTGGCTGCTGGATCGCCGCCCGTGCTGAAGGTAGCAAAAAGACACGGGCACATACCACGCCGGTATATGTGGTGCGAGAAGGTTTTCGATTCTGGAAATTCGATGAGATCGATCAGTTAATTACCAAAAAATTCGAATATCTAAAGGAAGTTGAAGAATTGGTGGCACATGCAAAAAAACGTGATGATGAAAACAATATAGAAGCCGATGACCTCGAATGCAGACAGATGCTGTTGCAGGGAGACAAACTTTTGGAACGCCTCGAGGAGGCTAAAAAGATTTATCGGGAATTGAAGGAAACCGCTAAAAAAGAAGCCTTGATGCGAGATAAATCTTTGAAGTAGTCCTGTTATTCGACAACCATTTAAATGGGAAATGTGATATAATAGAAAAAAATAGCTGTAGAAATAAAAACTTTGTCTTAAAAGGAGTAAACGCCGAAATGAAACTGATTAACAATCGTCCTCGAACTCTGTTGATAATAACGCTGATAATTCTATTTACGATTGTCTGCTCCCAGGTCTATGCCGCGGATAAATTCACACCTATCAAACTGAACCAGGTAAAAGTCGGTGGCGAAATAGGGCGTCGAATCGACAACACGATTAAAAATAACCTGCTTAAACTCGATATCGACAATGATTTCCTCGCTCCATTTGAAGTAAAAGACTGCAACGGTTTCAACAAATACATCGGCCTGGGAAAACTCATCGATGCAACCGTTCGTTTTGCCGCCTATACGAACGACCCCGAAATTATCGCGCTAAAAAAACACATTCTCGACCACACAATCAAAAATCAATTGCCCGATGGTTACATCGGCATGTTCGCACCCGAAATGCGCATGACAGGTTTTTGGTCACTGCACGAAATGGCATATATGGCCTATGGCCTTATCAGCGACTACGAATATTTCGGAGAAGATGCTTCACTCCAGGCCGCCCGCAAACTCGTCGATTACATAATGCAAAACTGGGACTCGATGCCGCCCGACTGGTCGATAAAAAGGCTCAATCTCGCGCTCTATCACGCCTCTCTCGGACTCGAAGAATCGCTGACCCCCCTGTATGTAATAACCGGCGAAAAAAAATACCTCGATTTCTGCGCAAACAAAATGGGATTGGCCGACTGGTATCCCGACATCAGGGTCTTTTATCCTTCGCCTCCCACCCACGTATATGTCACCTTAGGCAGAATTCTCGCACAACTCGAATTATACAAGCTCGACCCCGACCCGAAACTGACCAGATTCGCCAAACGAGCAATAGACTTTATGACCAAACAAGATGGCCTGATAATCACAGGAGCATGCGGCAAATTTGAGAAGTGGGACAACTCACAGGATGGTCGAGGCCGTCTCGGAGAAACTTGCGCAACCGCCTATGTTATTCGTTTCTATGACAAACTCATGCAAATGGAAGGAAAATCTTTATATGGCGACCTGACCGAACGCACTATCTACAATGCGCTATTTGCCGCACAGATGGGCGACGGACGCCAGATTAGTTATTTTATACCCTTCGAAGGAGCCCGCAAAGCATTCAATAGAGACACATACTGCTGCCCCAACAACTTCAGACGAATCATGGCCAACCTGCCGGCCTATATATACTATCGCACTGATAAGGGCCTGGCTATCAGTCTTTACACAAACTCAACCGCCGAATTCAAACTCAACAAAGGCCCTTCTGTTAAAGTTAAACAGATTACCGACTACCCAACCTCTGGCAAAGTCACTATCTCAATTACTCCTGAAAAAACTGCAAAGTTCCCAGTATTATTGCGCATCCCAAAATGGTGTGAGCAGGCCAAAGTTTCAGTGAACGGCAAAGATGTTAAGGGCAAAATTAAATCCGGGTCATTTTTCAAAATCAACAGAAAGTGGCAGCCAGGTGACAAAATCCAACTCGATATGCCCATGAAATGGCGATTCGTTCGTGGCAGAAAACGCCAGACCGCTCGCGTAGCTTTAATGCGGGGCCCTTCGGTATTCTGTCTCAATCCCCCCGACCACAAGCGCCTGGCTAATATGGAGCTCGCCGATTTAACCGAGATTGCGATTGTACCCGACTCCTTGAGCGACCCCATACCGAACGACGCCGCCAGACCCGGCGGAATCGCATGTAAAATAAAGGCATGGAGTCCCGGGGGTAACATAAAGTGGGGACCGAACCTCAACCTTGTCCTGACCGAGTTCCCCGACCCCAACGGAAAAATAACTTATTTCCAGGTGCCTTGCCCGGAATCACCAGAAGCAGACTTCACCGTTGACGACGAATTACTCGGAACAGGGCCCAGCGGCGGCACCTCGTTTTACTTCCCGGACCAATAGCGTTTGATTTTAATCAGCGTTATTCTATAATAGGGTATGACTGCGAAAATTCTGCTTGTAAATCCGCCGATATACGACTTTGCCGCGTACGACTTCTGGCTAAAGCCTTACGGCATGCTAAGCGTAGCAGGCTTTCTCCGCGGCAAAGCCGATTTCAAGCTTTTTGACTATCTCGACCGCCTGCATCCTTTCACAGCAGGCCAAAGTAACCTCGAATCCGACCGGTGGAGTCGCGGCCGGTTCTATCGCCAAAGAATCCCAAACCCGAAACCATTGCGGAACATCTCTCGATACTTCCGCCGCTTCGGCCTGCCGCGTTCTATATTTGCCGATTTTCTAAACCAGAACCAGCCCTGCGATTTCGTCTTCATCCAGACAATGATGACATACTGGTACCCCGGTGTTCAGGAAGTAATAGAAGATATTCGAAGCACCTGGCCACAGGCAAAAATTGTTTTAGGCGGCAACTACGTGACATTGTGTCCCGACCACGCAGAAAAACTCGATGCCGATTTACTTGTGCATGGCACAAATCTCACCCCACTTTGGCAATACCTGCAATTGCAACCTGATACGCACCAGCCGGCCCTTTGGCAAGCGTACGACAAACTCAACACCGGCATCTTAAAACTCTCCGACGGCTGTCCCTTCAGCTGCACCTATTGCTCGGTGCCAAAGGTCTATGGCAAATTCAAAGCCCGCGACCTGCAACACTCTTTAGCGGAATTGGAATTATTAGCCGGCATGGGAGTCGAAAACATCGCTTTCTACGATGATGCTTTACTCTACTCTGCCGATACCGTATTGATACCGTTTCTAAACGAAGTTCTGAAACGAAACGTAAAAGTCAACTTCCACACCCCCAACGCGCTCAACGCTCGCTTTATCACAAGCCAATTAGCCGAACTGATAGTCGAAGCCGGCTTCAAAACATTTTATCTTGGCTTTGAAAGCAGTTCAACCGAATGGCAGAAACGCACCGGCTCAAAAATCTTCTCCGACGAACTTGCCAAAGCTGTTGAGCATTTAACCGCAGCTGGCGCAGACCCTCATAATATCACCGCGTATCAGATTCTCGGCCACCCCCACACCGACCTCCAGGCCCTTGAACAATCGATGCGCTTTGTAAACAGCCTTGGTATCCGCGGAATGTTAGCTGATTTTTCTCCAATCCCCGGCACACCTGACGGCGACCTTGCACAAAAATGGGTCGATATGGCTGAACCCTTAATGCACAACAAAACCGCTTTTCCAACTATCCTGCTCGGCTTCGACGAATCAAACCGCCTAAAAGACCTCCAAAGAAAACTAAACCGCTCACTGCCAAAACAGCCCTGATCAGGAATATTTAGGACAAAACAATATCAAAAATCCTCATGTGGTGACAGAGCCCTTTCCAGATTGTTGCATAATGAAAAACTTATCTGTTACAAATGCCAGCCGTCACGATACTGGATGTGAAGAAGTTCATTGGCAAGGTCGTTGTTCTTAAACTTCAGGTTCTTGGCATCCCACCGCAGCCTCTGATCTTTCACTTGAATCGCGATCACGCCGAGAAGCGCCATCTCAGTTAATGCCCCGCCGTACTCAAAAGTAGAGCATGCGGGCTTACCGTCTTTGCACGCACGCAGCCAATCGCCTTCATGGCTGTTATCAACTCTCGGCAGCGTCTTTGTAGGTCGTTTGTATTCACGCATTTGTGCCTCAGGAACGATCCGCAATCCCATAGCACCACCTCCGCCATGCATTATACTGCCTTTATCACCGATAATAAAAGCTCCACTGCCCGGCAGTTTCCTGCCATCTTCGAGATCTTCAGGAATAGGCGGCAAAAGTCTTCCGTCGTACCATGTCAACTTGACTGGAGGTCTTTTCCCACGAGCGCCGAATTTGTACCTCACAATTGAGGCCCTTGGATAAGTTTGCGAACTGACTTCCCGCTGCCAGTGAGTCGTAGTAGCCTCAATGCTCTCCGGGGCGCCAAGATCTAACGCCCAGAATGCAGGGTCGAGGATATGACATCCCATATCTCCCAATGCGCCCGTGCCGAAATCAAGCCACGCTCTCCACCTCATCGGATGATATGCACGATGATAAGGCCGGTAAGGAGCAGGCCCAAGCCAAAGGTCCCAATCAAGCGATTCGGGAACTGCCGGCGTATCTTCGGGTTTGGCCCTGACCGCGAAATTCGACCACGGATCACCGCCCACAGGCCGATCCGTCCACGCATAGACTTCTCTAACATCTCCAATCGCGCCGTCGGCGAGCCATTCTTTTAATAAACGGGTCTGTTCTGAGCTGTGCCCATTATTGCCCATTTGAGTCTGAACCTTGTATTTGCCAGCCGCCTCAGCTATCTTTCGCGCTTCGTAAACCGTATGAGTCAGAGGTTTTTGACAATAAACATGCTTTCCCCTCTCCATCACTGCCATGGTAATTACCGCATGAGTATGATCAGGCGTAGCTATGATAACCGCGTCGATATCCTTTTGTTTATCCAACATGACACGATAATCTTTATAGACCTTTGCATTGGGATATTTCTTGATAACATACCTGGCTTTATGGCTGTCAACATCGCACACTGCTACGATATTTTCGCTTTCACATGCCTCGAGATTACGCCCGCCTATTCCAGCAACACCAACGCAGGCAATATTAAGTTTATTACTGGGTGCCTCCGCTCCCAACAATCGGCTTGGAACGAAATGAAAAGCAAAACCTGCCGAAGCCGATTTTGCCAGGAATTCCCTGCGGGATAGTGATTTTTTTGCATCGCTTTTCATAGCCTTGCCTCCAGAGTGATAATGATTTAGCTGAAACCCAAAATCATTATGCTAAACTAATATTTGTTTGTCAAACCATTTCCATCCAAAGAGTCGCTTATGAGCAGCTATGCAGTGATTGATTTTAAGAAGTTAAATTGCTATACTGGTTCGTCTATATGAGCGATAAAAAAGTACATATCAAAAGTTTCGGCTGTCAGATGAATAAGCTCGATACCGCGCTTATTATTGCAGCCCTTAAGGATGCGGGGTTTCATTTGACTGAAAGCTCACAGGAAAGCGACGTAGTCTTGATTAACACCTGCTCCGTCCGCGAGCACGCGGAAGAAAAAGTCCTTTCCCATCTCGGCAATCTAAAACACCTCAAAGAAACCAGGCCGGACCTGGTCGTCGGCATTATCGGCTGCATGGCCCAACGGCTGGGTGCAGAACTTTTGGAACATCCTGAAGTCGACATCGTCTGCGGCCCGGCACAGATACCGCAAATCACAGACCTTGTAAAAAAAGCCATACTAAAAAAGACTAAGACCCTTGCCGTGACAGAAAAAATTAGAAAAACCAATCCTCAAAACCAGGCCCTGGAAGACTTCGAATCCGTTCACGATTCCGACGACAAACAGATACCAGGCCAGGCCTTCGTCCGCGCTATGCGCGGCTGCGACAATTTCTGCACCTATTGCATCGTACCTTACGTTCGCGGCCCCGAAGTCTCAAGACCGCCGCAGGCGATAATCGAGCAGATAAAAAAACTCGCCGACCAGGGAATAAAACAAGTTACACTCCTTGGCCAACGGATAAACTCTTATAAATACACCGCAGGCCAAAAGTCATACTGCCTTGCCGATTTGCTTGTGATGGCAAGTGACATCGAAGGCATCGAACGGATTAGATTCGTCACCAGCTACCCATCCGAAGAATTTTTCGACCAGATTCTAAACGCTATGGCCAGCCTGCCGAAAGTCTGCAACTATCTGCACATACCCGCCCAGAGCGGCTCGGACAAAATCTTAAAAGCAATGAATCGCAAATATACCGCCGGCCAGTATCTGGCCATGCTCGACAAAGCAAGAGCCCTCGTTCCTGATATCGCTCTTTCAGGAGACTTCATTGTCGGCTTTCCCGGCGAAACCGAAAACGATTTCGCCGATACCGTCAGCCTGGTCGAAAAAGCCCGCTACAAAAACTGCTTCATCTTCAAGTATTCACCTCGTCCCGGCACGCATGGCCAAAAAAGATTACAAGATAATGTCACTACCGATACAAAGAAAGAACGGAACAATCGGCTGCTTGCCGTCCAGGAAAAAAACAGCGACCAGTTGAGCACCGAATTTTTGAACAGGCAAGTTACGGTTCTAATTGAAGGGCTGAGCAAAAAACCGCACTTAAATCAAGCCGACGCCAACGCCGACCCGCAACTGGTCGGCAGAACCGCAACCGACTGGATAGTTGTCTTTAACGGCCCCCAATCTCTGGCAGGGGACTTCGCGAAAGTAAAAATCACAAAGACCCGCCCACTGACGCTCTTCGGCGAACTCGTTTGATTGTGGCTTTTTATTTCTGCGCATAAAAAAAGCCCTGCCTCAATCGGCAGGGCTTTGTATATCGAAAATCCTCAACTACATAGTTGGCTATTAACAGAACTTACCGTCCCAGTAATCTTCGCGCGCCCAAAGCAGGGTCTCCGGATTGGCATATGGAGCTAATTTCATTTCTAATTCCGCACGTTTTTTCTTTCGCCGTGCTTTTTCCCTCTTATGCCTTCTGCTTCTTTCCTCAAGCCCTTCTCTTAAGGCGTCACGGTCAAAGCCAACGTTACCTTCTGCCGCCGCAAATTCTTTGGTAAGGCGAATATTTTCTCTTAATTTATCCATCCCGTGATGGGCCACGCAAACCGAATGTGCTCCTTCTTGCGTCAGTGCGTAATACATCAGGTCCTCACCGGATGCAACCCTGTTTACAAAACGGAACGCCTTCATCGTCAGAATTCCCATGTTCTTCTCCACCGCTGCCGGCAGCGCCACCTGTGCATAGTGACCGTAGTTTGTGGGATTGACAGCCATCATAACCACATCGAAGTCGAACCTGTTAATGGCCTTCCTTGCCATCTGCGAACTGTCCATCGTGGAAAAACCGATGAATTTCGTAACGCCCTGCTCCTTTAGCTTGAGCATCTCTTTGTACACACCTTTTTCGAACCGCACTAAGTTTTCGTCCTTATATAGCCCGTGCAGCATCAAAACATCTACATGGTCGGTTTTAAAACGCTTAAGACTCTGCTCAATCTCTTTCTTTGCCTCATCGACGACTCTCGACTCGAATTTGGTACAGAGCAGGATTTTGTCTCGATATTTAGACAATACCTTACCGAAACGTTCCTCACTGCTGACCCCGTCCTTACCTATGTAAGCGCTGTTCGTATCGAAGAAATTTATACCCTGCTTGACGGCAAACTCCAGGTGTTGTTCCCATTCACCGTTCGGGTTCATCAGAAACTGTGAGCCTCCGCCGAACGAAAGCTTCGATATCTTAAGCCCCGTTTTGCCGAGCGTCTCCATAGGCATTGGCAGAGAAAACGGATCAATGTTTTTCTTGCTCGCTGCCGCCTGCAAAACCCCGGAAGCAGAAACTGCCGCCAGACCTGCCGCTGAACTCTGAATGAATTTCCGCCGTGTTATTTTTCTTTCTTTGTCAGTCATTTTCAAACTCCTTTATATGACTATCGATAATATCGCGCTTTTACATCACAAAGTCTATTCTCGCCAAGCGGAAACTTGTCCGGAATGTATTTCACCTCAGCGACATTCTCATTATTCTTTCCGCCTATCTTAATTTGGCCGCGATAAAGAATGTTATATTCGTCTACAACACTTGTTTCAACACAATAGTAATAAGTCCCAGGCAGCAAACCTCTTTTTGTACAATCAATTACCAGTTCATTATCGCCGTAGTAAGGCGTCGCTTGTGTAACTGTGTCGAACTCCTCGGTGGAAACATTGGCCCAGTCCGCCAACCCGGACCACGTCACACAAACTGTAGGCCTTTTATATCCGCCATACGACAACCACTCGCTGACCAGCACCGACGTTACGTATTTGCCATTTTCATCTTCCAGCCATGCAACCGTCTGAGGAATGGCCGCTGTCAACGTACCTTTTTTGTCGTCTGTTGCTATTTCCATTTCGTTAATCTGAAACGAAATTTTTATAAAATCCTTCGCCGGCGCATTCTTAGCTGCTTCCTCTTCATCACAGCCGAAAAAACTCAGCAGAATCACACAGGCCGATATCAGCAGACAGAATTTAAAAGAACTCACGTATTTAGCTTCCTTAAAAGTATCAAAAACCACACATCCTACACACAATTCTATTATAACGCCAAATATCCGCAAAAAGCAAGGAATAAATGCGGTTTTTACCTCGTCTATTGCGCAAAAAAAGCCCCGCGATTTCTCGCAGGGCTTTAATATCAAGAACAGTTAAGTCAAAGATCCTAAGTCCGCCAAAGGCGAATCGAAGGACCAGCAGCAAAAATACCTGACTTTTCACAGCAGTCAATAAACCGCTGCGTTCTAGTATATCCCTAGAAAGGAGGTGATCCAGCCGCAGGTTCCCCTACGGCTACCTTGTTACGACTTAGTCCCAGTCATCGGACTTACCGTAGGAAGGCGCTTCCCAGCGAACTGGGTTAGCAACCTGACTTCGGGTACTCCCGACTCCCATGACTTGACGGGCGGTGTGTACAAGGCTCAGGAACATATTCACCGCGTCATAGCTGATACGCGATTACTAGCGATTCCAACTTCACGTAGGCGAGTTGTCAGCCTACGATCCGAACTGAGGCGACATTTTTGCGATTTGCTCCACCTCACGGTCTTGCGTCGCTTTGTTAGCCGCCATTGTAGCACGTGTGAAGCCCTGGACATAAAGGCCATGATGACTTGACGTCGTCCCCACCTTCCTCCGGTTTAACACCGGCAGTCCCGCTAGAGTTCCCGGCATGACCCGCTGGTAACTAACGGCAAGGGTTTCGCTCGTTAAAGGACTTAACCCGACATCTCACGACACGAGCTGACGACAGCCATGCAGCACCTGTGCAAGTTTCACCCCGAAGGGC
>SDBV01000650.1_pt1 | contig 50411 bp, 68 predicted proteins | sample 2277081 | NCBI WGS metagenome assembly SDBV01 (sample SAMN10402039, study PRJNA504765) | marine sediment metagenome | isolation source: marine sediment core GS10_PC15, 223 cmbsf | place: Arctic Ocean: Southern Knipovich Ridge | collected 2010
TGGGCTGAATTGTTTCTTCATTGCTTCATGCATCCATAAAATTCGTATGTGACGATCGTTGGGGGGACCATTTGAGTTGTCCATTTTTTATGTTCTTTCCTCGGGCTCGCCGGTCCCCGTGCACGCCGCGCAGAACGACATGGTGTTGATGGTGTCCTCGATCGTAGTTTCTTCGTCGGGGTAGCTCTCGAGGTTGATTTCATGATCGTGGATTACGGCGCTGGGTGTGGCGACGAAGCTGCGATTGCATGCTCTGCATCGGTTCATCGGGTCGATGATCCGCTTGTTGCCATTGTCGGGTACTTCCAGAACGAAGTGCTCGATTCCGGGAAGGTTGGCGGGACGATAGGTGAAGAATACCGCCCCATACCTGAATTCCACGTGATCGATGTGGATGGTATCGGTATCGACGAGTGTTTTGGCCTTTTTAAGCGTTGTAAGGTGCTTGGCACATTCGGTTCGAATTAGTCTTTTTGGGATTTTCATGTTCCCTCCTAGAGTGGCGGTTCAGGGCCGTCTGGGGCCTATACGAAAGAAAATACAGATGCTTCATTGTGTCAAGTACTGGTCTTGACAAGATAAGCGAAACAAGACTAGAAACAAAACTTGAATGCCGATTATTGTGGTAATTCTTTCTTGTGTGGATTAAGATTAGTTTGCAACAATGCAACACGTGTGCAACAGGTACAGAAAGGGCGTCAGGACGGGAGGAAGAAGGGGAGGATATGAGGGATGCAACACTGATGCAACACTGAATAGGAGGTTTGGAATATATGATTATTAAAACGCGTGTTGCATGCACGGTGCAGTGTTGCACGGACGTTTCTCCACGATGGGAGCCACAGACCGAGGATGCACACACTACGCCCCCCATAGGGGGGCTGTGTGTGCACCTCGTAGGCTGTGCGGAGTGGTGCATGCACGACGCCCTGCCATCTTGGCTAGCTGAATAAAACCAAGGTGGGGGTGGAGGAGCGGGCCTTGACAGGGCTAAAGCAGTGTTTTTTATTGCGGTATGGCAGGCAGACAGGCAGACAGGCAGCGAACTCGATCGGAATTATGAACATCGTCACGGTCACCGTCGCTGTCGCTATCGCTGTTGGTTGGTTGGTAACTGGGATTCCGGAGCGGCTGGGTACTTGGTCTTGGCGGTGCTGAGTCGTCCTTGGTGATTTTGCTGAGTAGTCGCTTCGGATCCCCTCCGCCCTAGCTAGTTTATTCCCCCTGCCGTTCTGTGGGATGGCAGATCAGAAGCTGTGGCACGTTGATCTCGACACTGGTTGGTTCGGCCCTTCTCTTGTCGACGGTTAACGTGCCACAGTGGTATTCAGGAGGGACGTGAACCATGGCATACAAGAAACGAAGCAATAAGAGATGTGTAGATCTCGGTGGTCGCCGAAACAGTAAAAAAAAAAGAACTAGAAATAGTGGTTGGGGAGTGCGAACCCGGACGCGGCTCGGTCCCTGCAAGGATCACACCGAGGAAGCGAAAAAGAAACGACGGATTAAAAAGGCCGATTTCTTGAAGCTTTATGTCGGACATCCCACATTTACTATGCAGGAATGTTGTAAATCAGTGGGTGTTTCCCATGATCGGTTATTAGATTGGCGGGAACAAGATCCCGAGTTCAAAGAGGCGATGTTGTCGGCAGTTGATTATATCGACGAAATCCGATATGTCATGGTCGAAAACGCTGCATTCAAGCAGATTCTTGCTGGCGAGGCGTCGGCCTCCCTGGTTCAGTTTTGGCTCAAGAATCGTGCGCCTGGTCGATGGAGAGATCGGGTTGAAGCTGAAATCACGGGCAAAGATGGTGAGGCGCTTATTCCGCTCGTATCCATCCGTCAGATGCTGGCGGGGGAGGATGCGGACGCCCCGGATACTATCCGAGTTTCCCCAACCGGGAGATTCAAATTCAACTAATTTCATAAGTAAGATGCCCCAGTCCAGTCGGTCGCCGCTGGTTTTGCGTCTAAGACGTGGGGAGGGTCGAAAGCTGGGATAACGCCTTTCTCGTCTTGCCGGTTTTCTCTTTAATATTGCCGGTTTTGAAAACGGTTTTGCCGGTTTTGCCGGTTTTATCCGACATTGCCGGTTTTGTCGAGGTTGCCGGTTTTGTTCGGTATTTCCGGTTTTACCAGAAATATCGTTTCCTCCTGAAACGGCCTATTCTTAGGTCGACCTAAACCTCGAACTTCATAATAAACTAACCTCGAAGTTAGGTGAACCTAACTACGCGGTTCGGTATTTTTATCGACGCAACATTGCAGGCATACAACATTGCGTTTACACAACATATATACGCATCCCCCTCCCGCGAGCCGCTCGGTGCTACCGCGTCTCCGGACCCCCGATTGACTGGCGTATCACGGTCCGGGCCCGTAGGACCCGGATCCGGTTATTTGAGGCTATCGCCCACGACCGATCCCAGCATCGAACTCCACCGAATGCCAACATCCCGGATTCGGATCACCGGGCATCGCGCCGCATCCCGGACATGATCGATCGTCGGATATGGCGGGTTCGGGCGGATATCCTAACGCCCACAGCACAACGGCGAGATCCCGCTGTCCGATCGTATCCTCTTCATATGCATCCTTATCGTCTCCCCACATCGCTTCGACGATGCCACGGATGGCGTCATCGATCGCTTGCATCTCGGCCTTCGATCATGTCGATCTCATCATGCGCTCCTCGTTGATGGTTGTGTCCGGATTCATACATGAAATAAAACATATGAGGTCATTTCACGTAACCCCCATGGACGATTCATTCTGGAACGTCAATCGGAGAGATCGTGGCACGCCGCTTGCTGGCACGGGTTTTGCAACCGCAAGCTCCGTGCCAGGGAAACGATATATCGATTCTGGCACGTTTCTTGAAACTGCAAGATCCGTGCCGGGAAGCGATATATCATCTCTTTGGTATATTTTTTGAAACCGCAAGAAACGTGCCATTACTTGAGGTTAGGTTGAACTAACCTCCAAGTTGGGTTAGGCCAACTTGGCCGTGGGGATTATGCTCGAGTGTACATCGACATTAATTACATAGTACGACATCCACCATGGAGGTACCATGACCACCCAGACTGCAGGACCCCCGCCACTCGCCATGGGCTATTCGTCTCGGACCGATCGAGACGGACCGACCATGACCGACGACCCTCGAGATCATGCCCGAGCTGCGGCGGCTAACATAATCGCTGCGAATTGGGACGACCTGGCGCACAGTCCAGCCGGGCATTGGGTCGATGACTGGGGTACACGGGTCGTATATGTCGCGGTATCCCGAATGGAGATGCGGGCATCCAATCGGGCCATCATGCTCACTGAGCGGGCGGGAGTCGATCTGCCTACTCTCGAGCTGATGTGCGGATACGCCACGGCGCTCTATCAGCCGTATCGGGAGGTGGCGGCGTATCACCGGGCACGGGCCCGGACATTGCTAGGGCTGTAGGATCAGGGATCCCAGGCACAGGCGGTTCATGTTCCAGACTGAACCGTCCTGGACACTTGCGCGGAACCACCCCGGATATTTTATTTCATGGGTAGGATCGGACAGGCACCGCAACCACCAACCAGGAGCACCGCCATGACGAATCAAGCTCGAGCTGCCATCGTCGCTCTACTCCACGAGATCGTGGAACCGCAACACCGGGACGGGATGGCAGCAGACGCCCATCAGACCGCAGCCGAAGCATGCGACGAGGCCGCCGTGGCCGAGGCAAGCGGGAACCTCCACAACCGGGTCAGCACCGCCGAATGGGCACAGATGGCGACTGCCATCGCCACCGTGGCCACGGAACGGACCTACCGCCGCATGCATGCGTCGTGGGAAGCCGCACGGCAGGTCATGGACGCGACGACGCTCGATCAGGACAGCGAAGCACGCAGGGTTCATTGGGTGACCGCCCAATCATGGCATCGCGTAGCAGCCAATCTGCATCAGTGACCGTAACCGCCAACGCCCCCGCGCAAGCGGGGGTAGGGAAGGAAGGCAACCATGAGCCGCAACACCGAACGCACCACCGAACGTACACAGGAGACGCCATTCCACATGCAACATGCGCGTATCATCATGAACCGCATGGAGCTAGACAGAATCGAGTGGACCATAACGTGGAGCATCGTCACGGTGATGGTCATCGGGATACTGTGGATCGGAACGTGCGTGATATGAACAGCCGAAGCAGTATGGTACGGATCGTGACGTTGGTGGCATACCTCACGCCGTTTGCCTTGATGGTGGCGTGGTCACTGGCATGAGGCAGGACGGATGGGGAGTCCGGGGCTGGGTGACACCGCCCCGGATACTTGACAGGAGACGTACAGGATATTTTCTTTCTTAGGTGGGCAGAGAGCCCAAGACAGGACCAAACGTAACACCACACAAAGGAGCAACACCATGGCGACCAAGACTAGCAAGACCAGCAAGACCGCAGCGACGAAGGAGACCCCGAAGGCCGCACCGGTAGAGGATGGACGGCTCAAGAGCGGACGGCTCAGCGCGAAGGGGATCGCGTGCCTGTGCGGTTGCGGTGACGCGACCGCGACGGACGGTGCACGGTTCCGCACGGGCCACGACGCTCGATTGAAGGGCGTTCTGACGAGGCTGGCGGCGGGCAACCCTCGCGAGGGTGACAGCATTCCGCAGGAGGCACGTCCCTTCCTCGCGAAGGAAGAGGGCGGGATGGTCGGCTATTCTGTCCGGTTCAAGGGCACCCAGGCCGCCATCAGCAAGGTAGCCTAGCAAACCCGCAGCAACGGGAGTGGGCAGAACATCGCCCACTCCGTCCCACCTCGAGAACACAATATATATACATAGTTATTTCGTCTCTTGGGTCCCATACGACTCGATCAATTGGGGGACCCATCTTCCGCTGTTGGTCGATTATATAATATAAAATTCCTTAATCATTACTTGACAGTCTTTCCTTTCTGTTGTTTTTTACAACATGTCCACTACGCCCGTAAGACCGAATTATACGTCGTGGGTTTATATATCCTACGGTGGAACAATCTACGCGTGTATTCGTGGCAAAAAGCGGATCGGTAAACGTCCTGCCCGTCCCAACGAGTGGTTTTGCGGTAATTGTGTCCGTGGATCCTTTGGCCCGCGCCCCCAGCGGGGAGACTTCTGTCCTACACAGACGTGTCGCGCCTACGTAACGGAGACGCCCTATCATCCTGCCCACCCTGCCCATCCTCGCCTCTACCCTCATCCATTACCCTTTCATACCCCGCTGGTTGCGCGTTAAGGAGAATCAACATGAAAACGCTCAAACAGCAAGTAGTAATAATGGAGGATTCCGACCAGTTGGAAGTTCGTTCTGGGGATATCACGGTTAATATACAAAATGGAGGAGAAGGAGTGTCGTCGGTTAGAGTTTCTCGACCACCCACAGATGGTCGATATCTACGTTTGGTCTGGGGCGCCTTAGACAAACGCGGAAATCGTCAGACCGAAGAAGCGGAAGCCTGCGGATATGTGGATTTGGAAGCTGTTGGACTCTAATCTAATCTAACTTTCCAAACGTAGCGCCAGTTAGGGGTATATGTCTTCACAACAGCAACAACTTACGTCGATCGAGCACGACAATTTCAGGGGCACAATCCAATCTCCTGTTGGCTTTAGTAATAAGCTGATGCGGGCGCGTACGTGGCGTAAACAAGATCAAATTCTCAACCGTCTAGCCAAATCTCCCGGATCACGGGTATCGGTAAAAGCATGTCACTCCTCCGGTAAGACCTTCACAGCTGCATTGGCGGTTATATGGTGGATATCTCAATGGTCCGACGCTTTGGCCATCACCACGGCGCCGACATGGTTGCAGGTGGAGAAGCTCTTATGGGGGAACATTCACAAGATCATTGAAAATGGACGCATTAAATTTCCCAATACCATCAACAAGACAGAAATTTTCATCAGTCCCAGCAACTACGCCATAGGAATATCGACAAATGAAGCCGATAGATTTCAGGGATTCCATGAGGGACACGTTATGGTGATTCTTGATGAGGCGACCGGCGTCAAACCACCAATTTGGGAAGCTATCGAGGGAATCCGGGCGGGTGGCGATGTTCGACAACTCGCCATCGGGAATCCCATACTTGGATCCGGCCCGTTCTACGACAGCCATACCACGGAGCGGAAGTATTGGCATACGTACACGATAAGCGCTTTTGAAACACCAAATCTGCTATCTCTATTTCCCCAGGAAATTCAGGATACTCCGCGTTTGCTGGCCGGGTATTCGGATAAACAGCTCGCCGATGTTTTAGAGAATTTAGATGACAAGGAAGCGGGACCATTGGATGACAATGCGTGGCCATTTCTTGTAAATCGGCGTTGGGTTCGAGAAAAATGGGATGTTTGGGGAAAGACCCATAATCCGTTGTGGGACGCGAAAGTCATGGGACGCTTCCCCAAGGAAAGCAAGGAAGCATTATTCCCACTCAGTATAGTCGAACCCGCCACTCAGCGACCCATAGAACCGATAATTCGAACAATGAACGATCCCATATGGGTAGGAATTGACGTGGCTGGCCCCGGAGAAGATGAAACAGTAGTATATGTGGTTCAGGGGCCCAATATCCGCGCCATGTATGTTTTCTCCCAGCCGGATCCACGCGGACCCGTTCTCCGGGCCTTGGCGAAGTGGAAACCTCACGACCCAATTTGCAAGATTGACGCGGACGGGCTCGGACATTTTTTTGTGGAACATATGCGCGATAACGGCTACAACGTAGTCGGAATGAAGGCTCAGCAAACCGAACACGTTGACACCGATATGTACTTTAACAGGAAAGCCGAATGGTACTGGACTCTGAGGGAGCGGTTTGATTCAGGACTCATCAACGGACTCGAGGATGAACGCACCGTAACGCAATTGACTAGTCTCAAGTACGAGCATACTTCGAAAGGACAGATAGTTATTCCGTCGAAACGACAGATGAGACGGAAGCACGGCATAGTGTCACCCGATCGGGCGGAAGCTTTGATGTTAGCGTTTGCTCCGGTTCATATTGGAGGGGACGCGGAAATGGTATGACGACGATACCGAGAATAAGAATACCGAGGATAACAATAGGATAACAATCCGATGACGATGAACTTACTTCCTCAGAAGTACATCGATGACCATTCGCCCCACCCGACCGTTGGCATAAATCGCCAGGCCTTCGAGAATCTCACCTTTCGTCAGAAATTCAATCTATCGGTCAAACTAGCCGTACATACCATGACCGGAAAGGCCTTAAATCTAACAGATTCCGGCCTTCTCGGTGCCGTTTTTCCATCCGCCCGTGGAGCCCCACCCAAACGCGGAACCGAAGATTTGTTGCGGGCGTATTCTACCATGCCCTGGCTCCGGGCCGTAACGCAACGAATTAGCGAAGCTACGAGCCAAGTGCAGTGGCGATTATTCGCAATTCGTCGCCGTCAACCCGGACAACTACCCCAAGAGCCGCCCCGAGGCAGATTCATCGCCGCACCCGACATCGCACATATGTATTCCTGGAAAGACAGACAGAAATTGTTTCACACCCATCGTGATGCGGGCGAATTGATTGAAATTACCGATCATCCGATGTTGGACATGTTACATAATGGGAATGGGTACCACACGGGCAGCATGATTCGTAGACTCAAACAAGTATACATCGACTTAACCGGTGAATACTTCATGCTGATAGAGCGAGATTCCACACATGGAATCCCTATAGCTTTATGGCCCATACCTACACATTGGGTTCAGGATACACCCACTCCGTCAAATCCAGTATTCATGGTTCGACTAGGATCACAGACTGTCGAAATTCCTCAGACTGAGATGATATGGGCTGTGGACCCGGATCCTCTCAATCCGTACGGCAGAGGCAGTGGAATAACCCAGACATTGGGTGACGAACTAGAAACAAACGAATACGCTTCTAAGCATCTCAAAAATCACTTCTTCAACAGAGCCCGACCCGACTTCATTGCATTTGTTAAGCCCAAAGAGGGCGAAACCGAAGTCAATCGTCGCACCCTGCTCAAGTTGAAGCAGCAGTGGATGGACGAGCACATGGGGTTCTGGAAGAGTTTCAAACCCCATTTCATTAATAGAGAGATTCAGATACATGAATTCGTTCAGGATTTCCGAAAACAACAAGTTCTCCCGATCATGGAATTCGAGCGAAACACGATCATTCAAGTGTTCGGATTTCCGCCTGAGATTTTCGGAATTTTGGAATCATCCAATCGTTCTACGATCGATGCTGCGGACTTTCTATTCACGCGTTATGCAGTGTTGCCGCGAATGGAATTTCAGCGCGAAGTTCTTCAACAGACACTCGTCCCGGAGTACGATGATCGGTTGATACTTGATTTCGACTCGCCAGTAACCGAGGATCGAGAGCACACGCTCAAGGTTGCGCGGGTTGCACCTTGGGTGTTGGACGCGAACGGCTGGTTGGAAATGATGGGCAAAGAGCCGATGTCGGGACCGGATGGCAGAATCCGAGCCGTACCCAATGATGTAACTTTGACACCTTCACTTGCAGAAGCCCCTCCAGCTGCATCTCAGAACGGAGATGAGTAACATGAAAAGGTCAAGAAGGGAAGGAGCATAAATGCAACTGCCATCGGGGGGAGACGGGCCATACTTAATCGCAATTGCGGCGATATATGGTATTGTGGAAGTATCAAAGTTCGTTGTACATAAACGCAATGGCGCAATTCCGCATCTGATGTCCGGCGTAAAGGAGTTGAGCATGAATATTACACAATTGGTGCGGGGACAGGATCAACTCTTTGTGAAGATCGGGGAACAAAATCGTGCTAACACCGCCACGCTGGAACGAATCGAACGAAAGGTGGACAAAGAATAATGTCATCTCAGTCCGAGAATCCAATTAGTAAGTCAACTCGTGAAACAACCGATGGAAGCCTTGCCGTGGCCGAAACGACCATGGCTTGGATCAATCATCTTACGAAGTTTCAACGTAACGCGTTGTTCGTTGTGGGGATGATTGTATTTTTGGTACCAGTGCTCAATATCGTTATGAACCACGTGGTTGGAAGTGGGCATGCAGAGCATTCGGTAACCGTATTGGCCGCAGAGGGAATCGTATCTGCCGGATTCTTCGTTGTGGGATTGTCGGCTATGATTCCGCCATTGGGAATTTGGATACTTTCCAGAGTCTTCCGCATGAAGTATTTTAAGAGGGGGTAGGGTGCCGCTACCGACACCGAACTCGGGCGAGTCACGAAGTGATTTCATGAATCGTTGCATGGCAAACTCAGCCATGAACAGCGATTTTCCGGATTCGTCCCAGAGGTTTGCTGTCTGCAGCCAACAATTCGAGAGGAATCGTGTTATGAGCGAACTTGTTATGATGGAGCGGGAGGACTGGGTGAAGTCAGCGAAAGCCAAAGAATCCGGAGACGAACCCGATCCACTTCGCAAAGGGTTCGTTTCTAAAATTCGAAAAGTGGATATGGATAACCGAAGCTTCGAAATGGTAATCAGTACCGAAGCTGTGGATCGGGACGGTGACGTCATTTCCGTGAGGGGGTGGAGTCTAAAAGACTTCCGGAAGAATCCTGTCGTCCAATGGGCCCATAATCATTCAATTCCAGCCATAGCACGATCCATTAAGATTGGTACGGATGACGACATGCTGGTGGGAGAGCCGAAATTTCCCACCGAAGGAGTACATCCCTTCGCGGACATGATATTCAATTTGTATGTCGAACACGTCATCAACGCGAGTTCAGTTGGATTTATCCCCCGAAAATTCGAGCCGCTAGATCCAGAAGACGACAGCTTCTTCGCACCGCTGAGATTTCTGAAGCAGGATCTTCTGGAATTCTCTCTGGTGAACGTCCCATCAAATCCGGAAGCTCTTGGCCGAGCCAAGACCCTAGGCATCGATATCTCACTACTGCGTGATTGGGCCATGGAAGTTCTCGATGGCGAGGAAGGTGAAGGCGGTGTATGGATGCCCAGGTCCAAAATCGCTCGAGCCCTGCAGATCGTGGAGAATGATCGAACAGCCGTGCCGATGGACGGATACAAGCTGGTTCCTGGGACCAAGGAACATGAAGCCATAGTGGTTCTTGAGATTCCGATTCCTGCTGAACTGAATTTGTCTGCGGTGGAATTGGATCGCCGTCTAAGTCCGGAAACAATGGACGAAACCACCAATCTCGTGACCAACGCTCTCATGGCGGAACCGGAAGAGGATATAATCGTGGCCTCAACAGACGAAAAAGGCGCACTGCAAGCAATCACCTTGAGTCGAATCGAATGCAGTCATTGCGAGGAAGGTTCGCATGCTGACTTAACGGCTTCGGTGCTGAATGCGAATAAGGGCGAATTCTTCGTCAATTGCCCCGAAACCAAGAAGCCCATCATTCTGCGGCTGAGCGACATTGTCGGAACGAAGGAACCAGTTGAGCCGGTTGATCCCTCCGATCCTGTCTCGGCTGACGATGGGGGAGGGCACAAGGAATCGGACGATGAATTGACCTTCGAAAAGGCCGATGGAGCGCAACTACTGGATTCATTCCTTGGAGGCGGAGTAAACAACGACAAATCCAACAAAGAACCAGATGATTTCGAAAGGGGCGTTGGTGCTGCCATCAAATCAGCGATCACCGATAGCGCCAAAGAGGCAGTACGCGAACATTTGACATCAGTAACCGGAAAGCTGGACTAACCAAGAGAGGAAGGATATAATGGCACCAGTATTGGAACTCTCGGCTGATCAGAAAACTCAGCTAGTCGAATTGATTGCAACCTATACGAGGGATGAGTTGGGTCCTATCGTAAAGGATGTGGTTGAGGAGCATCTGAAAACCGTACAACCCAATCCGGATTCGCAGTTCAAGAATATGGGCGATGTGATTCGGAGCTTGACGGGTGCTCCGAACATCGCTCCGCAAGAGAAGGATAAGGGGCTGATGTTCGGTCGGTTGCTCCGAAGTCTTGCGGCGGGCAAGTGTGATCCGGACAAGGCAATCAAGTACGCCACCGAAAAGTGGGGCGAAGACGATCGTGTGATCAAAGCCTTGGCGGCGGGCGAGGCCACAGCAGGCGGATTCATCGTTCCCCCCGGATATTCCGATGAAATCATCGAATTGCTGACCCCGATGGCAATTGTTCGGGCAAGCGGCGCGGTGACAATGCCGATGGAGACAGGAACACTGCAGGTACCCAAGCTGACCACCGGCAGCGCGGCCAACTACGTAGGTGAGAACGAAGACATTCCCGAAAGCCAGCCAGTGTTCGGGATGGTCAACCTGACTGCCAAAAAGCTTGGTGTTCTGGTTCCGTTGTCGAACGATCTCATTCGGTTTTCGCGGCCCAATGCGGATGCCGTAGCGCGAAACGATACGCTTCGTGCTATGCGGGTGAAAGAGGATATTCAATTTATTCGGGGTGTTGGATCTGACTTTTCGCCGAAGGGAATTCGTCGGTTTATTCCGGCGGCAAGTCTCATAACTGTCAACGCCACGGTAAATCTGGCTAACGTCACCACCGATCTCGGTAAGTTGGTGTTGGCTCTGGTCGAGGCCGACGTTGGTATGACCACGCCTGGATGGATGATGGCTCCGCGTACGTGGAACTTCCTCATGAACATCCGTGACGCGAACGGTAACTTTGCCTTCCGTCCGGAAATGCGGGAAGGAACGTTGTGGGGCTTCCCGTTCCGCATGACTTCGCAGATTCCGACGAATCTCGCTGTAACGGGTACGGACGAATCCGAAGTGTACCTGGTCGACTTTGCCGACGTGGTAATCGGCGAAGCTCAGAATCTCATTATCGACACCAGCACCGAAGCATCGTATCTGAGCGGCGGTACGTTGGTGTCGGCATTCTCGCGGGATCAAACACTCATCCGCGTTATCGCGCAGCACGATCTGAACATGCGCCATAACGAGAGCGCCGCCGCATTGATCGATGTGGATTGGGTCTAAAACATAATCGCGATGATTTTCGCGGGAAAGAAGTAATATCACATGCCTAGCATGGCACTCAACAAGAACATCGGCGCGTTTCTCAAGGCGGAAATTGGTACACCTGCGTTCGCCGATGACGCAGCTGCTCCGGTTAACGGAACAGGTATCGATCGGGAAGGGCATCAGAGCTGCCTGCTGGTTGCGCAGGCCGGAGCTGCAACGGGATCCCCGACCGGTCAAACGCATGATGCAAAGATTCAGGATTCAGCAGCTGTAGCTGGAACGTATGTTGATTATGTGACACCTCAAGGTGGACAGGTAGGAACTCCGTCCGACGCTGAGATTGTTCAGCAGACGGCGGATGACGTCATTTCGGTCAAGGAAGTTGACCTGAGCGGCGCAAAGCGGTTCATTCGCGTAGTTTCCACGGTGACGTTGACAGCCGGTACGTCGCCTACGTGGCCCGTAAGCACAGCCCTGATTCTCGGTCCTAAGGACGAGGTTCCGGCAGCGTAGTAAATCAATAGGAAAGGCGGCAACATGAACACAGATCCAAAGGACAAGGTGATCATCAAGTTCGACAAGGCTTCCGGATCATATGCTCCGGGAGAGCGGGCCAGTTTTTCGTGGAAACGAGCCAGAAGCTTCGTAAAAGCCGGGTTTGCTCACTATGACGATCCGGACGTGAAGAAGAAATCTTCCATACTCGAGGTCGAGTCTGAGGACGAGTCTGGTAGTTCGGAAATTGACACTCGGTCGTATGGTAAGTCCATCGAGGAAGTCAAGGTTATCATCGGTGAAATCGATGACGCGGACGAGCTGGAACGCTTGTGGACTGGTGAGATGCAAAATCCACAGCATGAGGGAGGCCGCAAAGGAGTGGTAACGGCTTGCCGAGAACGCGCCGTGGAGTTGAAGGAGGAAGATGAGTAAGCGCAAACGTCCGGAGGGCGTGGAACGGATAAGGCAGAACAGGCTTGACAATCAAGGCTCAGGCGCGAGGGGAAAAACCTCCAAATCCGTGGAACGTTCCCCGGACAAGATGGTTCGAAAAACGAACACCGTGAGGAAGTAACGAAATGGCGTTGACAGTACTCACTCCAGCAGCCTCATTCGCCTTGTGCGAGCTAGACAAGGTAAAAGCGGAGTTAGGTATCACATCCGACAATGATGATGATGTCCTGAAAGAGCTAATCATCGATGTTTCTGCTGTGTTGGAAGAGTACTGTCAACGCGTATTCGCTGAACAGACGTATCGGGAGACTTTACCGGCGTACGGTGGCACCAATTTGGTTCTGGGAGTGATACCCGTCACGTCCATTGTACAAATTTTGCGTGATACCACGGCGATAACGGACTTCACGTTGACGGAACCCGAAGCGGGAATAGTGTGGCGTCAATCAGGATGGGATTGGTCTACTCAGTTGGTGGGCAATACATTGGTTGCTCATCCCTTCCCAGGAAGTGAGAAATACATCTATCAAGCAGATTACGTGGCCGGGTATAAGTTGCCAAGTGCTGTGGTCCCGACTCTGCCTCGTGGCATCGAACGTGCTGCGATCATTACCGTTAAGGAATGGTTCCACAACGCAGCGGTCAATACAAGCATCAAGTCGTTTAAGAGCGGTGGCGGAATGGATGGTACGTGGATCGAGCAAAGTTTTGAGGCCATTCCGCCCGCGGCTCTGCGGTTAGTGTCTCCGTACAGAAATGTAGCATGAAAATCACCGCCGTATTTCCTCGCGATAAATTGATAAAGGTGTCAATCTATCGTTCCTCGGGACAAACAAGTGGTGCGGGAGGAGCGCCTACTGAGCTAACCCCCGTAGTCAATACTGGGGTTGATGCTCAAATCGATAAATTGTCAGGAGGGCAGGCACGGCGAATCTTCGGTATAACTTCGTCATCTAAGTGGATTCTAAAAGTGGGATCTGCTGAGGACATCGCCGCACATGATTTGGTATTGATTACTTCCGGACCGTACGTGGATCAGCTAATCGAGGCAGAAAACGTTCGGAAAACTGACGTATTGAAGGTTGTGGCATCTCAAGACACGGACCGGGTCGTTAAGGAATCGTAATGTTAACATTGGCACTCGGACTAAAAGCGGAAACAGATCTATTAAAAGTGGCTAGAAAGACTAAAACCACTTTTGATAAGATTCTTCAAGGAGATCCCAACGCACTCCTTCGCGCCGCCAACGTATACGTAAAAATAATGCGGGAAGAATTGGCGCGTCCTGGATCCGGTATCATATACGGGGAGCATAGAGCATCTGCTCCTGGTGAACCACCTGCCTCTGATACTGGCACCTTGAGCGGCGCAATTGGAGTGGCCCTGTTCGGAGACGCTCGTACGGAATTGTTTGCCGGCGTAACCGTCGACAGCAGCATTGCGAGTTATTGGCGGGATTTGGAGTTCGGAACCGTAAATATGGAACCGCGTCCTTTTGTCCGTCCTGCTTTATCCATAGGTAGAAGGGGTGCTGCGGCAATATACATAACGAATTCACGTAAGCGGTCACGACGCATAATTCGTCAACGTCGAGGCCGGTTATGAGTTTGTTGGCCTTCCGGGACGCTTTAGTGGCGATATATAATGCGGACTCGGCTGTTCAGACTGTGACTGGTAGAACTACATTGAGTTTGGCGCCTCGGGGAGCACAAGTTGAAGCTGGTAATCTTCCTATCGCTACCTATCTCATCGTGGATTCTCCGCAATTTGAGGGATCATCCGGACACAGGGACGTATTAGTTCAGTTGGAATTTTGGGTATTGGATACATCGGCCACTCTGTATTCGGATTTAGAAACGCTTGCAGATAGGGCCGAAGCACTTTTCACGGGAGTTCTTCTCACTGCACAGGGGGTGGACGCGGCGAGACCTAGAGTAGTTTCACGAAGAGATCGACCGCTTGTCGACGGAGTACGATCGATATTGGCTGACATGCGATTCGACTTGACTAATTGACGATAAGGAGAGGATAAATCATGGCACGTGCACTTAGCTCGCAAAAAGTCTTTCATCAGATGACCGGAATTTTCTTGTTCAACGATAGCGCCACGACTTCGTTGTTGACGGATGCTCCTGCTATTGGTACGAAGGTTCTGAACGTGACGGCGACGGAAGGATCGATGTTTACTGTTGGTGGCGTATGTCGGGTCGGCCCCAATGGTAATTTAGCGGAAGTCAATCAGATCGAAACCATTGCTACGGACGCATTGACTTTCCGACTGCCGTTCCACAGGGCGTTGGCCATAGGTGAAGTAATTACCGTATTAACAGCAGTCGATTTGGGCGCCACTGATGATAATGGTGTGAATCTGGAAACTACACAGGCTGAGACCGCCATCATCGCTGGTACGCAACGTTCTACGTATCTGTTTATTCCACAAAATGTGGAGGAAGCGCTGACGTGGTCACTGCGCGATTTCGAGAAGGAGAATCTGGCTACGTCGCTTGGATTGGATGAGGCCAGTACGGCTGTGGTTGACACAAACGGTGTTGTTCTAAATCCTAACAATTTTGCGAGCTTGACCAATAAGCCGTGGAAGATGGAGGGATTGTTGGAAGACGGCACGGCTGTGACCTCGTTCATCTATTCGGCCAAGATCGCAGCGGGTAACCAGACGTTGCAGTTTGTCCATGGTCAAGCAACAGTCATCCCATTTGCCTTGCGGTCGAACGGTGCCCGTAGTTTCATGTTCATCTAATCCTGATCAGGAGATAGTTTGATATGACAAAGCGAGATTTATCAGAGGATTCGCCCGAAATGGTGCGGCATGACAAATCGACAGCAGCAAACGTACAAGTCACGGAAAAGGCGGCGAAGAAAAAAGCGTCGATATTTAAAGCTTCAACAGACGCACTTGCCGAAGCACGGGGTAAAGGAGTCAGAGTCCGATTCAAGGACTCCGGGGCAATCTCTATCGTCGGAGTCGGACTTGGCGAAGAGCTAATCAGACGTGGACGCGTTGAATATGTTGATGACTAATGGCTTCTATTTCATTGGGCGAGCTTCGTGAGCGAATCGCTTTCCTTTATCGCAATCTGGATAGATCCGGATTCACGACAAAGGAATTTCTGGTATCGATTCGTGATAGGTTTAACAAAGGAAAACGCAACAAAGACTCGCTCTGGGAGGAATGGGCTGAGCTTCGTGCGATAGCTATCAGTGGGGCCACTCGTAAAAAGAGTGGCCTTACTGAGGATGCGTTAACCGCCGCATTGAGCGCTTTAAAAGAAGAAGTTTCAGTAATACACGTTCCTAGCATCGATCAATCCTTTTCTGTGTGTCCCGCGTCGTGGGCACGAATCAATATCATCGAAGAACATGAGTGGTGGTTACGCCGCCTCGAAGCAGCCAAATCCATCTTGACTGTGGAGGCAGATCATGGTGTACCCAATCGTTTTGTTATAGAAAAACGTTGTACAGCTTGTGGCGGCATCACAGAACCTGGATCATTGAAGCAGCTATTGAATGATGTCAGCGCGGAGATCCGGTTTCAGCGAGGTATGATTCTTGCGAATGTTGTAGCTCCTACGCCAGCACCAATAACCGAACCGGCGGATTGGGTAGATGATGTGACTGTGGTTGAGGAAGAATTGTTAAAGCAGACATATCATCGTGTCAATTTCGACGTGATTCAGCAGCTACCGGATCCTGTTAGCGCGGATAATCAACGCAATCTTCCGAGAAGTTGGGCATTTCTATTTCAATCTTTGGAAGAACGAACACACAAGCCTGCGGCTCATTTCATGAAGAACAGAGCCTTGGCATCCATCATAGCTACCATTGTATTGGAAACCATCAAATCACAGGCAGCCAAAGATGCGGCATCTGACAAGTCCAAATCAGATAAAGCGAAATAAAATCGCGGCTGAGGAGGCAATGATTACGAGATTTATGCCTCAATCGGATTATGACCGTCTTTCCAAAAAATATAGTCATGATATTGTATTCAAAGCATTTTCCGATGGGGCTGCTGCGTCAATGGGAATGACTTGGCGTCAGGGACGAGCTTTGGCGCTAATAAAATTCGTTCATCGTTGGAGAGTTCGCTTAGAGCGACTACTGTCTTGGTTAGAGAAAGGCAAAGATGGCCACAGTTCTTGACGATCTTATATTTCGGATAATTGTCCGGAAAGAGGCCAGCGCAACCGCTAACGTTAATCAATTCCTTGTTCAAGTCAAACAAGTTCAAAAGGAATTGGATAAGACGGCTGCAGCTCAACGTCGGCTGGCTAAGGCCCAGAGTGCGGGCCAACGAGTTATGGGAGCGTTTAGGAAATCCATTGGCAGAACAGTGGCCGCTCTTGGTGGATTTTTAATTATTCGTCGCATAACGCGATTGATGACCGGATTCGAGACTGCCATTGCCGAGATGGCAACGGTGGCAAGTGGATCAGCAGCCAAAGTGGCAGAATTGAGGCGGCAGATCGTATCTCTGTCGAAGGAAGTACCTCAATCGGCAACACAATTGGGGGCCGGTGCATACCAGATTTTGTCCGCTCAGATTCTGGATACCGCCGATGTGATGACAGTATTAACCGCATCGTCCAAGGCGGCAGTAGCTGGAATTACGGACACGTTGACGGCGGTAGACGCAATAACTACCGTACTCAATGCATTTAGGTTTGAAGCGTCCGAAGCTAATCGTGTAGCCGACGTGTTGTTCCGGACGGTTGAACTTGGTAAGATCCGATTTCGTGAATTGTCGAAGGAACTAGGTACTGCTGTTACATCAGCAGCCTTGGCTGGTGTGACGTTAGAGGAATTGTCCGCAGCTATCGCCACCATAACGTTACGAGGCATTCCGGCGGCTGAAACTACTACGTCGTTAAATAGGTTGTTCATTGCGCTCACTCGTCAAACGAAGCAGCAAAGGGACGCGTTCCGAACACTGGGTATTGAATTTAATATTCAAACAGTCCGAACGAAGGGTTTTGTCGGGCTGATGGAGGAAATCAACAAATTGACGGGCGGGCAAATTGATTTGCTGTCCGAGCTATTTCCGAATATTCGTGCCGCCAGATCTGCTTTCGTGTTGGCTGGATCCGGTATCGAGCAGTACAAGATCGCTCTAGATAAGATGAATGATTCATCTGGTTCGGCAGAACGTGCGTTTGCTAAAGTCGCAAATACATCGACAAACACTGCACGTTTGCTAAAAAACAATTTCAATGCTGCATTGTTAGAACTATCTGAATCGATATTGCCCGCCACTGTTGCGGCAATGGGATTCTTAATTGATGTGCTAGATAGGCTTAATTTTAAAACACTGCAGACTCCGCAATTTATCGCGTCTATTAAAACTTTGTCGGATGTATTGACTGATCTTGAGGATAATTCGGCTTTTGATCCGGCACGTCGACGTGAAATAGCCGCTGATTTGGCTCGGGATCTATCGCAACTTGCTGGTCCCGGAGTGTTTTTTGGAGCACAAGCTTTTATACAGGATGCCACACGGGCTCAGATTGGTAATCTACGACAGCTTCAAAAAGCAGTATCGGATATTCGTGATGATGAACTGGTGGCGTTGGCGCGAGGTGCTAGGGCTCTAACTTTGGAGGGACTAGTTCAACCGGAAGAAGTTTTACAATTATTAGGAAGACAATTGGCTGTAATTAATGCCGAGATTCAACAGCGACCCGAGCTGTTAATAAAAATCAGGGCGGGGATAGATCTCGATACAGAGCGTCCAGATGCTCCCGGTGGAGAAGATTTCCTAGAATCGCTGGTAGAGGCTGCACGAATTCGATCGGCGCTTGAGGAGGAGTTAGCTCGTATTCTGACTCGGACAACACTTACTTCGGTTGAACAGCAAATTCAGGCTATTGCTCAATTACGTTTAAGATTTAAGTTGGCCTTCGGCGAGATAACAGAGGAGGCCCAGGCAGCTTTTGATAAAGTCGAGGAAGCAGCTCTTAAGGCATTACGGGTTGAGTTGGCCACGGAAGTAGCGGAAAGCTTCCGGGATGAGTTGAAGAAGGGACTTCAAGACATTGAATTGGAGTTGTTCATAACGACTCCGGATCAGGAAGAACGTGCCAATTTAGCGCTAGAGCGTCAATTGGAATTGGCCACACGAATCAGAAGCGAGCTGCTTGCGAGATTGGAGTTAGAAGGTTTATCAGTTGAGGAAAATGAGAGACTTCGGGAAGTATTGGCTGAGGTAACTCAACTGTTAGATCGAATAGCAACCGGACAGGCAAGAATAGCAAAAGAGGCTGAACGTGCGGCTGACGCTATTGAACGTGCAAATGCTAAGAGGTTTCGTGATATTCAACTTGTGTTGTCACTTATTCGTCAATCAGTAGATGGCGTTATCGAGTTGGCCAATGCTTTCGGATTGGTGGATGACGAAGTAGCGCAAATTCTTCGCAATATGGAACAAGTGGCGATCGGTGCAGCCACATTGGCTGCAGGACTTTCTACCGGAAATCTTGCTGGAATCGCAGCGGGAGCTACCGGATTGGCAGGCGGTGTAGCGGGGTTGGCCAATTCATTATTTGGGGAGAGCGAAGAGGGACGGCGTCAACGTGAAACACTCGAGAGAAATACTCGCGCAATCGAATTATTAACTGAAACTATATCTATCCAAGCCAAAGCGTTCGGACAATTTACTGGCAAAGAATTGGTAGAGGCCAGAAGTTTGGCGCGTGTGTTGACAGTAGGAGATTTTCAGAACTTGGATGTTCGTAGGCGGGAATTAATTGAGCGAATTGCGGAAACGTTGGGTATTACATTAGATAATACTCAGAGATCATTTGAGGCATTGAATGCGGCTCTCAATAAGCTGGATATTACTAGATTGGTGGAGGATTTCACCTTTGCATCGAGTACATTACAAAAACGATTCGAAATATTTGATGTAGATAATCCTATTGAACAACTAGAAGCTCTAATCAAACTGATGAACTCATTCGGTGCAGGTATCAATTTCAGGGGGGATTTTACAAAAGGTAGAGATAGGGACACGTTCGAAACCATAATCAAAGCGTTGTTTGAAGGAGCCGTAGCTGGTACTATTCCGACGGGCAAATTGACTCTCGATGAATTTTTGAGTCTTTTGGTTCAAATGGAAGGTTTATTGGATGATATTGAAGGAGCGGCTGGGGATACTAAGCAATTTGCCATATCTCGTACTATAACAGAAGTTACCGGGTCGAGAATAGCGGCATTGTTGTTTGGTATTCAATTCGAAACTACACGGATTGCCGACAATTCAGATATCATGGTTAGACTGTTGTCTTTGATTGCTGGTGTTCCATTAGCGGCGCCCATAGTAACCGGAAGAACCAACAGTACCAGTGGTCCTACCGGCGGTACTTTGGTTGATCCCAATGCTTCTGGCAGAATCACTGTTGGTGAAATTGAAATTAACGTGATTGTAACAGGGTTTGCATCTGAGGAAAATGCTTCTGCGGTTGGACAGCTTGTGGGAGAGGCTGTGGTGGAGCAAATTGATAGGGGGCTTGGTGATAGAATCCGTGCTGCATCGCGGCAAGCCGGGGAGATCGTTTTACCATGAAAACTGCGCCAACCATGGTGACATTGAATGGAAAAGATTTGGGGACATTAGGTTTGATTGTATCTCGTGTCATTGGGTGGCGGGATATGCCTACTACCAGACGCAAGACGGCGCGGCTAGCGGGACGGGACGGAGATACGCCCGTCAGTGACGCTCTAGAAGTATCGCCACGCACGGTAACGATAGAAGGAGCCATTGTTCAGGATACCTTTGCTGAGATGAAAAGCTCAGTAGATGAGATCGGCGGTCGGCTGCGCGTAGCTTCTATTGTCCGATTTATTGATAACGATGATCGATTCATGAACATACATACAGCGCAATATGAAGTGCTACCATTGGCTGCTCAATTCACTGCAGCGTCCATAGGAATTCGTATCATATTAACCGCTCTTGATCCTACAATATTCGAAACCGCCAATACTCAAATATCTTTCACCATAACTAAAAACAACATGGCCTTGGGCAACATTCCTGTTAGACCGCTTATAACGATTAACGGAGCGGTAACAAATCCATCGATCATATATCGAGATGATGGAAGCAATATCATATCTCAAATGGATATCGTTGCGACGGTAGCCGCGGGGGATCGAATTGAAATCGATTCCACACTACACACTGTGAAGCATTTTATTGGAGGATCACCCTCCAACATTATTGATAATGTAACCGGTCCATTTCCGATTTTGGATCCTGAGGATGCTGACGATCAGTTTGCTGCGTCTCCAGTTTGGCCTACTCTGGAATGTACTCCAACAGCCAGTTGTACGGCAGATTACAATAAGGCGTATGTTTCATGAGGAAATTTCAGCGCCTTGAAATATGGGATACTGTAGAGGCGGATTCGGGTGTGCGTCTTAATGTGTTTCCGCCCAAAGATATAACTGCTCTGTCGGACAAAGTTCGGACGGATGGCCGTAATTCGCTGACCGCAACCATCCGACGCGAATCGACAATATGGTCCTATATCATAGATCGTAGAGTATTGAGAGTGGTGGACGATATTCAAGGATTTACTGAATGGAGAATATCGGAGATTGCTCAGGAGGACGGCGATTCGGGATTAATTGGAATCATCAAAGCCGAAAGTATCCGTCAGGATCTATTGGATGGTCTAATCGACGATGCACTGGACAACAACACTATCATATATGAATTTGAAATCACAAAATCCCCATCCGATCTGATCACTAATTTCGTTCTCACAGCAGCAAAATCGTATTTCGCTCTGGGGACTATCGATCCGACGGATTTGATCACGATGACCTTTTCGTGGGATTCGCCTTTGGCAGCGTTGCAATCTATCGCCAAGGAATCCAATGCTCGTCTTGCGATAAGACGAAATGGAACTACCAACTATCTTATCGATTTGTTGATCGATCCGACGCCGGTTAACCCGACTAGTGAGATTCGAATTGGTAAGAATATAGTTGGAGTCAAACACGAAAGAAAAACCGACAAATTGGCTACTCGGATATATCCTCGGGGCGAAGCCATCGATGAAATTCATCTAACTATGGCCGAGGCAGTGTGGAAAGTCGTGTCAGTATCGTCAAACGACGTGGTATTGGTAGATCCAAATAGTTCGGATGGTCCTATTGCATTTGACGATCAGCTGAACAATCTATGGTTTGAAAAAGTTGATGGAACCCGTGTTCAAATTACCGATTCTGTATTCAGTTCTCAAATAGTTACGGTAACAAGCGCAACAGGCATTACAGCCGATGACTTGATAAGAATTCGTCTCAATACCACAGGGGATCAATTAACTTTTTTGGATTCTCCGGCTGACATTACGACTTTGGGTATAGTTCCCAGAGTGTTGGACCGGCCCGACTTTCCGCATGTACAGAATCTGGCTCCAAATTCCCAATTTTCAGGAACATATGCTAGTGGCGTGGCACCGAATTGGAGTCTAGTTGGTTCCGGAACTCCCACCGAGAACACAAATGCGTTGTTTCAACGTCGTGATGGTAAGAGCCAAAAATTTGTATCCTCTATTGATGGTGAAGGCATACAATCGGACGCCATTACTATTGTACCCAACAGTCATACTCCGTTCTTCTCAGCTTATTTTACCATTTGGATTGTAAAGGGACGTATTCGATTCGAGTGGTTTGATGAAACCAATGTCGTGCCGATTTTGTCAGGTAGCGAAGGTAAAAATCACAGCAGCGAAACCAACGTATGGGTTGACTTCGGATTGTCAGGGGTCGATTTATTCAAAGAAGGCACCCTGTCTGTTAAATTGGCTATTGTGGTTGACGGGGATCAGGATACGGAGTTCTATATTGATTCCACTCAATTAACACAATCGGCTGGTCATCTTCCTTTCTTTGGTGGGGATGCCGCATTACGCCTATGGTTGGCTGCGAACGACGAATTGGTTCTTCGGGGCGTACCAGAGACTGTAGTTCAAGTGAACGCCATTGATCTATTTCGCCACAATCCGACATCCTGGCCTTATGATGAACTCACTTTGGCTGGTGTTGTTGGCGTCATTGATGAAAGCATGGGGGTAGATGTCACCACCCGAATAGTTGAATTACAACACAATATTCTGGTGGACGGATTAACGAAAGTGTTGTTGTCAAATCGACCAGAGGATCTGACGGATATCCTGTTTCGCACACGCAGAAGATTTCGAATAAATCCGAATGTCAATGGACGATTCGACGATCCTAGGATTGCCGATCCTACTATTGGACCCGAGCAGGTAAATGATACTACTATCACTTACCCCATCAATTTTGATCCCGAAACGGCTCGTATCGAAATTTTCACTCGAGAGGGATCAACTAGTAGTGTAGGAGCACCTGGAGAAATAGGAATATACAACGCTGGATCGGTATTGCCTGGAGCCGCCAGTTTTATTATTGATGGAACTTTCGGTTTTTGGCGTCGAACATTATTTGTGGCTTACGACAAGAGCAATCATCGGGGAAGATCCGTAAGCTTCGGTCCTACAGAAATGATTGATAGTGGTACTGGTCCTACTGGTGCCCCGAGTTCGTTAGCATGCGGAGCTGTGACTACCACCACGGTCCCATTGACATGGATCAATGGTGATGCCAATTCTCAGACCAGAATTTACCGTGACGATGTTATCGTCAAAGTTCTAGCATCAGGGGTTACATCATACACGGATACTGGACTATCACCGAATACCGGTTATGAATATGAGGCCGATCACTTTAGAAACGACCAATCGTCCGTCAGATCCAATCTGGTTACCTGTACCACAGACGCAGTATCATCCACGTTAGATCCGCCTACCTCATTTACTGCGGTGTGTAGCACCGTAACCGGGATGGATTTTGCATGGACTAATGGTGATGTTACTGCCAAAACAGTAATTGAGAGAGCAACAGATGGTGCCTTTACAACTGATGTGATTGAATTGATATCTATGCCACCGGGACAGACAAATTCATTTGATGGCTCGGAGCCTGCTGGTACATTTTGGTTTCGTGCTTTTCATAGGAAATCCGGATGGACCGATTCCGTGCCGACTTCGATAACCAACGCCGCCTACTTCTGTCTCCCATAAAGGATAATAGATGCCTGCACTAAGTTTACAGGGTTTAACACTTGAACGAATCCGTAACGCCGGAATCGGGGATCATCCTGCCGTTGATCTTACAGGTTTGGCTTCGGGTGAATTCTTGAAATGGGATGGGACTAATTGGGTAGGGGATACGTTAGCGGGAAGTCCGAATTTCACCGCCGATATAACAATTACCAAAGCCACTCCTGCTCTTCAATGGATCGACAATGGTTTTCCGCGTACCTGGTCAGCAGGCGTAAATACTACTTCAGGATTCTTTTTCATAAGTGACATCACTGCGGCGTTGAATCGTCTCAGGATCAATACGGATGGTCATATACTGATCGGCACCGCAACAGACCCGAATAATGCAAGAGTAAGAATCTTCGATGACCAAGGGATCCCGATAGCTCTAGAGGTAGACAACAGCGCAAGCGGAGACATTGGAGACACGACTCGGGGATTAGTAGCGTTCTCGCGTCAAGACACCGCTGTTATCCGTGCGGTTGTAGGATTCGAGGGTTGGTCGATAATGTCTCATACTTCTGGGACGCATACGGGTGCATGCTTCGGTATAGAAGGTTTAGCTAAGCATTCGGGTACTGCGGCGATAACTGGCAAGTTTGTCGGTACTCGTGGATTCGTATGGAATAGTAGTACAGCGACTATTACCGAAGCACGAGTCTTGGAGGCAACATCAGGACTTAATGACGGTGGAGGTACGATCACAACGCTCTACGGTTTATACGTGGAGAGCCAGACGGCTGGCGCAACCAATTACGCGATCTTTACGAATGCCGGGCTCGTGCGGTTCGGCGGCGTAGTGTTGGGTCCGCTCGGCACGGTTGGAGCCCCAACGTATTCCTTCAATGGTGACACGGATACTGGCTGGTATCGGCGTACAGGCCAGGTCAATCAACTCTCCGTTTCGTGTGAAGCAGCGGAAATAGCATTTTTCGCTGGGGCCGGTCTCACCATGACTTCGGGAAGGGATATTTTCGTCGATTTCGGCAGTGCTGGTGGCCCTGGTGTGCGTTTCAATGGTGACGATAATACAGGGATTTACCGGAGCGCAGCCGATGAATTGAGCATTGCCACAGGCGGCGCCCAACGTTTTCGGGTCGGTAGTACTGGTGCGACTGTGATTGGAACGCTGAACGTTACCGGTGCGGTAACCATGGATGGTGCGGTTATGTTGGGCAACGCGACTGGTGATAACATCGCATTTACTGGTCGCGTCTCAACAGATATTATACCCAACAGTGACAAGGTACGTGACTTAGGATCTAATACCCTAAAATGGGGTAATATTTGGTGGAGCGATGGCGGTCAATTAACCGACAATCAGGGGGGTTCGATTGAACTCGGGAACCAAGACGGAGCGACAGTTTCACCCTTCATCGACTTTCACAGCCACACGACGTCAAAAGACTATGACTATCGTATATTAGTTAGTGGAGGAACAGCCTCTGTCGGACAAGCAAAAGGCACGTTCGTAGGACTTGAGCACAACTTCTCGTCGGGTGGTATTACAGTCGGGAATCCAACAGGAGGAGTAAAGGGAACCGGCACAATCAACGTCGCGGCGAACGTGTACAAGAACAACGCGATCTACGATAATCCAGACTTCGTGCTACAACAATTCTTTGGTGATAATCGTGGTGCTCCGGTACGTGAAGGATACTTAGGTTTCCTTTCTATGCTGAATTTGCGAAAGTATATCACCAAACATATGGCATTGCCGGGGGCGCGGGCGACCAAGGAGCAAGAAAAGATGGGCATGGGCATCTTCGATATGACCAATCGTAGTTTGGAGATGATCGAAACTAATGTTCTCTATCTCATTAATCATGAGGATCGGGTTTTGCAATTAGAGGCTGAAGTTAAAATGCTTCGTGAACTATTAGCCGCATAGGAGGACAACATGGCCTTAAAGCAGCAGATTGGCAGAATCATAATTCATTACGACGAAAACGGAGTTGTAGCGTCTATGCAAATAGAGCAAAGTCGTCGTGTGACTCAAGATTTCGGTGATGGTGCAGAGACAATGAAACGTAATATTGTAACCAATATTGCCAAGAAGCATATGTCAGCAGCTACATTGACTACTCTAGGTCCGTTTGTGGCAGCCTTGAAAGCTAACGCTATTGCTGAACAGCAACGTCCACCGGACACGCCATAAGGAGGCAACATGAAAATCGATACCACACAAAATCTGATGTCTATCGACGGGTTAAAAGTAATACAAACTGTCGATGGAGACACCGCGCCAGAGGAAGGCGAAACACAAACCGTGTACATAGAAAGAGCTGGAATAGATACCACATTCCGGCGAGTGGCTGTGGAAGTATTGTTGGCCACAAATGCCGACAAGCCCGATTCGGGCAGCACGAAACTTAAAAAATTTGTATTAGCGGAACGTATTCAGACTATGGATCAAGTCGATTTAGCAAACAATGAAGTGCAGTTGATCCAATCCGCATGTGACATATTCAGTAATATTTTGATTTGTGGAAGAATGACGGAAATTTTGGATCCAGAAGGTTATACCAAAATGCAACAAGGTAAAGAAGTCGAAAGTGAGACAAAATCTCCGGTCAAGTAGTTTATTTATGGTATTGTGACGCTGTAGACAAATGATTATATTTCTACAATTAGGGTGGTGGGCTTTTTTCGCAGTAACATCGGCACAATCTTTTGATTCGCAGGAGGATTATTTATTATGTATCTGAAACGAATCTACGATCATACGGCTCCAAAGAAGAAGTGGGGTACGTGCACGGAGGTATGCAAAGAGTGTGATCGTGGAAAAGTAGTTAACGCCGCGCGAGACGGCGTGGAAAATTGTCTTGTCTGTGGTGGTGATGGTAAGATCCAGGTAGCAATACCACCCATCAGCGGTATCACGATTCTCCGTGCGGGATCTGTGCAACGATTCACGCAACACTTTCTTGATGGTGGTTTGAAGGAAGGGTGGCTGTCGATGGGTGATAGCCGTATTACTCTCAATGCAGAACCGGAATCTCTCTCTTACGTGATCATACGTACTCCGGGCGCATACTGTTGCCACTGTGATGAAGCCGTGCCAGGCGGCGGAAGTCCTGAGGCAGTGGCAGAGAGTATGGCGCACGTGACACAGGCACATCCAGGGGAAGAGATTGCGGATCCACACCATCCGGCGGGCTATCGTGTGGAGAATTGCTATACGACAGTTCTTGAGAAGGGCGGCAAAACCATCGAGTTGTCTGAGGCAGCGGCAATGGATCGGCAGGTGCGAGACGAGTTGGCGGCGCGGACGAAGGAGAAATACGGAACGCAGGCACGGCGTGACCTTGCCACCGGAACGGAGGGCTAAGGCAAATGGCTGACCAGATTTTCAATATCGGTCTCGGTCGTGTTGCCGAGCTTTACAACCGGGTTGACCAGAACGATCCGACCAACGCGGTGCTCACTATCGTGGTTCTCGCCACGGCGGGTATTGAAACTGATGCCGTGTTGAAGGACAAGGACGACTTGGCGGCAGTGGTCGCGGGAGCAACGAATGAGGTCACGAACACCAATTATGCTCGTATCGAATTGGTGGATACGGACCTTGTAGCGTTCGCCCCAGACGATACCAATGACCGCGTAGACTTGGACATCCCTGATCAGACGTTCTCGGCCATCGCGGCGGGGGATGGGTGGAATGACTTGTTGATTTGTTATGACAGTGACAGTGCCACAGGAACGGATGCAAACATCGTACCGCTCACAATGCACGACTTCGTGGTTACACCCGATGGGTCGGATATCACGGCGCAGATCGCAGCGGCTGGCTTCTATAGGGCAAGCTAAGCTAAGATGGTCCAGACGGCTAAAGAGGAACCACAATCAGTATCTGGAGGCGCGGATGCAGGTATACGTCGCGCCTCCAGAATTGTAACGGCTGAAAAGCCACCATCAAGTGGCTTCGCCCCGCCCGACATCTTCGAACATAGTTTCGAGGACGGTACGAGTGGAGGACTCGTCAATGGCATCTTTGATCCGATTCTCGAACCTGGCAATTCTGATTGGGTGCTGGACACGACTACGGCCGCCACCGGCTCCAATTCGGTCAAGTGGGTTTTGAACTTTCCATCCGGCAATCAGGGCTCTGGGGGGATCAACCACGTACAACTGTGCTGTCCGCCAGAGACTGATCCTCCAGGCCTCATCACGGCTGGCTATTTCCGTTGGGCAATGAAGTTGAGTGATCCCTTCAACGCTGGACACTCTGGGATCTTTAAAATATTCCGCCAACGCGACCGCCTTTTTGGTGCCGGCGCGGGAACCATGCAAATCCTGAGAGTAGCAGGACACTATGCGTGGGGTTGGGATAGCATAAACCCCATTCTGCCTCTCTCTGCAAACATGAACCTCCCAGCGCCAGACGCCCATGACCACATAGGGGAGTGGCACTGGTTTGAGATATTCGAGGACATCACCACCTCAGGTGACCTGCAAGTCAAAATCTGGATTGACGGTGTGCAGTATTTCGAGTGGGGAGATACCAGTTCAAATCTTGGCCGGAATCTTCGTACTAATCAGTTTGCGCCGCTTATAAACGAGGCAAACGGCCCTGGCACCGTTTGGATTGACGACATTGCAGTTAGCACACAACGCATTGGTCCATGAGGATGGAAACATAAGATGGCTAACCTAATTCTCGGCTCACGAGGAACACGAATCACCTTTGAGGCGTCGGGGGGAGATGTTGTCCTCACGCTTACATCGGTCGCTGCTGGTGCTGGGCGGATCAGCGCCACTCGCGACAAGGGTGCGGGTTCTCAAGAAAAACACTATATCGGTGGGCTGGCGACACAACTCCAGACCGGACTACTTGCTGGTGAGATGATCCGAATTTACCTGATCGAGCAAATTGAAGCGCGGGCTGGCGGCACTCCCGCGTTCAAAGTCCCTGGTGATCTAGGCGCTAGCGACGCCGCAGTCGCGGACGAAGATCGTTTCCTCGCGGGTGGCACGCTAATCGGCCGCCTCATCGTTCCACCGAGCCCAGCGGCCGACACTGAGTACGTGTCGCTCCCGTTTGAATTTGAGACCCGCGCTCAGAAGTTCCAGATCGGTGTATGGAACGCGACTACTGGGGCGCTGACTGCAACCGCTGGCGAGCACGAAGTTTACTTGATCGACGTGGACGACGAGATTCAGTAATGGCGATAGTCTTAACACGGGGAAGCAAGCCGGTCGACCTTTTGGGGTTCAAGTCCACGCTGGTCGCCCCGGAGTGGCGCTGGTTCTGGGCCGGCAAATCAACGGCTGTCGTACCCGGCTTCGCCCCCAAAAAGACTGTCGGTTTCTTCGGGGACCCAATCTCCAAGAACGGTGCCCAGGGCTCCGAGATACAGGCGAAAGTTGTTAGTCCACTAGGTATCGGGTACGACCGCACGGGAACCGCCGGTGACGCATACCTCCGTTGCGAGGCAGGAAGCGGCCTCGCAACGCACTATGAATTCAAGGGAGATGTCCCTTGGACCGTGTGTGCGGTTTTTCAAGTGCACAACACAGCAGCCGACGATAGGAGTCTAGTTGCCAGACTTGATGATCCTACTTCCGGCGAACGGCATTTCTTACTGAGAACCGACTTACAGGGAGCCCCAAGCAATATTGAGGTTTATCAGAGTGACACGGTCACTACCCTTAGGATCACTGGAGGCAATGTAATATTTCTAGATGTTCCCTATCTGGTTGTTGTCACCTGCGACGGAGCCACCAACGGGCTGCTCTACACCTTTGATTTGACCAATGGCCGGATTCTAGACAACGCAATATCTGGTTCATTCCCAGCTACCGGGGCTGTCGCAGGAACTGAGTATTTCGCGTTCCTTGGACACACCGCCAGTGACGAATGGAGTGGTACGGCTTGGATGTTGTCGTTCCATGACTTCGAGATGCAACGGTCTCAGATTCAACAGTTGGCTGCTGACGTGGGTGGTCCGTTGCGTATGGCCCGTCCCCGTGTCGGGAAGGCGCCCGTGGTGGGTACTATTCCGAGTCTTATTATGTCACCATATCAAGCAATTTGAATAAAAGGAGGTAGGAATAAAATGTCTAGACATTCTGCAGGTGTGAAGACGGGCGCAGGTTCAACTACACTGCCTTTGCTTAGTATCTATTCTATTGCGGGTACTCGGCCAAGGATACGTGAGATTGGGGCGTTTAACACGACAGCGGTGGCTGTAGATATCAAACTTGTACGTTTGACTTCGACAGGTACACAAGGTGCGGCTGTTGTAGAGGCGGAACATGACCCCGACGGTGCACCACCGTTGTGCACAGTGTTCACTACACACACGGCCAATCCTACACTTGGTGAAGATCTGGGGTATCGCGCTTCTTTGGGCGCAGCCATAGGCTCTGGTATTATCTGGACCTTTGGTGACAGTGGTCTTCTGGTTCCCCTTGCTACGACTCAAGGGTTGGGCATTATCATTGAAAATGGAACCGGTCAGGTACTCCAGGCATATATTGTCTGGGACGAGTAAGAAACTGCCTAGAGATTAGGTAATACATGAGCCAAGTTCGTTATCCTGTTCCACGACCGGATCGTGTTGCATTTGGTCTTGGGCCGCGACAGTTCCTACCTGTTGTTACGGGGTTAGTTGTTGTTCTTGGTCAGGTCATAGAGACTGATCTTGCACAAAGTATTACCCCACCTAAAACTCTTACTGTTGCCCAGGTTACTGAGACCGATCTAGTCCAAGTCTTAGTACGTGTAAAAACAAAGACTGTAGGGCAGATTACTGAGACTGATTTATCTCAAGCAATTACGAGTCTTAAGAGTGTTGTTGTTGCTCAGGTAACTGAAACGGATTTGGCTCAGTTAGTTACTTGGGCACCAAAACATCGATTGATTGAGCAAGTAACTGAAACAGATTTAACGCAAGCAGTATCACGTCTCAAAACAAGGCTATTAGGTCAGGTTACCGAAACCGACCTGGCACAGGTAATCACGCCTTTATTGGTTGTGGTCGCACCTGAGGTTGTTCGTGCAGTATTTGCACATAATCCGTTGCAAGTGGTGCCGATTTCGCAGATCTTGGCTATAGCTGGTTCTCCTCCACAGACGGTAGTTATTGGTTTGGCAGCTGAAACTGACTTGGCTCAAACAGTCAGTTTTTCAAAAGCTAAAGCAATAACACAAGTAACAGAAACCGATCTGGCGCAAATTTTCGGTGTTGATAAAGGACTTACGATAGCGCAAGTGACAGAAACGGACCTTGCGCAGTCAATTGTTTGGGCACCGAAGCACCGACTAGTTCAACAGGTGGTTGAGACAAATCTTGCTCAGATAATAACGCTTCTCGCGGGTACTCTTGTTAATCAGGTAACTGAAACGGATTTGGCTCAGTTAGTTACTTGGGCACCAAAACATCGATTGATTGAGCAAGTAACTGAAACAGATTTGGCCCAAATGATTGCTTGGGCACCAAAACATCGGTTGGTTGCACAGGTAACTGAAACGGACTTGGCCCAGTTGGTCAATCATGGACGTATTTTTGGAATGGGTTTGGTGGTAGAGAATGATAGTGCACTTGTAATAACTGCCGAGCGTCAATATGCACTAGGGCAAATAACTGAGACGGATCTAGCGCAGATATTGTTACACACCAAAGCTTTGTCGATTAATCAGGTCGGTGAAATTGATTTAGCACAAGCAATTGCTGGAGTAACAATCATATTTGATCGGCCTACTCGACTATTGGATGTTGTTATGGTACAATCAACACTTACCAACATTGTCATGATATAAAAGGACTATACCATGTCACATGAGAAGATTATTGTAGAACACTATTCTGAAAAAAGTACTCCAAAAATAACGGGCGTTATTAGGGACACCGGAGGTATTGCTCTTCCGGGTTCCTTGATTAATACGTTAACATTGACGCTGTACGATGAACTCACAGATAGTTTACTGGGGGGCAGGTCCGCACAACAAAACATTTTAGGAATTAATGGCGGATCTGTGGGTGAGGATGGACTCTTATCTTTGCAATTAACTGCATCGGATATGACTATTCAAACTCCTTCCAGGGTCCGGGAGGTACACGTTGCATTGATTGAGTGGGTATACAATACCGTTTTGGGTAATAAATTAAATATCAAGTTCACCGTAGCCAATCTTAACAAGGTGACTTAAATGCCTGCACTTGGAACTGAATCAGAATCGATGTTAATTACGTGTCATCCAAATATGCAACGTATCATGCGAATTGTCATCACTATGATCGACTATAAGGTTATCTTTGGACACCGGTCTGTAGAGATCCAGAAGGCGTTGTTCGACAAAGGAAAATCAAAATTGGACGGTATCAACAAGAAAAGCCAGCACAACTTCGATCCGTCACGAGCGATTGATATTGCGCCGTGGCCCGTCCAGTGGCCGGATGAAAAGAATATTACCAAGAAAGAAGAAGCACACCGCGTCAAGCGGTTTCACATGCTCGCGGGAATCGTGTTGGGTGTCGGTCACGCAATCGATATTCCGTTGATTTGGGGTGGGGATTGGGACCACGACTTCACCTATAATGACCAGAGTTTCCACGATCTGGGCCATTTCCAAATGAAAATGCAGGGGGTCACATGAAAGAGATTATGAAAATACTGATACCGGTGGGGCTCAGCGCTGCCGGTTTCTTCCTGGGCATGTCCTCTGTCGACAAGGGAATCGATCGGGAGACAGTAAGCAATCTGTTACGCGCCGCTGGCGATAGTGCGGTTACTGAATTCCGGTCAGGCGACGACATGGCGGAGTTTATAAGCGAGTCCTTAGCTGATACAGTAGCGTTTTATGATGCTGAGGTTCGGGCCGCAACCAAGATAGTAATTCGACGTGACACCATTCGAATTGTAGGTGAACGTATAGTTGTAGGTCGTCCAGTGGATGCAACTCTTGAAGATACAGTAGTGGTTCCTTTGCCTCTAATTCGGCAAAATGGGATAACTGTTGCAGAGTCCCTAACAGTTCAGCCTCCACCGAACCTGCTAGAACGGTCGGTAACAATAACGTTCGATCCGGACACGATAATTGCGGCCATTCTACGAACACCCGATGGTATAGATCGGTTTGTCGCAGCAGGATTGAGCGACGGGACACAAGCCACCGTAATAGACGCGGCACAGATACGAGTGTCTGAACGTCAGGGACTAAAAACAACCTTTCGGGTGCTGACATTGGGATCATGCGTGGTGTTCGGATACGCGATGAATCAGGAATCGATCGGCATACCGGCCCTGGTGACGGGAATAGGTTGTGCTGGAGGTGGGGCGATCCAGTTGTTTTCATTTTAACCATATTTTAGTGGCAGCTGCTTCGAGATCTGCTTCCACATTTATCATCGACGTACATAATGATGATTTGATTGTTACGCTCGAGAATTCGACCAGGAATTCTAACATCAAGGGCTCGATCTTATTCAAAGCTGTATTATCGTAATTAATTCCGGCTTTGTCGAACATCTCTGCCAGTAAGATGAAGGTAGGAGATCTATTAAAGTCCGCGTCCACTGGAACTACGTTTCGGTTGTTCATTTCTATCCCCTGTATTTGTTTATGAGGTAGTCTACGGGCTCTTCCTTGGCGCGAATCGCAGCCACAATATCCTCGGATATCGTGTTTGATATTATTAAGTGAACAAAAGTATGTGGCTTGTCCTGTCCTGGTCTTCGTATGCGCTTCCGCATCTGCCGATAATCGCCGAGAGAAAAGTTAAGAGTATAAAATATACCATATCTGGCTCGAGTGAAATCCAGGCCTTCTTTTCCTGTTCCGATTTGAGTAACCAACACATCCGTTTGTCCGCTTTTCCATTCCTTTACCTCGTTTCTACTTCCCGATAACTCACTAGATGTCCATCCAACGCTATTTACGGCTGCATGAATGGATTCTAGGTCCCACTTAAATAAACCGAACACTACTATAGGCTGTCTTCGGATATCTTTGAGGGTATCAATCAGCAATTCCCTCTTAGTTTGATTTATTTCATGTTTTATACGGCGTTTCGGATCGTCCGTATCTTCCGTCAGATATCCACTAGTTATCTCATGAAGCCGTAAGCTTTTAACTAGTACATTTTCGGCTGTCGTTGCTCCCTCTCCTATGAAAGTTATGAATTGTTTATTTAATGCATTGTAATGGGTACGTGACTTGCCCTCCAATCTAGCATATCTATATGCATCCGTCTCTGGAGGAAAATCTTGCACGTCGTCCGATTCAACGCTGTACATTATTTGATGCATCATACGTTTCATACGTTTCTGATTTTTGTATTTAATTATCTCCCGATTTTCAAAACCGCCCATAACTGCATACCTGTTCTGAAATCTACTAAAATCGGTCCCAAAAATACCACAATCAATAAACCGATATTGGCCATACGCATCCATGGGACCATTTGGCAAAGGTGTTCCCGTCAGACACAGTCTGCGATCAGCACGTTGCCCTAATCTATATAAGAATTTGGATATCTGCGATCCGGCCCCTTTGATCCTATGTGACTCGTCGGCAACTACTAGATTCCAATGTTGCTTCAATGCCCATGATTTGAACGGCTCTCGCCACGCGGCTTCGTAATTTATTATAAACCAACGCCATGAATAATTGTCAGTTGGAGCATTAAATAGAGAATCCGCCAACTCTACTCTCTTAGCAACAGACTTGCCAAGTAAAGTCAACACAACCATCTCCGTGGCTGAACCATGTTCCAATATCTCATTGGGCCATACTTCCTCAGCCACAGCCTTTGGGGCGATCACTAGAGTCCGGAATAGATGGAGATTTTGGACTAAATCGATAACAACTTTTGTCTTACCTGTGCCCATGTCCATGGCCAACATGCATCCTGGCATGGCTCGAGCGAAATGGTATGCTCTAAGCTGTTGTATCCATGGTTCGGTCTGAGTATTGGGTACGGACTTCAGTTTATTAGAAGTTTTTACGTGCTGTACCTTTTGTATACGGGTACAAAGTTGCACGAGATGAAGAAATTCATTGTCGATTATGTAATTATCATATTGAAATATCTTCGTTAAATGAGCCGCCACACCAGGGGTAGCAGGGAATCTCCATCTCATTCCCGTTTTTCCAACGGAACGAATTCCTGGAGTATCTTTCAATTTCTGACGGGCCCAAGTCGGGGCGTCAACCTGAACATACAATCCGTTGTCCTCAACTGAAATTTTAATTTCGTGGGTGTATTCTGTCATATTTATTTATATCTTGTTCGTGGCATGGATGCGTCGTATGTCCTGCCCGGATACTGTGGAGACTGTCTATACCCCAAGACGCTTCAATCCATTATGGTACCGTGCGGCTGCAGCCTGTCGGCTGGTACCCCGTGCATGGCCCCCGTATGCCCTAGAACAATTTGGATGGCCTCGGCTACACTACGGGGCACACCAGTGTAGGCGCCAGCATTGTGCCAACCCCATAGGCGATAAATTTGTATATCATCTAGTCGTCCACGTGGAGTTTTGATCTCCATGGCAAATGCACGGCCTTTATAGCAACCTACCGTATCCGGCTCGCCCTTAGGCATGAATCTACTACCGTGGACTACTAGAACATAAGCGCCCATGGATACCAGTTGTTTCTTAATATTGGACTGTAGAGTATTTTCTCTCATATGCCCCAAGACCCAGTAACTTTTCCCCGTTTCTTCCTTATCCATTTCATAACAAAGGACAATTCCTTACCTATCATCCATTTGAATATGGGCGGCGCATCAACTATAATGCCTTCTCTTTCTTCTATGCCTCCACAGGCATAACCTACGTCTATTTGATACCACATTTTATTAATACCCGCCCCGCTGAACCCAGTATTTCTTTGGAACAGTCTTGTTGGTATGGATCAGCCTGGGAAACGGATCATAGTCTTTTATGTTCAATCTCGTTGCGGTCCACCAAATCATGTGGTTCCTAAGATCGTCGCTCCACTGTCTGTCGTCGGCCCATTTGGTTCCGTAAATTTGAATCCCATGATCTTCGATATGTTTCTTAGCCGTCCGGTACTCCCGAATCTCACCCGTGGCTCGAGCCATTAGTAGATACAGCCACGTCGGAGTTATAATCATGGCCCATTTATCCGCCACGCATAAGCTGGATACTCTAACGTTGTTGTTCTTCGCCCAGAATCGCGAATGAGACAAACACAGCCACCACCAATCTGTGCCAAATTTATGCATTATGTTGGCCCCTAGACATACATGGGATTCACCCTCCGGGCCGTCCATATTCGACTTACCCCAATACCCGAAATCGTGGACGAAAAACGCCACCCAAAGCCGGGGATCCCAAGGAAACCCGAACAACTTCCACCAAGCTAACGCTACAAACCACGGATGGAGCCAAAAGGCATGAACTCCGTACAGTATAGACTTAGTTCCGATTTTCATGGGTCTATCTTTTTGATTACGGTTTTAATTTCCACCTGGCCCTTCATGATTGACCGTACAGTTGACCATACACCAAAGGCAAATCCGGCTGCGAACCATATCATAGCTCGGATCACATCGAACATAGCCAGGACAAATTCCCATGCGTCGGATGTCATTCATTCCCTCCCGACTTTGTTCCTATCATCTATGCCCATGTCGTTGATTTCGTGATGCAGCACAATCATCAACCGGGCGATAGCGTGGGCCAGCGCCGGTACCTTAGAATCTTCATCAATAGATTTCCCACGAAGCCATCTCTTGACATGTCCCTGAGCTTTCTTCGTGTGTTTGATCCAAGAAGTATCGTCACCTTTCCACGCACCCTCACCGTATTTGTTCGCTCCATCTTTCAGGGCCCACGCTACGATCATTACAACATCCTGTGGTACAAGATGAATCGGAGCCATTCTTTTCATGAATTCGATAGTATCTTTTGTTGCGCCTTCTATTTCTTCTTGTGTAAATGGTTCGTTCATGCCACGCCTCCCCGATCGATCACTTTCCACCCGTCGCCGCCCGTTCCTATGAAATTAACTGGAACTCCGCTCAGAGCTTCCAGATATTCCACAAATGACTTGGTACTAGGTGACAGACTGTCGTAGTCAGTAATTCCTTCATCTCGCGGAGTGAGATAATCTACGAATGTCAGCGCCAGAGACGTAGGATCGTTTATGATAAGAGCCTGGGTCACCAATCGTTCATCCCATTCGCCAATGCGTCGTGTTCTCTTGGTAACGGTGGTTTGTTCGGTCACCTTCCTACCCAAGATATTTGACATGTGTGCCCAATTTGTTTCGTTCTTCAACGGGCCTGAATTGCCTGCCACGCGGATTGGATATGTCCTGGCTACTAGTAGCGTCCTGTTGATGTGGCGCGGAGGTATACCACAGTCTGCCGCCAGTTGGGCGGCGTTGGTGTCGTGATTTGTGGTGTAGGGCCACGGGCCGTGTATGAGAGATAGTCCGCAACCCTGAGCACCCTCAAGCAAAATGTTGGTTCCCAAATTTCGAGCTGTCGATATTAATTCTGGGGTATTGTCAACCAATAGATCATCCATAGACCAATCGGATCCGCCGAAGTTGTCCGCAACATCCTGTGCATGGGCGAATTTATCGGGGTCACGTTGAATACGAGCAATTCGAGCAGCGCCGACTCCTTCGCCGGTCGATCCAATTCTCTCTTCCCGTTTTTTGCTTTCGTCGTCGTCCCTGTTCTTGGGGCTCATCGCCCCCGCTCGAATATCGATTTTTAGTCGGTCCAAGATGCTTGGATCTACTGCTCGTACCATTTTGATTTCTTTTTGGAGATGCGCAAAGTTGATCAACATGCCTCGTCCTAGTACCAGGGTGGCGTTGTTGTTCGTCCACCCACACGGTATAATTTGCATTTTGTATACTGTACCGTTATTCTCAAACGAATGTCCCGCTTGTGGCCCCCCAACACGCACATGCATGCCGTATCGGTTGGCCAGATGGTTGATTATTACTCCCTTGCCTTCTGAGCCATATTGCGCTCCGATTACAGCCAGCATGGTGCCTTTCATGTCGTCTCCTTTATAGGAACAGGTGGAATTACTATTGTTTTAACCTTATTTACTTGTGCCAGTTCAATTGTCATCCATGTTCCGGAGCCCGTCACGCGTTCTATGGAATGCGGTGTAGCGAGAAATAGGTCGCATCTGCTTACAATTAGGGCATTTCGTACTCCGTATGTCTTAGCTTCGTATACTGTTCCCTTGTCCATGACAGGGAGTTTCCAGGCACGAAACTTATCGTTTACAGGCGGGTATATGTCGACATGTATATCCAATTCTTCACACATGTCATGAAATTCAGCATCTGAACCGATGCAATCTCCATGTACCGCAACATATATTTGCTGATGTTTTTTGATGAGAAAATCCCACACGAAGCCATTTTGGTATTGTGACATTCCATGACGCGATCCGGAAAACCCTATTATCATGCCGCGCTCTTCCACTTTCTGAGTCGTCCCCATCGTTTACCATAAGATATGTCCGCCTTTAACGGCACATCAAATTGGGGAAAGTCACACATGATTTCACGCATGGTTTGCATCACCGGATATTTATTGTCAGCATCCGTCTCCATGATTATCTGATCGTGTACTTGCAACAACATATCAGCTTTACCTGTTTGAACGAGTTCTACATCAATCCTCATGATGGCGAGTCGCATTATCTCAGCCACCCCGCCTTGAATAAAGTTCGATAGGGCTTTATATGTGGCTCTCATGGTAGCATCGGTGTTGTAATGTCGACACCGCCCAGTCCATAGACGAATATAGCCATCCTCCAACGCCTTGTTTTGAATAGCTTGATACAAAGGCCGATAGGTGTGGTGGCGCTGATGGGCTCGGTCCAAAAATCTTCTGGCCTCCTGTAGGGCTATATGTAATTTCTGAGCTAGATTTTTGGGTCCGGATCCGTACACCACTGCGAAGTTGATACGTTTGGCGAAATCATATGGGATACCCAATATTTTCGCCGTCATCTGGTGGATATTCTTTCCTTCCTTGAAGCATTTAAGTAGATACGGGTCCTTGGAGTAATGGGCTCCGAGACGCAATTCGGCCTGAGAGTAGTCAGCACTGATTAAAACTCTGCCTGGACGTGCTATAAATACGTCTTTTACTTTGTACACTTCGGTTCGACGCGGAACAGCTTGCAAGGCGGGCTTAGACACGGACGGTCGTCCCGCCACAGTACCATGCAACTTTATATTAGGATGAAGTACCTCGTTATCGTCCATATGCTGTTCAAGATACGGACGATAATATGTATTATTGACCTTAGCCCATCCTCTATAATCCAACAATGCCTCAATGGCCCGGTACATATCGAGTCTATCGGGCGGATCGTTGTCCTGTTTAGACTCCAATATTCTTGTCAACGTGTCTATGTCGGCATGGTCCAGACCGAGGAATTCATGAATCTGTGGGTTGGACCGAGGATTTATTTTATATCCAGCCAATTCATGTAATATCGCTTCGGCTGGAACTACCATTTCATTCGCCTCCTCCATGTTCTTATGGATTCGGTGAGTGTCTAGTTGCATCCCTTTCTTCTCGAGCCGCAACATAGCCATGGAGTATAAATTAATCCCCCGCCATATATTGTAAAGTCTCCATTCACGCAGAGCGGGGACATGAATCCGGCGCAACCGTTCTGGTAATTCGACATCCATACATGCATAGGGCTCCACTTGGTCGGGAGACAGTCGCCATATATCATCTTTACCGAACCCGTGAGACACTAATATGTCCGTTAATTTATCGTTAGCCTCTCCTGCCCATTCACCCAGATAGTCTACGGCATACGGCTTCAATTTGAAATTGGGTTCGTTTTCATTGAGCAAATGTGCTGAGAATACCCCATCTTCTGCTGTTCTTGGCAGTTTCAATCCGTCTACGTGCATCATACTTATATCGAATTTAGCATTCCAGAAAGACATGCGCTTTCTACTCAGCATCCTTAGCAATTTGCGTAGATGCCCTAGGGACAAATTGCCCCCTGGTTCATGCCTAAAAGGATAATATGCTTTTACTTGTAGTTTTGGATCGGTCATGCTTATGCCGCATAGCCGATTTCCGTGCCATGGACGCAAGCCGTCAGTTTCTGTATCCACAATGAGACGTTTTTGACGGCTGAACCATTCTGTCGCCTCGCCAAAGTTGTCGGAATTTATTAACATATAACCGTGAGCGGGAATTGAACCCGCTTAGCATGGTCCATCCTGGACGTACCAAATACCCTCACGGCTACCGCGGTCATCTAAAGCTTAGACCTAGCCCGGCCACGGGATGCGGACTTTTTCTTTGTGGTTTTCTTGGTTGACTTTTTCTTCGTACGTGCAGATTTCGATGGTTCGATGTCAACGAAATCCTCATCGCCTTCCTCTTCATCTTCATCTTCCTCTTCCTCTTCCTCTTCCTCTTCCTCTTCCTCTTCCTCTTCCTCTTCTTCCTCTTCCTCTTCTTCCTCTTCCTCTTCCTCTTCCTCTTCCTCTTCCTCTTCTTCCTCTTCTTCTTCCCCATCATCGTATTCATCCTCCGGTTCATCTTCCTCATCGGGCGGAAATTCGCGTCCACCCTTTTTGCTCTTCTTGCCAGGAGCGTCCTCATACGGCAGCAGCCCATTACATTTGGATTGCTTCCGCTCCCGATATGTATCATCTTCGATCACAAGAACGAGCAGTACACCAATCACGTCCTTTTTGTTGAATGCGCCGATGGTTCCAGGGGCGGCGTCAATTCCGAACGCGATTAACGTCTCCTGGAGTTTCCATAGCGCGGCGTCCGTGAGTGCGGTATATAAGGTGAAGTCGCGCCCCGCATGCTTTCCCTTGGTAATTACCACGTCCCATACGAACATGTCATTACCGCTGCTGGATACATCCTTGTGAACACCTACGCATTTGCCCGGATATTGTCCTGCGGGTATTCGTCCTCCCCGCTCATCGATATCCTCGGGAATTTCAAATTCGAAGTTGTCGCCCTTCTTTGGTTTGCCAAAGGGTGACTTCTTCTTCTTGGTGGTCTTTTTCTTCTTGGTCCTAGTGGTTGGCATGATTACCCCTTTCGGTTATGCCTTGGTTCTTTTCGTCGCCTTCTTCTTCACCCTTCGACGGCGAGGTTTGGCTGATTCCGATTTGTCCAGCATGTCATATATCTGCGGCAGTCCAAACTCCTTGCTAAGCGGTCTATACTGTCCGATCGCCTTGGCAAATCGGGGACCTCGAGTTTTGGCTGCAATAACGCCGTCTGGTTGGGTGATGAGATATCTCTCGTCTTCCTCGGCGTCATACCCCATATACCACACAAAATCCACGAGACCCATAACGCTCTTACACAAGGCTTGTGTCATGGTAGGCAGGACTACAATCGGATCCACCTGAGTTGTGTCCTTATTTCGTCCAGTCTTGGGATATACGTACTTGGCATGAGCGGTCAGTATCAGGTTGATTTCCAAATTTCTGAACCATCGGATGATCCGCTCCATTTGCAGGGTGCTAACACCGTAGTCCTCTTGCCAAATATCGTCGGGCGATTCTCTCTTGGTCTTGCCTTTTTGCTTAGTCATCGCCTCGGCTACAATCTGCTCCAGGTTGACACGTTGCAATTCGGACAAATTGTCGATCACTACGGTGTTTACACTGCTATATTTTCTGCGTTTGATATCCCAGAACATATCGGTCAAATCATCCACTGACTTGACATCAACGGCGTGAATATCCTGCCTGTAAGCAATGGAGATTGTACCGCCTTCAATGTTGGCGAACAGGACATTCTTCATATGGGGATGATCCTGAGCCTGTGCGGCAAACGTTGTTTTACCGACCCCCGGTTCACTGAACAACAACAGGTTGATGAAAGGACGTTCAGGCGTTATCAGGTATGGCTTTCTCATACGGCCTCCACTTCTCCGGGGTCTATCTTGATTCTCTTCCGTGGACGATCCTTGTCGACATACGATGTTTTGAGCATGAACTCAGTATCCTCACCTCTCAATTCTCCTAGGCAGAATTGCCGAGCCCAGCACCCATTACAATTCATATATCCCATGGATCTGGTTGTGCTTACATCATCGCCCCTCATTTCATCTGCGGCTGGAAGTATTATGCCCTTCCATATCCGCATAATTTCGTCGTTACTACGATAGTGGCGGTTCAGTAAGGTGAACGGAACATCCAGCTTTTCCTCCATCTCGGCGTAGTCGGACACCTTCAATCCTGCATCCTTCAATGCCGCCTTGTATATGGTCCAGGTAGTTGCCACCCGCGACCGTGACATGCTACCATTTTTATTCCGTTTCGGTATAGACGGCGGCTTGCTGCGTACCTGAAAATCGATGCTTCCTTCTGTTTCAATTCGCAGTCGCTTTAGGACGTGTTGCATCGAGGCAAATTGTAGATTCACTTCCTCTGCCGATATGTCCAGGAATTGAGATCGGGTTTTCCAATCCATCACCCAATTGCCTCCCATATCCATGTCCTCCGCCACCAAATCGGGAAACGTACGGAATCCCTTCCATCCAGGGACCTTTATTATTAATTCCCGTTCAATCAATGGTTTGTTCTTGTACCACAATATGCGCCAACTACCGAAGTTAATTTCGGTTATGATCATCATGGCAATCTCACGGGCTTCCTCCACGATGCCGGCCATGATTTCTAATTCCTGGTCGTTCATACCCACGCTGTGCTCTCGTTCCCATTTACGATGCCAAGCCTCGATACTACTGCAAGCTCGGCGTTTATAAATGAGTAGGCTTTTGCGCACTTTGCCTTCTCTTTGATCCAACGCCAGAAGCCTCCATGCAGCCGCTACGCCCGTATGCACTGCAGTTCCTTTTTCGAATGGGACCTTAACGGTATATCGACGGATGCGACGGCGATATGACAAGTCCCAGAAATATCGGCACGACAGAAATGCCGATATCTGACTGTACGAGATGGTTACGTCTTTGTTCATGTTGAGCAGCCCTTGATCATCGTAAACGCGATGAACACACAACATGTCCAAACAAATATTGTCATCGACACCAGCATTGTGTCCACTATTTCGTTAAATCTCTTAATAGTCATCAGTGAATATCTCCTGTCGATGTCGGTGCGTCTGTGGTGGGTCCACCAGGAATGGATTGTCGCGTTTTGGGACGGTCATCGGACTCTGCCGATTCCTCGTTCTCTCCTCCTGGTTCCCCACCGTTCTCTACTAATTGTATGTGAGATGGCCCCATCCGAATCGGCGTAACATCGGGAACTACTTCCAATCGATCGGCATCAAAGTAGACAATGGATGGCACTTTGTTGGGCGATTCATCCGATATCTCTGTTTGTATTCCGTACTGTACGCATCCGTTCAGATAAGTGACTCGAGACATCGCATATCCCTCGAATCGAGTAACCACATCAAATACATATGTTCCCAGTGCCAGTCTAATCATCTTGATCCTCGTCTTCCTCTTTGTACGAGTTGATAACTTGCTTGGTTTTTACACAAATTGTCACGGCATCTGTCAGGGCATTGTCAATGCCGCCGCCCCCATGAGGTTCCCTGGCGGCAACCAATAGGGTCGTGATTACAACTAGGATGGGATAATCATCTTCTTCGATTATGGTTTTCATAATTACGCCTTGCTGATGTGGGGGCTGACCAACTTGGTCATCTCAAACATTGTCACCTGATCCTTACCGAAGATGGTCCTAAGTTTATCATCGGCGTTGATCATTTGTCTGTTGTCCTTGTCTTGCAACCCGTTTGCCTTGATGTACACCCACAGATCCTTAGTGATTTGAGTTCGGGATCTGTTCTCGGGGCCCAGCACCGCCTGCAATTCGGGGGACAAAATCTGTAACGCCTTGATTCCGGATCCGGTCGCCTTTTTGGCAGTCATGATGTCATATCTCCTGTAATTGAGTAGATACCTTCTGCGGATTTGGCTAATTCTCCAGCCTCCACCAATTTTCTGATTTGGCGGCTGATGGTTGATCGATGCATATCCATCAATTTTGCTAATTGCGGTGCCGTCTGCGGCCCATGATCGTCGATTACGGATAGGATACCTGGAGTTGTGTCGTCGGTAGGTTTGGATTCTCTGATCTTGACAGCGTATGTGAATGCAGTCTTAGTGTTGATATTAAATTCCATAGTGCATCGGGGCGCATCTTCTTGAACTTTGAAATGCCGTTGAATTTGTAAAGTATGCGGCATGTCATCCCGGCGCACCTGCCATCCTGTCTCGATAAACGCATTGAGAAATTGAGATCCCCACAGATCTTGTCGTTCAATTTGTAGAGGTTCACCTTTGCGTCTGATTGGTAGATTGCTGTTGATTTTCTTGGTGTGATGCGCCAGGATGAAACTACATCCATATTCATCGCGCAGATCCTTCAATACGAACATTGAATTGGCCATGCTAGCCATAAAGTCTTCGGTGCCGCCAGCACTATATAATGGATCAAGTATGACTAATCGTGGCTCAATTTGTTCCACTCGCTCGGCCAACATGATCATGGCTTCTTCGTTGTCGAATCGAAATTGACGGTTTTCATGGAAGTAGATGGGTATGTCTGGAGGTATCGAGAAACGAAAATCGTCTGGGCGAGGCTTCTGTTTGGCCTGTTTGATGCCCAATCGATTGCAAGCGATAAGCGCGATGCGCTGTGCCACTGATCCGTGCCAATCTTCCTGTTGAAATACGAGAACAGGACCGGCACGAGCCACGGGTAATTGACCGAACATGGGAGTGCCGGTAGCCACGGATACTGCAATATCGAGGAGCATCCAAGTTTTATAGGATCCGGGAGCAGCAACGAACATACCGATTGTCCTGTCCGGTAACCAATTTTCCACCAACCAATCCACGGAGACATCGCCGAATTTGGCCATGAATTGCTTGAGAGGCGTGAGGCTGAGTAATTCATCCTCGCCGATTTTATGAACGGGTATAATATTGGGTTCACGTCGTCTTTGAGTACGTCTAACGGACTCAACCACCGTTTTAATTTCGGATTCAAGAAGTGGTGGGCTGTTGAGTTTATTCCATGCCAGGAGGGTGTCGATGGTAGCGCTGGTGGACATTTTATTAATATAATATCCGGCCAGTCTGCTGCATGCTTCGTTCCGTTGTCCTTGGTCCACTCCTTGCAACAAATCCCGCATCCAAGGTTCACGAGGGCTAGTCCCATTCCGCTCATGAAGGCGCTGCTTAAGGAAGGCTGTGGGCGCACGTCCCGGTTTACGTGATTCGTCAGCTTGGGCCCATTCGTAAGGATTTCCGCTACGATGGCGAGATGGCGGAGCAACGACATATCCTCCTTCGGCTCGGACATCAACACCGTCTGATCCTGTTGAGTTTCGGTAATCGCCCGACGACGGGAAGCGATAATATAGGTGATAGCCTCCGCCTCCTGTTCTGGCGATAAATGGAGTGGGGCAAGATTCATGGATCTGCTTGGCATCTCCGCCTCGTTTCGTATCGACATCAAGCACAACTAGGTCCGAGATACGTCCCGTGATTATGCCTATGTTGGCATTGGGACGATCCTTCCACCATTTCTTTATTTCCTGCTCGGTGGGAAGGCGGTGTTGATACTCACTCCATCGTACTATGGGCTTCTTGGTACGAGGATGGATAGGAAAGACGGACCATCCCCGCTGCCGATAAGCCAGCGCTGCGTCCATAAAAATTGACATGGACTAGGCGGATTTTTTTGGTACGCTCTTTTTCAATCCTGGCGGTAAAGTCCGACCACACTTACCGCACGTCTCATCTTTTTCCAGTCCCTCGGGATGTATAAAAATCTGGGACACATCCCTTCCCGTATAAATGGCGGCATATCTTTTGGCTACGTCGCGTGTCAACTTACGTCTCCCGTTTTCATGTGCATTGACTGTGGTTAAGTCGAGCCCCATCATGTCCGCAACCTGCTGTTGTGTCGGTACTATCCCCCTCATGCGAAGTTTTCGAAGTTCGTTGATTTGTCCGATCTCTGTATCCTTCATTAGCGCCATGTTATCCCACTTTCTGTTCCTGCTGTTGTTGATGTCGATGAATTACGACGATGCTTCGATATTCCTCCAGTCGTTGCTTACATTCACACAACGTATTGGCGTTCAGATCGCGTTCCTTACGTAGATTGATCCAGCGATCTACTTCGTGAATGAGCCTTGTCAGTTGTCCTACATCGGCTAATTTCTGGTTGTTCATGATAGCCTCCGTACCATACATACACGTACGCACTAGGCGAAGCATCTGTCAAGTATTGGTTGGGGAATCCTTCACGATTTTTGACCACTGCATGTTTACTGGCACAATGCCTCCAACTAATAACATGTTCAGAGCATTTAATGTACACAATTCACGTGTTCGCATTGCATGATGAAGTACGGTATAACTGTAGCAATATCCGGTCATCCTCTCACACCATATTTCGCTCGATGCGTAGTTTATCCACTCTTGTTTATCTTGTGGTGGGATATTTCTCATTAATCGGTTCTGCTGTTGATTGGTGCCCTGAGACGTAAGGTTATAGCATCCATACGCCGCTTGCCCCGCATATACCAATTGTCGATTTGATCAGCCAATAAATTGTTTTCATGTTGTGCCAATGTTAGCTGACCCTCGAGTTCTTCGATTCGTACTCGTAAACGAGCTTCCACATCGAATGGCAATTCCGTCTGGGCACGAGACTTCATGTCTCCGTATGCGGGCGGGCTGTTGTCAGGCATGCTGGCCCCCGTCCTGGCCGTCCGTGGCTTCTCCGGGGTCGTCCTGGCCGTCCGCGTATAGTCTCCATACTAGCCGCACGGCCCCCAACACGACCCACACAAGACTAGCCGCAAGGATGGATACGATTATGAGCACCTGAAACACAGGACTCTCATTCTCAGCTTCGGGCAGTTGAATCATCATTGGTTCCTCCCCTTTTGAGATTTCTGTATTCGTCGCAACAATCGACGAGTTTTTCTGGTCCATGGCCTCTTCTCCCTCTTGGGCTTGGCTTCATTTGGACGTGTGCCGCGAAGCAACTTGACACCTCCGGCCTTCCTCCACTTTATACGAACTTCCGCTGCTCCAAAAATTCCATCGAAGCCCAACCCACGTCGATTAAGATCCAACATGCGTGACGTCTTTTTAGCTTGATTCATCTCACCATCCTTACATCTCTGCCGTTAAGCTTGTTTAATCCAGTACACATGTTCCATCCCTGTATTCTTCGTCGATTGCCCCACAGGCAAATCGAATTTCCTTGCTATTGTCTCCGGGCCCAGAAGCCAAAATCTTCGGATTTTCATGGTACAATTCCACTGTTCGAAATTCACCTTCCGTGGGTCTGGATCGCCAGTTCACACCCGAGGAACGGGATGCCCACAATTCCAATTTATCCGGCGATAAACTGATTGTTTTTGTGAATACTATACTGTGTTTTTCATCTGTTGACATATCGGCCAATCCAATGGGTCCACAACGTCTCGCGATGTCACAGGGACGAGCTGCAAGTGTAGGCCGATTGCGTTTGCCACATTGGCTGCCTTTTGAGCGCAGTTTACGCAAGCAATAACCTCGTCCTTCCCCGGCCACGTATACCTGATATTGGCAAGCTCTCCACACCGCTCTGCTGTCTTCGTGGTCATTCCGTTCCCTCCAATCGGTTCAGGGCCTCCAGCAAGCACCGCGTGTCAAACGTGCCGTCAATAGTGATTTCGTCGAAGGGGCGAGGCGGCACATCGAGTTCCTCAACGGTATGGGCGAGATACACCGCCCCGTCGCGAGCAGCGCACTGTCGTAGTATGGCAAACAGCCTTTCCGTCGCTTCACCCAAATCGGCTTCATTCATTTCGGCTCCAGTTCGTTCAGTTTGTCCGCTACCCCACGGGCTTGCGGCTCTGTGAAAGGGCCGTGGCTGTTTACCCACCAGTCGTCTGGCTTGTCAGTGAAGCACCGTGCTTCCCACCGGCCTTTCGTCTCTACGGGCTGGGACGCAAGAGCGGTGGACAAGTCGGTTATCAGCGTTGCAAGCCATTCGAGGGGTGGCGGACAATCGCCGCTCCCCTTCGCAAACTTCACCAACTCCTCCGCCGCTTCTCTGAGGTCCCCCGTGGGCGGTGCGGTCAAAAGGCGTCGGTTGAATTCCACGCCAGATGGTAGGTGCTCGTCTCGCTGCAGTTCTTCAACTGTGCACCACTTGGATTGATCGTGGCAGCGCAGCGTTGGCTCGCTATGAAAATGGACGTGGAAAAGCGTGACGCGGTACGACTGCGCCCCGAGCGTCGTGGTGATGGAATCAAGTCGTTGGTACACCGTTATCTGGACACCGAACTCTTCGTCCATTTCTCGCCGGAGCGCCACCTCAAGGGTCTCGGCCGCCTCCACTTTCCCACCAGGGTATTCCCACATACCGGTGAGGCCACCGTGGCTTCCGTCGTCGGTGCGGCGACACACCCAATAACGACCCTCGCGGATTCTCACCGCAGCCACCACGTCAATCACGGTCTCTCCCTCCCCCGTGGGGGCGGTCATGCGTAGCCGTCCGGGGTCGCGGGGTCGAGCCGCAACACTTCCGCCCTCTCCATAAGGGCTTCGGTCCAAGCCTCGGCCAACGCCTTCAACTCGGCATCACTCAAGTCCGCAATGGAGACTTTGGCTTCGGTACCGTCGTAGAACACGAAATTCGGCACCCTAGGCACTGTGATTGCGGCTTCGACGATAATCGTTTTCATGGTCTCCCCCTGTGGGGTGTGGGACGGGGTCATACCGGGAGCACCACTCCTGTTTTGCCGGACTTCTCCGCAATCTTTTCGATGCATGGCCGGCAGCAAGCGTCTTGCGGCCCGTCCTTGTCTACACGCTGGAGCCAGGACCCCGGCGGGTGCCATTCTCCGTGTCCGTAGTGGACGGCTGACGCTTCCTTACCGCACCCGTCGCAAGTGTATTTGCAGCTCATGGTCTCTCGGTCTCCTCGGTAGCAGGACGGCGCAAGATTTGGTATTCACCGTCTCGGAACGCTGCGTCAGAAGCACGGTCAGCTTCTGCAAAGGTGTCTGGGTCCCACCGAACGGTGTTAGATCCTAGCCATCCGAACACAGGACGACCGCCCGCATCTATAAACCAGTCGATGTCGCCAAATCCATCGCCATCACATCCAGCCTCAGCGAACAGTTGTTTGAGTATCGGGATCGCCAGCTCCTCTACGCCCAAGTGTTTCTTGCTGTCCAGCAGGACGACGCCGATTCTTCCGTCCCCGGCAGGGTACAGCACACCCTCTACAACCTCCTGGGTTGTCGTCGCCAGTTCCAATTTCCCGTCTACGAGCCGCACTGTTACGTAGATGTCGTCGGTCATTCTTCCCCCTCCTTGGTGGGGCGCACAATAAAGTCCGTGCGGCACCACCACTTCGGTTCGCGGTCCGGGCCGTCTACGAGGAAGCCTTCCATCCACACACGGGAGCGGTCGGTGGTAGCGTAGATTTGGGCGCCGCGTTGTGGGGCTAGGCCGGCGGCGGTGCGAATAGTGCCGGTGATTTCGCGGTTGTAACAACGCACCACCACGCGGGTAGCCTGCGGCGCCCACTGGCTCACATAGCTGCAACTGGGACACCTCACCGTCCATGTAACGCTCACTCTTTTCTATCTCCCGCGTTGGATTCCTCGGCCCGTATCTCGGCCTTCACTCGGGCAATCTCTATGTCCATGTCTGCTAGTCGGGACAGCAATAGAGTTTTCATCGTCTTAAGCGCCGCGGCCGCAACATTATATTCGTCACCCCAAAACCGAATAAACGCGCTGCGTTGAGCGGGGTCGTCCGCAATACTCGCCAGTTCGTTTCGGGTCATTCTGTCTCCCCCTCTCCCCTAAGGACCGCCCGCAACACCGCTCGAATAACAGCGTGTGGAAACTCGCGCACCTTTGCAGACCGTACGTAAAACGCCTTAACCCCTCGGTCTACCATCTCCTCGGTTACCTCCACGGGGGCGGTGTAGAGAGCGGCCCACGGGTAGAGCGTTTGCGGCATGTTCGGCGTCACGATGCACACCCACTTCTCGTCAATGAACTGGCGCCATGCCACGGGCACTTGCGTAGTGGCACAATCCTCACACAGGGGTGGCCGGGCAACGAGCTTCGCTCCACGACACTCCGCCGCACCACACCTTGAACACTCGTCCACGGGTTCGGGCGCTCCCGGACGGGCGGCCAGTTCGGCGCAACACGGACACGAATATTCACCACTGTCCACGTCGAGGTGACCCGCGTCAAACCGGAAACCGCAATCCGGGCACTCGGCCAACTCCACCGTCTCATGAGTAACGTCCCAACGTCCGACCGTGCGGATGTATCGTGGCCGGTTTTCGGGTTGCGGCTCGGGTGGTGGGGGTGCGGCAAGGGT
>SDBV01000651.1_pt1 | contig 50388 bp, 44 predicted proteins | sample 2277081 | NCBI WGS metagenome assembly SDBV01 (sample SAMN10402039, study PRJNA504765) | marine sediment metagenome | isolation source: marine sediment core GS10_PC15, 223 cmbsf | place: Arctic Ocean: Southern Knipovich Ridge | collected 2010
CAAGATGTACGCGAACGAAAACAAGGAAAAGTGGCCGACGGTGACAAAACAATTTACATCCGGCACAGGCTGGGGTGCCGGGGGTGGAGCTTCAGCGGTTGACGAATGCGACGGTTATTCTACCTGGTATCGCTTTGTTGATATGAAACAAATGTATCCCAATTACATGAGCGATTATGCGATCGTCGACTGTCCCTCCGACGCCAGTGGCTGGCTCGGACAAACTGGCAACCCGAGCTGGATCCACGAGAACGACGATCTGAGTCTGCCGGTTAACGCCTGCCGGCTCACGTCCCTTTCGTATTTCTATCTGGGCTGGGCATACCATCAAGATCTGGTTATAAATCCCGGGTTTTCGGGGACCGAGGATAATTGCGGGTACTTCGAACCAGGGACTGGCGCCGCCTCGTGTATGGAGGTGGAAGCCCTCATGGCGTACTGGGACATTACAGACGACTTTGGCAGCTACCCGTATAATTTCAGCAGCCTTGAACGGGATCTCCATTGGAATAGTTCCGCCAGGGGCGGCGTGGAAATGACCGCGTATCGGCTGAAGGAAGGTATCGAGTCGCACACGGTTATGGACATCAACAATCCCGCCGGCAGTTCCAAGGGACAAAGTGAAATCCCTGTCATGTGGGACAAGGTCAAGGAGAACTACGACTTGATCGAATACAACCACCTTCCCGGTGGCGGCAACGTACTATACATGGACGGTCACGTAGAATGGATCAGCTATCCGGGCAAGTTCCCGATCATGCGGATGCTGAGCGCTGGTCAGGACGAGTCGTGGCATTGGCCCTTCTAAGGGACCTTTGGCGGAAGAAGTAGTCACAACTGACATAGCTTGCTCTTGAGAGCAAGGTGCAGAGTTAAGAAGCGGGTCGCTGTTCAAGACAGCGGCCCGCTTTTGATTTTCGAAGACTTCTCGAACGGGTGACGATACACCGAACGACGTCCTCCCAACGCGAAAACCTTCGCGACCAGCCGCTGCGCGGAGCACATCGGCCGAATGCGGTCGTCAAGCAATCCGAAGGCTCAAGACTTCTCGTTCTCGAGCATCTTCCGCATCTCCGAGAACTTTGCCCTCTCTTTAGCGCCGACTCTTGGGTACTTTAACCCGAGCTTTTGAAGACTTTTCACGATGATTTCCGCTACTGTCAGCCGCATAAAGGGCTTGTCGTCCGCCGGGATGGCATACCAGGGGGCCCACGGTCGAGAAGTTGCGTTGAGAGCCTTCTCGTAGGCGCTCATGTAGTCTTTCCAAAAGGCCCGTTCACGGACATCGGTTGCTTCGAATTTCCAGTTCTTGCTCGGCTTATCGATGCGTCTCAAGAAACGGCGGCGTTGCTGTTCCTTTGAAACGTTCAGCCAGAACTTCAGAATCACCGTACCGTTTCGGGCCAGATGTTCTTCCTGGTTCACAATGGATTCCGAGCGCTCCTTCCACATCGAACGAGAATTGCGGGAATCGGGAAGCTTCTGCGTCTCGAGATACTCGGGATGGACTCGCACAACGAGCACCTCTTCGTAATAGCTTCGGTTGAAGATGCCGATTCGGCCTCTCTCGGGCAGGCAGCGCGAGGTTCTCCATAGGAAGTCATGGTCCAACTCTTGTGATGAAGGCGTCTTGAATGAAAACACCTGGCACCCGGCGGGATTCACTCCGCTCATGACCGCCCGAATGGTGCTGTCCTTTCCCGCTGCATCCATTGCCTGAAAGATCAGAAGGAGCGCATACTTGTCATGGGCGTAAAGGAGCTCCTGCAAGTCCTGCATTTTGAGAATGAGCCCATCCAGACGTTTCCCGCACTCTTTCTTCCCAGGCGCCTTTTCGTGAGGACTCGTTGAGGCTCGATTCACCTTGAATGAACCGTCATAAGGCACAAGATACTGGCTTCTTGGCGCTCGGAACATATTTCTGCCCTTCTTCGTCTTGGTTAATCTCTGCCCCGGCAAGGAAATCCCGGAAGGAGCAATTCCAGCAACCAGCGCTAAGGAGTTTGGCCAAAGCTGACCTTCGGGACCTCGCGTTCCGCGGCCACTTCGATCTCAAAGAATTCCTCCTCTTTGAAATTGAACATTGAGGCGACGACATTGCTCGGGAACATCTGGATCTTGTTGTTGAGGCCCAGCACCTGGTCATTAAAGAACTGACGTGCAAAACCGATCTTGTTCTCTGTCGAGGTCAGCTCTTCCTGGAGACTCAGGAAGTTCTGGTTCGCCTTCAAATCGGGATAGTTCTCCACCACGACGAAAAACTGGCTCAGCGCCGAACTCAACTGGCTTTCCGCCTTCGACGCATCCCCCACGCCTTGTGCCTGTTGGGCAAGATTGCGAGCCTTCGTGATGTTTTCCAAGGTCTCCCGTTCGTGCACCATGTAGCCTTTGACTGTTTCGATCAGATTCGGAATCAGATCGTGCCGGCGCTTGAGCTGGACGTCGATCTGAGACCAGGCATTTTTTGTCTGGTTTCGTAATCGCACGAGGGTGTTGAAAAGCCCCACGACGAAAATGACGATAACCACAAGTATTCCCAGGAAGATCAACATTCCTGTCATTGCTCTTCTCCCTTTGGTTCGAGTTTCCCCTGTTTCTCTACGCCCTTCTCGGCATAGGAGAACACCGCATCCAGAAACGATTGCACCTTTTCCCCTTCCTTGCGAGGGTGACCCATGCGAATAATATCGTCCAGTTCTCCTTTATCGAACCAGAGCCCATCCCCCCGGACACACCGGTCATAAGTCACCCTCACTTCCGTTCCCACAGATACCTTTCTCATCTTTTTGCGACAGATAGGACATCGTCGCTTTCTCTCCGTAGTCTGCACCTCCTCCTCGTATTCCGAAAGGAAGTTGGCACAATGCTCTACATCACCGAAAATTAACTCCATTTCTCCCGCGTCCAGCCAGATCCCCCGGCAGGCAACGCAGTAATCGATCTCGATTTCGTCATGTTCGAGAACGATCATCGGTTCTTTGCAAGCAGGGCAATTCATTATCTCAATCTCAAAAAGTTCGAAGTTCGGAAAAAGCAGTTTGTGCTCGGTGCTTCATATCGGTTTCACACTCAGTAGTAATAAGCGAGCAGGGTCCCGTCCTCGGTGACGACGTTGGATCGGTTCAGTCGCACCGGCGCCGAGGTCTCCTTGGACACGGCGATAAAGAGGGAGTAGCCGGCCCGCATCAGGTCCGCGTAATTGTTCATCATCCCGGGAGGAAAGGTCGGATACCCTTCAACTCCACCCCACCCCAGGTGAACCCGTGCGTTATCGGCGCGAATCTGGCTCAAGCTGATATTGGGAATGACCAGGGTTTCTCCTGCCTCCAGCGGACCGAGATCCACCGAAGCGCCGCCCACATACACGAAGCAATGGTCGTAATCCGCTTCTGATCGGTTTTCTACAGAGGCGGCGATTGCGGAATCATCCTCATGGCGTTGGAACAACAGCAAGGGCTTGGGGACCGAAGTGACAACTTCAAAATAGCGTCGTTCCCACAAATTGAACGAAAGATTCTCGATTCGCAAAGGGATATCCTCGCGACGCCGAACCAGATCGCCTTCCCTGAAGGATTGAATCTCTCTCACTGCGGGGTGCGGAGCGTCAATTTCCAGTTCAAACTTGGTCCGGTGGGCGGACTGAATCCCGACGTAGGTCTTGGATATCGCCTTGTTTGCGTCAGTGAAGGCCTCGAGATATGTCCATCGGTTGAAGTGCGGAACGTTTCCCCGAGCAGCGTGGGCTGATAAGTAGAGGATCGCAACAAAAACCAGGGCAATAACGGGGGTGGTCACCACGGCCCACTGTTTCCTTTTTGTTCTGGCCAGATAGAAGTAAACGGCGGGTCCCTGCACAACCGCATACAGTCCGAGCAGGACCATGATCCATTTGATGGCGCCCCGCGTCAGATCGGTCCTGGAGAGCAATTGCCTGAAGATGCCGGATTGAGGCTCCATGGACTGACGACCGTAGTAGGAAGCGTTGGGGCTCCACGACGTATGCTCGCCGAGGAACTCTGTCCAGAACTGAGCCAGTGCCGCCTCCTCATCAACAAAACCTCCATCCGACAAGGAAAGTCCAAAATAGACAATGCGTCCAAGTCCCCGTGGGACCGCGACAAAGATTGGAACATCCCCAAAGGGATCGATGGAATCCACCACATAGGTCGCGTCGGGGAGGTCCAGTCTTGTCTCAGCCCCCTCTGGCTTGGGGCTTGCCCTGGAGACACGATACACGGGGGAATCCGGAGCGCTTGAGGGTTCTGCCTCCTCCGATGGCGAAGGAGTTGGCGCAAGGCCTGGCCTTCCAGGCGACCTGCCGGGTGGCCCCCTTCCGGGCGGCCTGAAAGGCATCCCGGTTGGCCCAAAAGAAGATGGGAAACCGGGGGCGGAAGCGGCCACCTTTCTCAGTCTATCCACGTAGGTGAGTTGATCCGTTTCGAGAGTCCCCGCGACTTCCACCGGAATCAGATCTTGAACAATCGGGTCGAAGACCTCCATTGCTCCGTGCACCAGCAGAGTCCCTCCCTGGTGTATCCACAGGTCCAGAGCATCCAACTGGTCCGGATCCAGAGTTGAAAGCGGAGTCGAATCGACCGCGATCACCTGGACCTCCGAGTATTCAAGCCAGTTACGCGGCAGATCTTCAAGTACCCAGCGGTGGAGGGGCACACCCACCCCACCCGAACGCCCGGACAACTGGCTGCGGATCTGATTGGCCACAGCGGGGTCGATTCGCATCGGATTCTCCGAAATATCCAGAATCACCGGGTCGTTCGAGTAATCCGGATTCAGGCTGATGGTTGTGCGCGCTACGGTTTCTTCGTTAGAGACATACCGAGCCTCGATCTCGCCGATATAGCGGTCACCCGTTCCGATGATGGTATGAAATCGCTTGGTAGACTCCGGGGAGAGGGTGACGGGTATTCGTCTTTCTTCGTTCAGGAAACTAATGAGCAGTGTTCCTTTGACGGTTGGGCCAACATTTGACAAAGTGATCGATAGGGACTTGTATGAGTTGCGGCGGTACGAATTCGAAGGAGGGCTGGGGGTCATCGTGATTCGGACGGGTCTCTCAAAGATTTGCGCAAGGGCAGGCAGGGGGAAGATCAGCGAGAAGAAGACGGGAAAGGTTATAAAAAGAGTGGGCCAAGATTTCATCGGGCGGTCCCTGGCAGGCTGTACTGGCGGACAGATCTCATTCTAAGGCGCGGTACCAAAGAAGTCAATTTTGGTCCAACTTGCTTAGGTTTGTAGCTTCTGGTGTATCGCTGGAAGCAGTTTCCTCGCGGGGATCCACTCGCCACACCCAATTCGGACAGCATTGGCCCCGCGGACATCATTTTTCGGCCCACAGCGGCTCTTAAGGGCTGATATTTGAGGTAAAATATAGTACAGAAGGACGTGGGGCTTTGGAAACGGCTCCAGGCTTGGTTTGAGGCGTGATCCTGTGTCTGTCTAGCTTAGATTTGATACAGGGTTACGAAAGAAAACCGGCTCGGGCATTGACAGGAAGACGGAGAATGGATATAATTAACATTTTGGAGGAGTGTTTACGGGAGGCAAAGGTTCCAGAGGGAGCGCAGGATTCGGGGGCGGGTCTAAGCTCCTGCACAACAAGCACTTATGTAAAGTGTTTTCGCGGCGGCCGCCAGCGGGCCGTCTCCGCCAGGGTTCTTTGTATCTTCCCTACCGTCTCATGGTTGACCGAGCTCAGGAACACGCTCCCCGACCTTTTTTGCAGCCAACGAATTCCAAACTAAGTTCTACGTCTCTGTCCTCGAAGAGTCCAGGCTCAATACGACGTTAATCATGGCTATACCTGAGTCGTTAGTTGATCGCATCCGCGAACAAACAGACATTGCGGAGCTAATCGGTGAATTTATCCCCTTGAGGAAGAAGGGATCGGATTTCGACGCGCTATGCCCTTTTCACAACGAAAAAACACCTTCATTCAAGGTGAGTCCGTCCAAGCAGATCTTCCACTGCTTCGGCTGCGGACTCGGGGGCAACGTGTTCTCTTTTTTGATGCACCATGAGAAGATGAGTTTTGTGGAGGCGGTCCGTTTTCTGGCTGATCGCTTGCGCATAGAAATACCCGCCTTTTCCGCCGGGAAGGGGGAGCTGGATCGAGAAAAACTATACGATGCTAACTCGTTTGCTCTCAAGTACTTCCGGTGGGTATTAGAGTCGGATTCTGGGGCAAAGGCCAGGGGGTATTTGGAGTCACGGAAGATATCTCAGGAGATGATCGGGGAGTTCGCGCTCGGATATGCCCCGGATCAGTGGGATTCATTTTTCAGCGCGGCCCGGGAGAAGGGGTGGTCGCCCAAATATTTGCAGGCAGCGGGCCTAATCAAGGCGAAAACGGATGGCGGCTTTTACGATTCCTTCCGGAATCGGCTGATGTTCCCGATTTCGAACGTTGTGGGCAAGGTGATCGGGTTTGGCGGCCGGACCCTGGGGGATGACCCGGCCAAATACATCAACTCGAGCGGGTCGGCCGTCTTCGAAAAGGGACAGCAGCTTTACGGTCTCCGCCAAAGCCGGAATGGTATCCGGTCCGCCGGCCATGTGATAGTCGTCGAAGGATACATCGACTTGATTCGACTTTACTCTGAGGGACTTGAAAATGTAGTGGCTCCCCTGGGGACGGCCCTCACGAGCGCCCAGGCCAAGCTGCTTTCACGATATACGAACGAGGTGGTCCTTCTGTTTGATTCCGACGAGGCGGGCCGGAAAGCGGCCAAGCGGGCTCTCGGGGAGTGCATGACCGGGGCGCTCGATACTCGGGTGGCGTTACTTCCTCCGGGGAAAGATCCGGATGAGTTCCTCGTCGAGGAAGGCATCGAGGCGATGCGGGCACTTATCAATGCATCCCCCGACGGGATTGATTTCGTGGTAGCGGAGGCGAAAGAGGCCGGTCGTTTTGACTCGCCCTCACGCCGAGCGGAGGCCCTTCGGGAAATCCTGGAGATCGTGACTCGAGCGAGTGACCCTCTCGTTCGGGACGGCCACTTTCGAAAGCTGTCCGAACGGACGGGGATTGAGGAAAAAGTCATCCGCCAGGAAGCGAATCGAGGGACCTCGAGACCATCCGTAAGAGGAGAAGATGAGGTCAGGTTGGGCTCGAAGACGAGTTTCTCGTACAGCCAGGTCGAGGACGACCTCCTCCGGCTTCTGATCGAAGATGGAGATTTGGCTCAGAAAGTCAAGGAGGAGATATCGTTAGACGAGTTTGAACCGGGACCTCAGCGGGAAATCCTGGCTTATTTGTACGAAAAGGCGCCGGAGCGAGTGGATCCCAGTTCCTTGTTCGACCGATTGGAGTCGGAGGAGACCAAGACGTATTTGACCCGGGTCCTGCTCGTTTCTCCCAGGTTCACCCATTGTGAAAAGGCTGCCGTAAGAGATTGGATTGATTCAATCCGCTCTCACGGGATGCAGCTCAGCGCCAGGGAAGTGGACCAAAAACTGAAAGAAGCCGAACAGAGGGGGGATATGGCAACGATGAAGAAGTTGCTGGCCCGAAAAACTGAGTTGGTTCGTGCTTCAAGGAATTTGGTTCCGACTGGGCAGGGCATTGTACTTCCGGATTGAGACAGGGTTGAATAGCCCGACAAACGATGGAGTCATGAGAAGCGCCGCCGAGATTGTTTTGAGGATGGGGGCGCGCCCGAAAAGATTGGCATAGTTCAACTATCGAGGTAGGCATGGCGAGTAAAGCCAAAAAGAATCAGAAAAAACCAAGCAGAAAGACTGGGCAGAATCCCGCGACCCGGACTGCGAAGAAGGGTTCAAAGACGAAAGCCCAGTCCCGCTCCGCTGCGAGAACCAAGACGGCGAAAAAAATTGCCTCGCGATCCAGGAAGGCAAGAGCAGCCTCTGCTGCAAAGAACCGTCAACCGGCGAAGGGGAAAAAGAAACCGTCCGCTTCTTCCAAGGGAGTTCAGAAGCTCCTGGAACTGGGGAAGAAAAAAGGGAGGCTCACTTACAAAGAGTTCAGCGACCTACTTCCGGACGATGTGATTTCCACCGACCAGATTGAGAAAGTGTTAACTATTCTTGACGACCACGACATCGAACTTGTGGATGAGGTCGACGTGGAAAGTGAAAGCGGATCCCGGGGCACGAGTTCGCGGGAAGCGGCTGCCACCAGATCCGTCCAGAAAGCAATTCCTCCAGTGCGTCTGGAAAAGGCCGATGATCCTGTCCGAATGTACCTGCGTGAAATGGGCCGTGTTCCGCTTCTCCAACGGAAGGAAGAAGTCCTCATCGCGAAGAAGATAGAGGAAGCGGAAAACTCTATGCGCGATTTGATTGTCCGTCATCCGTACACCGCCAAGGAAGTATCCAACCTGGCCAATCGCCTTCACAAGGGGCGATTCTCCTTGTCCAGTGTATCGGACGTCGAACCCGATAAAGCGAAACCCAAGCTGCTGCGGGATCTGACTCGCATTCAACGGGAATTCAACGCCGTTGAAACGACTATCGCGAAGAAAAAGCGGAGTCTGAAGCGAAAAGGTTTGAGACCGGAGACCCTCGAGCGAATTCAGGGCGAGATCGAGGGCCGGATTGATCGGCGAGTGACTTTAATCGGTCGGTTTAACTTGAAGACAAAGGAACTGACACGAATTGTCAACCGTGTCAGAGGATTAAAACGCCGGTTGGAGAGCAGCCTCAACGAAATGGAACGAATCGAGCGGGAGGTAGGGCTGAACGGGGACCGGATTCTGAAGGTGTATGCTCGAAGCAAATCCAAGAAACGCGGTTGGGACCGTCGCCTTCCCATCAATTCGGACACGTTCCTTGAATTGGCCGAAAGGCTCGAGGCGGCTGATGAGCGAATCGGCCAAATCCAGGAAGACACTCAATCCGACCGTGAGGGTCTCCAGGAATACTTGAACGAAGTCAAGAAGCGCGAAGACCGACTCTACGCGGCGAAGATGAAACTGGTCGAGGCCAATCTCCGCTTGGTAGTCAGTATCGCCAAGAAGTACACGAATCGCGGCATGTCTTTCCTTGATTTGATTCAGGAAGGAAACATTGGTCTAATGAAGGCTGTCGATAAGTTCGAGTACCGCCGCGGCTACAAATTCAGCACGTACGCGACGTGGTGGATCCGCCAGGCGATTACCCGTGCTATTGCAGATCAGGCTCGCACCATCCGTATTCCGGTGCACATGATCGAGACGATCAATAAGGTGGTCCGGACGTCGCGGCAATTGGTTCAGCAGCTCGGCCGCGAGCCCACGGCCGAAGAAATCTCCGTGGCCATGCACCTTGATGTGGAGAAGGTCCGCAGTATTCTCAAGATCGCACAGGAAGCCATCTCGCTGGAAACTCCCATCGGCGATGATGGCGACAGCGTCTTCGGTGATTTCATCGAAGATCGCACCGCCGACTCTCCGATCAACACGACGGCTTTCAGCATCTTCCGGGATCGCCTCGAGGAAGTCCTGTCGACCTTGACCGACCGTGAGGAGAAAGTGCTGCGCCTCCGGTTCGGCCTGGGTGATGGCTATCCAAGGACATTGGAGGAAGTGGGAAGAGTGTTTAACGTGACACGGGAGCGAGTCCGCCAAATCGAGGCCAAGGCCCTCAGGAAAATGCGCCATCCCACTCGGAGCCGGAAACTGACGAGTTTTATTAACTGGAGCGTGGGAGAGGCCTGAGATAACCGCCAAGAACGATGAATTCCAAAACGCCTTCAGCGGAGCGGGATCCCGGCCCTCTGGAGGCGTTTACTTTTGTATCATCCGGAGGAAGATATTTTCCCCCTACTCTGAAGCAGCCGGAGTTTACTTGAAAAACTTTCTCGAAAAACCGAATTGGAGGAACCTTTGATGAAATCTCAGGAGCCGACATCCTCCCAGGGGCGGAAGCGCGTGGATCGTCGCGCGCGCGCGGAATATGAAACTCCTATTTATCGTCTCGCCTTGGCCCAATTTGAAAACGCGGCCGAGAAACTCGATCTCGATCCCAACATCCGGACTCGGCTGAGTGTTCCACGACGTGCGCTGATGGTGAACGTTCCCGTTCGAATGAGTGACGAGCGAGTCACGGTATTTCACGGCTATCGGGTGCAGCATGACATGACCTTGGGCCCGGCGAAAGGAGGGGTCCGTTTTCATCCCGACGTTTCGTTAGGGGAGGTCTCGGCTCTCGCGATGTGGATGACCTGGAAATGCGCCCTCGTGGGGCTTCCCTTCGGCGGAGCCAAGGGAGGAGTCCGGTGTGACCCGAAGCAGCTGTCCCGACTGGAACTGCAGCGTCTCACCCGGCGGTACACGGCCGAGATCTTCATGATGATCGGCCCGGATAAAGATATAGCGGCGCCCGACATCGGGACGAACGAGCAGGTTATGGCCTGGATGATGGACACGTACAGTGCGCAGAAGGGTTACTCCGTTCCGGAAGTAGTGACCGGAAAGCCGATCAGCATCGGCGGGTCGCTCGGACGGATCGACGCCACCGGACGGGGTGTCGTGTATTGCGTCGAGGAAGCCGCCCGGTGCCTGGAGATGAACCTCAGCCAGTGCACGGCATGCGTCCAGGGATTCGGTAATGTTGGCTCGGCAGCCGCTCGCTCATTGGCAGCGCTCGGAACGAAGCTGATCGCTATCAGCGAGGTCGGCGGAGGTGTCCACAATCCCAAAGGGCTCGATGTCGCGGACCTCCAACGCTATTACGTTGAGAACGACACGCTGGAAGGATATCCCGAGGGGGATGCGATCAGTAACGACGAACTTCTGGAGACGAAGTGCGATGTTCTCGTTCCGGCGGCCATCTCGGAGCAAATCGTTGAGCAGAACGCATCGAAAATCAAATGCAGGATCCTGGCGGAGGCAGCCAACGGACCGACCACCCTGGATGCGGACCCTATCCTCATCGACAACGGAATTTTTGTCATCCCCGACATCCTGGCCAACTCCGGCGGGGTGACAGTCAGCTATTTTGAGTGGGTTCAGGATTTGCAGAATTACTTCTGGAAAGAACCTGAAATTTACAGCCGGTTGAATGAGATTATGGTTGACGCGTTCAATAATGTCCTGAACCTTTCCCGCTCCGAAAAAGTGGACATGAGAACTGCAGCTCTCATGCGCGGAATTCAGAAGATCACGACCGCGCTGTTGGCACGCGGGCTTTACCCGTAGAAAACATGATGGCGTGGTAGTGTGTATGTGCTCGGCTCCCGTATCTGCCTTAAGAGCATCCTGGGCGTGGACTCCGGACAAGGGATTCGCAGGATCCGCGACGGTGTTGATCGATGGAGATCGGATCCAGAAGGTCATTGTCGATTCACCATCGCCGACAACTCCCGGATCACTTGACTTCCCTCAGTGCGTCGTGCTGCCCGGTCTGGTCAACGCCCATGCCCATCTGGAGATGACGCATGTGGCAGGGGCTGTCCAAAAGCGGCTGGAGTTTACTCAATGGCTGCGAACCTTGACCCAGGAGCTTCGGAATGCGGACGAAGCGGATCCCGATGCGCGAGAGAGAGGAGCTGCCGACGGGATCAAAATGTGCCTCGAATCGGGTACGACAACCGTTTGCGACATCGCTAATACGGGGGTCTCTTTCGAAGAAGTCTGCAATAACGGCCTCCGCGGGATCGTTCTATATGAACTGTTGGGATTTCGCCCCGACCGTGCGATTGAATACACAGGACGGGCCGCGTCCTGGTTCGCGGATCATGAGGACCATTCCCGGGTTGCATTGGGTGTCAGTGCTCATGCTCCCTACTCCGTTTCCGCTGATTTGTTCAGGGGCGCCGCGAAGATTGCCGACAAAGAGAACCGGCTCCTGGCGATTCACGTTGCCGAGACAGAAGAGGAAGAACGCTTTCTGCATACGGGGCTCGGGCCGTTCAAGGAACATCTCGAATTCTACAATGCTTACGATCCGGGATTTGCCCCTCCTTGCACTTCGCCAATCCGGTATCTCAGCCAATTAGGGGTCCTTGGCCGGCCACGCCTGCTGATTCATTGCAACTATCTTGACGACGAGGAGATTCAAATCATTGCCGACTCAGGTTCCAGCGTTGTCTATTGTCCACGCAGCCATGCCTACTTCGGTCATTCGAATCATCCCTATCCTCGCCTGAGGGAGGCCGGAGTCAACGTGGCAATCGGCACGGACAGTCTGGCCAGCAATGAATCGCTGAGCATCCTCGACGAGATGCGCTTCTTGCAGGACAAAGGAATCGTCACGGATTTAGGTGAACTCATCGGATTGGCCACCGAAAACGGAGCGAAAGCCCTTCAGATGGATGCGACTATTGGCGCAATTATGCCCGGAATGAAAGCGGACTTTACGGTTGTCCGTATTCCCGACGATACGACCCCTGAGACGGGGCTTCTCGATCTACACAGCCGGGTCGAAGCGGTCATTGTTGACGGTGTCCCGGTTTATCCCACAGATGACTGACTCCCCCCCCATCCCTGCCACCGCTATCGTCCTTGCCGGCGGACAAAGCCGCCGCATGGGAAAAGAGAAATGTGGCTTGATACTGGGAAATAGGCCGCTCATCAGCCATGTCCTTGACCGATTGGCGCCCATTTTCGAGCGGACAGTGATTTCCGGATCGAATGAAGCGCTTCCGCGTGGGTTGGACTACGAGGTTATACCCGACAGGATTTCCGGCGCAGGTCCGCTTGGTGGCTTCTGCTCGGCGATGGAGAGCTGTCCGTCGGACCTCTATTTCCTTTGTGGCTGCGATATGCCTTTTGTGCAGCCTGATCTGGTCAGAACCTTGGCTTCCCTGTGTTCCGGATATGACGCGGTTGTCCCGGTGCACGACGGGCGCGTGCATCCGGTTCACGCTTTCTATGATCGGGCGTGCCTGGGGGCCGCCCGAGAATTGATCGATGCCAAGAGATACAAGATGAAAGATTTCCTTGAATCGATCCGGACCCGCCTCGTTACGGAAGAAGAGCTGGCCGGTTTTGATGCCGCCCGCTCGCTGTTCAATATCAACACTCCCGAGGATTTGGCTGAGGCGGAGGAGATTCTAAGTACAGCTCCGGACAGATGAGTGTACAAACCGTTGTGAATGTGATGAGGATGTGCTCCAAGGGATGTCTTAAACGGTTCGACCGCCCCGAAGGGGCGTACGCAAGTAGCCTGGGGTGTAGTTCGCCCCAGGCGAACGAAACCCCAGGTCCACGATGCATCCCTTCCCGCGCCCCGGAGGGGCGCACGAGACTGTCATTGCCGAGGTTATTGTTCATGACGCTCCATCCTGTGCGTCCGCCCCTCCGGGGCGGAGGAGGGGGCCTAACCTGGTCCCCGGGTTCCGTCCGCCGCTGCGGACTCCACCCGGGGCTACTTGCGTCTGCCCCTTCGGGGCGATCCTCTCGTTCCCAAGTTGAACTTGGGAACGAGAGGAGAACGTTGCATTCTTTGTGAGCGGTTACTCAGAAGGTAAGACAGGGCTTGCCCCATGACTTGCAGGCGGGACGCCTGCGCTACCCCGATTGAAATCAACGCGCAGCCGGATCTCCGAAATCATAAGAGGGCAGTGTCGTCAGACGCGGATCTTCAACCGCCTTGCCGACGCAGAAGTGGTAGACTACTTCGAATCCGGGCGGGAGATTCAGGTACCGATTGACATCATCATCGAAGAACGCCCCGATCCCCGTCGAGTCGTATCCAAGCGCTTCGGCTCCCAGGTAGAGGAACTGGCCGATGTGTCCCGCCTCGAAATGAACGTATCGGTAACACCGGTCCCCAAAAAGTTCATAGCCCAGATTGAAATCCGCGATCATTGATACGGCAAAGCAACCGTCGGCTGCGATCGCCTGTCCCAGACTCAGGTACTGGGAAGATTCGCGCTGGTCGGAAAGGCTCAGCGGCACGAGTGACTGCTCAAACCGGTCGAAATAGTAGAGGCCCGGCTCAACGTCATCGACCCGATGGATATAGAGGAACAGGTGAATCAGATGATGGCCCCCGTTTTCCCGCGCTGGTTCCTCTTGCCAAGGCGTGGGGCGCTGGAAATCGGCCCGAAATCCGCGCGTTGACGAGGCCAGAATCGTTTCGAGATGCTCCTTTGTCATTCGGGTGGTCCCGTCATGAGCCACGGCCGATCGGCGCTTCCGGATAACTGTATGCACACTCTGATTCTTCTCTTTAGGTGGCGAATAGACCACAGGCAGGTCGGGCCCTGTGGGCTCGATGAAGCCGGGACGCGCTCTGGCTTCGGGTAATGTGTCAGGTAAGCGTCTGCCTTCGTCAGAATGGGAAAGACAGGTTGCTGCGTACACCTCGTTGATGGACGGGTAATCGATCTCTTCAGGTGAAAGCGGATTCGGCATTCCCTGAAAGGCGGTCCATTTCTTCTCTGTTTGCGGGGCATAATTCGGCGGACTCTCCGGCAACTCCAGGCCGGGTCGAAGGGCGATCAGAAGGGCCGGGCGCTCATCGCTTCCCTCCAGTCCGAGCAACTTGGCCACCAACTCGTCGGGAAAATGCCCAAACGTCTCCCCTCTCCACCCCAGGGCCCCGGCCGACAGGAGGACGCCCCCCAAGGCGTGGCCGAGGTCATGATGGCAGTATCGAAAGGCCCGGTCCCGGTATTTCCAGGCTTCTCGCCAGAAGATTGTCGTAAGACAAACCAGAAGCGGTGGGCAGTCGCCTCCGAGCCCGCCCCGGGACCATAATTCTTCTGCGAGGTTACCGGTGGCACGCTTTTCCAGGCTGTGGTCCGGTACGAAATAGTGGTAGAGTCCCGGTTCGAGGTCATCGGACAGCCGCACCAGGAGATGGGTTTCGGTGGGGTGAAGATTTCCGGAGGAGGGATTTGCCCTCAAGGCCCAGCGATGATCAGTCCCCACGATCTGCTTCCAGGCGCTGATTGCCATGCTGTAGAAGAGGAAGTTGGATATTAGCTGGAGATTGGCGGGAAAGGTGGCAATGGGCCGGTGGCGGCACCGTAGCCCCTGTCCGGCAAGCGTCTGCTCGAGGGTCTCGAAATAGCCCTCCGGGGAGACCCGAAGATCCCTGGGCAGGACGACCTTCTCCGCCCCTTTGTATTCCCTGAAGGGGTTCGGCTGGTTTCTCCAGTCGAGGAAATGAGGACTTCCTAACAGCTTCTCCTGGGAGTGCTTTGTCAGCGAGTGATAACGGTAGAAAGGCGTGTCGTATATGGGTGCCATCGGGTCAGGTCTCTTCCAAGGTCAGGTTCCGGTTGATTTCCTGGTGGAACTCATTATATTAGTAGGACTTGTAAAGGTGGTTGACAACATCGAGTATTATAGTACTATACAAAGTGGACCAAATTAGTCCACATTCTCATTCGGCGTGAATTGATCTTTTCCGCCATTGAAGTGCGGTTATAATAGATGCCTTCCTATCTGGAATGAAGGACAACCTGGCTATGCTTGCTGACAAATTGGGACGAGTTATCAACAGCCTGCGAATATCCGTGACGGATCGGTGCAATTTTCGCTGCACCTATTGTATGCCCGCCACGGGGATGAAGTTCTTTCCGAGGGCGGAGATTCTGACTTTCGAGGAGATCGTCCGCTTCGTCCGAATCGCCTCGGTGCTGGGGATATCGAAACTGCGGTTGACGGGCGGCGAGCCGCTGGTCCGCTCCAGCGTCGACAAGCTGGTCTCGATGTTGAGCGAGGTGGAAGGAATTAAAGATATTGCCATGACGACCAATGGACTTCTCCTCCCCTATTTCGCTCAATCGCTTTACGATGCGGGTCTTCGGAGGCTGAATGTCAGCCTGGACACCCTGGACCCGCTCAAATTCGAGGAGATATCGCGAAGGGATGGGCTCTCGATGGTCATTGAGGGGCTGCGCGTCGCTCGCGAGGTGGGCTTCTCCCCCATCAAGGTCAATATCGTGGCGATACACGGGATTACGGAAGACGAGATTCTCGATTTCGCGGCTCTGGCGAGAGAAGAGGATTACGAGATTCGCTTCATCGAATTCATGCCCCTGGATGCGGACGGTTCCTGGGATCGAAGCAAGATCATTCCCGGAGAAGAGATCCGAACCAAGATAAACACCGAGTTCCCTCTGGAAGCGATCCGGGATAACGGATCTCCGAGCCCTGCAACTGCATATCGATTCAAAGATGGCAAGGGGAAGGTTGGATTCATCAATTCGGTTACGGAACCGTTCTGTGATCATTGCAATCGTATACGGATCACGGCGGACGGTAAGCTGAGGACGTGCCTCTTCTCAGTCGAGGAGACCGATTTCAAGCCGCTTCTCAGAGGGGACGCGACCGACGGGGAGATTGCCGAAGTCCTGCGAAAGGCCGTGTGGGAAAAGGAACCCGGTCATCGAATCAATGAGCCGGACTTTATCAAGCCGGAGAGGACTATGTCGGCTATTGGAGGATAGTACGAGTCAGCGCATTATTGAGGTTCGCGTTGACAATAGAACGAATGACCGTTTTTGGAAAGCGCCTGCGGTTTGATAAAAGTCCCCCTATCCGACGGCTCAGCGGGAGCTTCGCCCTCCCGTGGTGAACCAGAAAAGAAGGAAAGGGAGGGCGAGGCTCCTGCCGAGCCGCATACAGGCGTTCCATTGTCTTTACGAGGGTCAATAAACACTCGGGGGAATAATCAGGAGGGTTGAAACGTGGGAGATTTTGTCAAAATCGCTTCTGTCTCTGACGTTGCCAGTGGATCCGGAAAGGTCGTCCAGGCACAGGATAAGTCCATTGCTCTTTTTAATGTGGACGGGACATTCTACGCCATTGACAACACCTGTGCCCACCGCGGCGGACCGCTGGGAGAAGGTTCGCTGGAGGGCGCCGTAGTCACCTGTCCCTGGCACGGATGGGAGTATGATGTCACCAAGGGGGAATGTTCAAGCAACCCGCCCGCTTCCGTTACCCATTATGCGGTCAAGGTGGAAGGTTCCGACGTCCTGGTTAATTTGGGATAAGAGCGAAGGTCGAAGTTTCGAAGGACGAAGGAAAGACCGCATCCCGAAGAAACAACGGTAGGATGGGGCTTGCCCCATGCAGTTGCAATGAGTTCACCGATTTCTGAACAAAAAGTTCTTGAAGCCCTGAGCCAGGTCATCGATCCGGATCTGAACCGGGATATTGTGTCCCTGGGATTTGTGAAGAATCTGCAAATCAAGGGCGATCGGGTCCAGTTCGACGTCGAGCTGACGACTCCGGCCTGCCCGGTCAAGGATCAACTCAAGCGAGAATGCGAAGAACGCGTGGAGGCGCTCGAAGGGGTGCGTCAAGTGGCGGTCAACATGACGGCGAACGTCCGCGCAAGCCAGGCGCCCGGAAGGAAGCCCGTTTCGGGAGTGAAGAATGTCGTTGCGGTGGCCAGCGGGAAAGGCGGCGTCGGCAAATCCACCGTCAGCGCCAATCTGGCCGTATGCCTCCAGAAAGAGGGCGCGAGCGTCGGGTTGGCGGACTGTGACATCTACGGCCCGAGCATTCCCTTGATGTTCGGCGTGCATGATCGGCCCAAAGTCACCTCGCAGCAAACGCTTGTTCCCCACAAGAAGCATGGTTTGAAGCTCATGTCGATGGGATTCCTCGTCGATTCCGAGAAGCCGGTCATTTGGCGGGGGCCGATGCTGCACAAGATGATCCAGCAGTTCCTTTATCAGGTGGAGTGGGAAGAGCTCGATTACCTGGTGCTCGATCTGCCGCCCGGAACCGGTGACGTCCAACTGACCATTACCCAGGCAATTCCTCTCTCCGGCGCGGTCATCGTCACTACCCCCCAGGAGGTATCCCTGGTCGACGCCCGGAAAGGGCTTCAGATGTTCAGAGAGGTCCAGGTCCCGGTGCTCGGCATCATCGAGAACATGAGCTATTACCTCTGCAGGAAATGTGGGAAGCGGCATGAGGTATTCTCCCATGCCGGTGGACAGCGGTTCAGCCAGGAGTACAAGGTGCCCTTCCTCGGGGAAGTCCCAATCGATCCCGAAGTGACTGTCGGTGGGGATCGAGGAACTCCGGTCGCCGTCAAGAATGAGTCCCCGGCGGCAAAAGCATTTGCCGAGATCGCCAGTAATGTCGCGGCCCAGCTGAGCATTGCCAGCATGAGCACCCCGCCGAGTACGCCCTTGATTTCTATTGCAGGGTTGGATACAGGATGATGTCCACGGATGACCAATCTTATTGAACTCTGCATTGTTAATGGAACGAACTAAAATATGCGACATAGGGAGATCGCTCGGCAAATGATCGCGATCTTTCAGACGGCTCAGCGGGAGCTTCGCCCTCCCGTGGCCGACCGAATGAGTGGAATGGGAGGGCGAGGCTCCTGCCGAGCCGCAATTGCGTGTTCCCTATTCTTTGCAGTCTTCAATAATTCTGTGGGGACGTGCCCGATCTGCGAACCAACAAGACCGGTGATGGAAGCCTAGAAATGCCAAACAGCCAGCAGTCTCCTATCCCACAGCCCGAACCGCGCATTCTGCCCGGAGTGCAAGAGGTAGTCGCCGTTGCGAGCGGCAAGGGCGGTGTCGGCAAATCCACTGTCAGCGTTAACCTTGCCCTGTCCCTTGCGCGATCCGGCGCGAGCGTGGGCCTGCTCGACGCCGATGTGTACGGTCCGAGCATTCCGTTGATGTTCGGGACAAAGGAACGGCCAACAGCCGCCGGGCCCGAAATGATCCGACCCGTGGAATCCAACGGGGTGAAACTGATGTCCCTGGGGTTCTTCGCAGACGACGATTCCCCGCTGATATGGCGCGGGGCGATGGTCAGCCAGGCGCTTCAGCAACTCCTGACGGTCGTGGAGTGGGGCGAGTTGGACTACCTCATCCTCGACCTCCCTCCCGGGACCGGCGATGCTCAACTCACCTTGTGCCAGTCGGCTCCCCTTTCCGGCGCCGTCATTGTGACGACCCCGCAGGAGGTCAGTCTTGCGGACTCTCGCAAGGGCCTGGAGACTTTCAGGCAGTTGAATGTGCCGATTCTGGGCCTCGTGGAGAACATGAGTTACTTCGTGTGCGATGACTGCAGCGACAAGGTGCATTTCTTCGGCGAGGGCGGCGGGAAGCGCATCTCCGAGAAGCTGGAGATTCCCTTCCTGGGCCAGATTCCCATCGACCCGGCCGTGGTGACCGGAGGAGATTCGGGCGAGCCCATCGTCGTTTCGGACCAGAACGGGCCGATTGCGCGAGTCTTTCAGTCCGTTACGGCGAAAATGGTGGAGGAATTGGATCGGATTGGCGGAGCGCCACGGATGTTCTCAGTCCAGTGGGAGAAGTTGGGTGAAGGTGTCCGCGTTCCGGAGCCACCCGGCGCTCCTGCGCCCGCCTCGGCCGCAAGGAGAGGCCAGGCGTCACAGGTCTGGCAGGTGAGCGACTCGGAACTGGGAATCCTGTGGGCGGACGGTCAACCGACCATTTACCGCAATCACGATCTGCGATTGAAGTGCCCCTGCGCGGAATGCGTCGACGAATGGAGCGGCGATCCCCGCCTGGACTCATCCAAAGTCCCCGCAGATATCACCATCCTCAAGCTCGAATCCGTCGGCCGCTACGCCATCAAAATCGACTGGTCCGACGGCCACAACTCCGGCATCTACTCCTTCGACTACCTCCGCGGCTTGGTCGGCTAAGTCTCCATCTAGCGCGGAATCGTCCTGTGGAAATGCGCTTGATATTCGGTCTAACGGTTAGGCTTCACCCGCCAGGCGGATTTACAGCATACCGCTATAGACAAGACTGCCTACACACCCAGAACTACTTCCGAATTCGAGCCGCGATAGCCTGGTCGGGTGCAAGCCGGGGTTAGGCCTTCTCAGACGAAAAGATACCAACAGGCAACTCTATCGTCTGCAATGCGTTTGGGTTACTTGCGTACTTGAATGAGTATTGCCCAGAGCCTTCCTCGAAATACAAAACCCCGCTGAGCGTCGCGTACATGCCAAAGAGTCCAGTCTTCTCGTCAAAAAGACAGAGACACACCTCTTCGAAGTCTACCAATGCATTGAACTCGCCAAACACACCCACGACGTATGGGACTTTTAGCTCTTCGATTAGAGATCTGTACACTGTAGCTTTACCCCAGATAGCTTTATATAGACGCTCGACATTGTCCTTGTTTTGATCTCGCCAGTATCCAGCTACGCCCTTAGTGCGCATTTGTTCTTTTATCTCATTCTCTGTGACCTTGTCGATATGAAAGTTCGTCAACTCGACAATGCCTGTAATCGCTTGTCCCTCCGCATCCAAAATGCTCCAGTCAGGTGTTTGATCATTGATCACATGATCATGTCTAACTCTAAACCCCCTTGAGCTGAGGTAGGCTCCCAAGACCAATTCCCTAAAGGTGTGCATTATCTGATCTGAATCGTCGGGTTGCTCCTGAAACTTCTTCACGAATTTGCGCTTATCTTCTTCACATATGTACTCAAAGCAGTGAGAGATCATAGCATCGGTACTGTTGTTACCAGCTATCTGGCCGTATTTCATGATCTTCTGTCACTCCTCTCACCCCATCGGGTGGCCCAACGTTTTGCGCATCAGCGGCCTCGGTCCGCTGCATGCGCTGGTTAGGTTCAGATCTTTCAATCTAGTCGATCTAGTTCAGGGCAGCTGGCTTCGGTGGTCGCGAATCCACCTTGGCACTCTTGTTCCGGATTCTTTGTGTCAATTCACCAAGGGAGATGTCTGTCCTGGAAAAGGCTCCGACGTGACCCCACCAGCGAGGATAGAACACTGCCTCCTTGCGCACCACGTCGCCCGAATCTCGAGACCAACCCAAGTAGTTACCGTTCGCATCGAACACGTAAAGCGCACCGCCAGATGCGAAACTTCGAGCTTTGGGCCCGATGGCATGATAATAGGTGATTCCTCTCAGGTTCACTTCAAAACAGTACGGAATCTCAGTCTGCCATTGCAGAAAGTCATCGAATGTCTGGATTGAAGATGGTGGAACAACATGTCCATACCTCTTATCTTCAACCGTGGCACATCCTCTTAGCACCCAGAAACTGACACCCGATGCCACAAGTATCACCAGCATAGCCATCCGTGTCCATTTGAGCGCATGTCTCATTCGCTAGACCCCTAACTAAGCGGTCCTACCTAAGTTTTTTAATGTTGAGGATCCTATAAACTGTCATCCTGAGCCGGAGGCGAAGGATCCCTTCGAGTAGAAAAAACCTCAGGCAAGGGATTCCTCGTTTCACTCGGAATGACATACTTAAATTGGGTGCTCACTTCTCAAAACTTATGTCGGGTGGCTTAGGTCTTATATAGTTTCTTGTTAAGAACCTTATATCTGGAAGCGAAGGTCGATTATTGCGGTCACGGTCCATGGCCTTTCGGCCTTAATACCGCGGCATAGACGGGTCGATTTTTTCGGCCCAGGCGTCGATGCCGCCGGTGAGGTTGTGGAGCTTGGTGAATCCCGCCTGCTGCAGAAACTGTATCGCCTGGGCACTGCGTCCCCCCAGCTTGCAGTGCACGACATACTCCCGGCTGCTGTCCAACTCGTGCATGCGCGAGGCCAATTCCGGCAGCGGGATCAGCTTGGCGGTATCGAGTCGGCAGATCTCCCACTCTTCCGGATTGCGAACATCCAGGATCTCGAAATCCTCTCCCCTGTCGATTCGTTCCTGGAGTTGCTCCACCGTGATGCTGGGAACATCGTCGAGTCCAACCTGCGTGTGGCTCTCCTCGCCGCGTATGCCGCAGAATTCCTCGTAGTCGATCAGTCCGTGGATCGTCGGGTTGGGACCGCAGATCGGACACTCGGGATTCTTGCGGAGTTTGACTTCGCGGAACTTCAAATCGAGGGCATCAAAAAGCACGAGCCGACCAACCAGGGAGGAGCCTTTCCCGAGGATTAGCTTGATCGTCTCGATGGCCTGAATCATGCCGATCAATCCCGGCAGGACACCCAGGACGCCCCCCTCGGCGCAGCTCGGCACCAAACCGGGAGGAGGAGGCTCGGGATACAGGCAGCGGTAGCAGGGGCCCTTTGTTGAGTCGAAAACCGTGGCCTGGCCCTCAAATCGGAAGATGCTGCCGTAGACATTGGGCTTCTTGAGAAGAACACTCGCGTCATTGACCAGGTAACGTGTAGGAAAATTGTCCGTCCCGTCGACAATCACATCGTATTGTTCGAAGATTTCGAGCGCGTTTGCGGAGGACAATCGCGTGTTATGGGGCACCAAGTCAACATTGGGGTTGATCCCATGAATCCTTTCAGCGGCGACGTCCAGCTTGGGCCTTCCCACGTCCTCCGTGGAATAAAGAATCTGGCGCTGCAGGTTCGTGAGGTCAACCTTGTCGAACTCGACCAACCCCAGGGTGCCGACACCGGCCGCGGCGAGATACTGCGCCAGGGGGCAGCCGAGTCCTCCGCCGCCGATCAGGAGCACGCGGGCGTGTTTCAGCTTTCGTTGGCCGTCCATTCCAACCTCCGGCACGATCAGATGGCGGCTGTATCGCAGGGTTTCTTCTTTGGTCAATTCGGGCAATTCACCTGAATCGCCGTTCGGAACATGTGGATTCATTGCCATTCAAGACACCTCGTTCGCTATTTCTATAGTGACCGGTTCGAATTTTCTTGTTTCCTCATCGAGTTCCCAGGCTCTGGTTTCCCGGGCGTTACCGTCGCAGACAGAGACTATCACATAGACCGCAAAGGGCCAGGCCTGCTCCCTGTCGTATTCGGACGGCGCCGCCGGATGGTCAGGGTGGGAATGAAAATACCCAATTATGGAGGCCCCGGCGCCACGGGCCTCCTTTTCTGCAGCAAGATGGTCGCTTGGTCGGATCAGATATCGGCGCGCATGATCCTCCTCGTGAACATTTTCCGCGGGATAGACCTTTGTCACCCGACTATCCATCCCTTCCAGCTTGCCGATCAGGAGTCCGCACGTCTCGAGCGGATACATTCTTTTGCAGTGTTCCGCAATTTCATTCAATAGGGATTCGGGAATGGTCAGAGTCATTAGAGAAGATTTTCCAGCGCGGAATCGAGTAGAGGATAGGGTCTGAATCGACGCTTTTCAACCGGCGGGCAAGGGGCTCCCTTGCGGATCTACGATTCCCCTTCAACGACTTCCTCCGAAAGTATATCGTCGAAAGTGTTCTCGACCACTTTGCGCATCATTCGTTCTGCCTGATCGGGACTTACGCCGTAAAAGGTCGGCGCCACCCCCGATTTCTCCTCCGCTTCACCCTTCTCGTTCACCCGGTGCAAGGTGGAGGTCCAGACGTCATCCTTGAGGAAGACCCGCACTTCAAATTCCTGCCTGGTCCCATTTTCGTCTTCGACGGTCCAGCGTTTCTTCATTCTTACCTCTGCCGGGAGACCCGTTCAGCAATTGTGACACCGAATCTCGCTGAATATTCGGTCCTGTTCGTCCGGGCAGTCCCGACCGAATTCAATCAGACAACGCACAACTTTGCTGGTATCCGCCAGACTGTACTTCTTGGCCATGGGCTCCAAGAAAGCGATTTGAACTTGTTCTAATGGAATAGTAACTTCTGATTTTGCCATCTTGCAGAAACTCCTTATTCCGCCGTCTAATACTACAACGCTACTTTCCTCGGTCATTCTGAGGCGAAGCCGAAGAATCTTTCCCCGCCGGAAGGCTTTGTGCTAGGGAAAGACCCTTCGCTCTGCTCAGGGTGACAAGGGGGTATTTTGGAGAATGTGTCGTAAACATTTGATTTCATTAATGTTCCATTTTGAGAATTGCGGATTCTAGCGTTGTAGTATTAGGCCTTCAGCAATTTCACTGCGCCGCCATCACGAACGGATTTAAACAGGTCTGGATCGCCCGATACTTTCCCCACAAGGTTGACGGAGCTCGCGGGTCGTGGCGGGCCTCCCGGATCGCTCATGGGTGTCGGCCCGAAGAAGATACAGAACGCCTTTCCCGGGGGCCAGTAACCGAGGTCTCCCACCTCGACCAGGTCTCTGGCATCATCTTCCAGAGCCGACTCCACTGGGATGGTGAAGTAGATCTCGTCCCCCCAGAGCTGGGCGGACCCGTTGATGGGCAATGCCTCGTAAATCGCCTGACCCGAGGGCGTGTCCGACAATTCGGCCTCGACGGTGCCTGAATCGACTTCTATTTTGATTTTCATTGGGTACTCGAGCCTCCCTGAAAGAGTTCTGCAATCTTAGCGAACGGAAAATCAGGTGTCAACGCGTGGAATAGGGCTTCATGCCGGATTGGTAAGAGCCTGACGGGGGTTATCGATCAGGAGCTTGGTAAGGAGAGACGCCGCGATCCCGATTCCGGTCGTTCGGAGGAATTCACGCCTGGAAATCCGCATTGGTTCTCCCCTCCTGAATCGCCTCTTTACGCGCTGGAGCTCTTCAGATGCCGCTGAATCTCATCCACAATTGCCTCAACGGTGCGATCGGTGCTGTCGATATCGATCGCGTTATCGGCCCTCTTGAGCGGAGCTACGTCGCGCGCGGCGTCGCTTTGATCTCGAGCCTCGATCTCACCCACCAGCTTTTGAAAATCTGCTTTCTCTCCCGCCTTTTCGATATCGATCATCCGTCGGCGGGCCCTCTCCTCCGCATCGGCCACAAGGTATATCTTCAGGTCCGCGTCCGGGAACACATTGGTGCCGATGTCCCGCCCTTCCATGACGCAGCCGCCATCCCTGGCCATTTCTCGCTGCTGCCGGACCATTTCGTGCCTGACGCCGGGACTGGCCGCAATATACCGGACATTTCGCGTCACCTCTTGTGATCGGATGGCATGGGTAATGTCCTCGCCTTTTGAATGGACCCGCGTACCTTCCAGCGAGAACCGATAATCGAATTCCGCCCGCGCCGCGAGGCGAGACAAGGATGCCTCGTCCTCAAGATTGATACGTTCACTCATCGCCTTCCAGGTAAGGGCGCGGTACATGGCCCCGGAGTCGACATACGGCAGGCCCAAACACCCAGCCAGGGCGAGGGCCACTGTCGTCTTTCCGGATCCGGCGGGACCGTCAATAGCGATGATCGGTTTTTTCATGGGCAGGCCTCATAGACAGAACTTTCCCTCGAGGATACCTGATTTCTGTCTATTGGATCACTGGGTTGGCTTGCCGGTTCAGCCGAGGGTTCCGATGAGATACAGAAACCGGCGACAATTGGGGCAGGTGAAGATCCCCGGCTTCATGCTCAGTTCCTGGAAGAATTGGCTCGGCAGACGCATCTTGCAGCCGTCACATACGCCCCCCTCCACAGGAACAATCGGGTCCCCCGACCGCTTTCGCAGCTTCTGATAATGGGCCAGGGTCCGCTGGGGAACACAAGAGCGCATCTGTTTGATTTTGTCGGCCAGCCCCGGGTTTTTCCGCTTCTGGGCGTCCGCGAATTTCTCGAACCGGTGCAGACGGACCAGCAAGGAGATATCCCCCTCCTCCACCCGCTTTTGAGAATCGTCAAAAATGCCTTTGCGCGATGGGAGGTCTTTCTCCTCCTTCTCCGCGAGGGACGCATGGGCCTCTTTGAGCAGATTGAATATGCTTCCGGAATCCGGGGCACTGACGAGCTTCTGGCAGAAGGACTCATCTTGCAGGATATTCATCAAAGCCGACAAGAAGAGGAGGTAGGCGGAAGAATCGGCGCTGGGGTACAGGATCAGAAAGACAAGCCGTGTGGGTTTGCCGTCAAAGGCCCGAAAGTCGAGGCCTTCTTTGGTTCGTCCAACGGCGCAGACCATGTTCTTCACTTGCGGGGAGCGCGCATGGGGAATTGCAATCCCGTTTCCGAGGGCTGTCGTTTCCAGGCTTTCCCGCTCCATGACTCTCTGGACCACCATTTCCTGGTCTTCGATGATTTTTCGCCTTTGAAGTAGTCGCGCCAACTCCGAAACGGCATCGAATTTTGTCTCGCTTTCCATGGCGGGAAGAATGAGAGACTTTTTGACGACGGATGACAGGCGCATTTGCATGGTTGATTGTTCCTCACAGTTGAGTTTTAGACAGACGGCATGTGTATTTGACATCTTATCAAGGAATCTCAAGATCCTCAACTGCTTCGTTATAGCGGCAAGCCGTACCGCTTCACCCGGACAGGTATGCTCCGTTCCAGGCTTTTGCTCGCTTTTCGATGGTATTGGGGGAAATATTTGGGTATTCTTATGCAATTCACAGACGCCTTCCAGCGCCTTCCAGAGAAGGAGAAAATGCGAATATTGTTCACAAACATGCATCGGCTGACCTGGGGAGGGCAGCCGAGGTGCGTGCTGACCCTGGCCCGGTGTCTCAGCGGGCGGGGCCACGACGTGCTTGTGGGATGCCCGGAGGGCAGCACCCTGGCCCTGGACTGCCACCGGCTCGGAATCCGGGCTGAGGACCATTTCAACTTTGTGAGCGGGCTCCGCCCGGGGGCTATCGCGAGCGATGTGTCGTTGGCCCGGAAAACGCTCGCCGGGTTTCACCCGGACATCATCCAGGTCAATAGCTCTCCGGACCATTGGCTCTTCAGTATGCTGACGGCCAGGCGAAATGGAGCGGCGCCTGTGTGCCGTCTCCGCCATAGCTCCTATCCCGTCCGGCGGACACTGGCCAATCGGTTTCTCAACCGGTACGCCACCGGCCATACGATTGTCCATAGCGAGGTGGTCAGGGACTCGCTGCGGGAAAACCCTGTTTTTCGGGATTGCCCAATCGACGTGGCCCACAACGGGATTGATGCCTCCAAATTCGCTTCGGACGGGCAAGGTCCCGAAGTCCGGCAAGAACTGGGCATTAAAGCGGATGAGGTTGTAGTCGGGATCGTCGCGCGGCTCGTCAAAGATAAAGGCCACGAGTTCCTCTTTCAGGCCTTTTCGAAGCTTCTTCCCGCTGTCGATAATAAGGCTTTGCTGCTCGTCGTCGGCGAGGGAAAGGAGCGAGCGGCACTGGAAGAGCTCGCGGGATCTTTGAGCCTGGGAGACCGGGCCCGGTTCCTCGGCTTTCGACAGGATGTTCCCCGGCTGTTATCGGCGATCGATGTGGGTGTGCTCCCATCTATCTCATGCGATAGCACGTCGTTGTCACTCAAAGAGATGATGGTAGTGGAAATCCCTGTCGTCTTCTCCGATTTTGGAGGATTGAGCGAAGTGGGCCTTGATGGAGTTACCGGCTTTTCTGTTCCTCCGGGCGCTGCCGATGCAATCTTCGAGAAGCTGAAGGTTCTTTGTGCCGATGCCGATCTAAGGAGGCGTCAGGGCGAGGCGGCCCGTCGGAGGGTGCTCGAGAATTTCACGGATGTCCACTTCGCGGAGGCCATGGAGGGCATCTTCAACAAGATCCTCGACCGATGAGCCTTGTGGATCGGCAATTCGGCATTCTACTCGGGAAGGGATAGGTGCTGGTGTGCCTGCTGGTCTTCAAAACCAGTTTTGGGGCGGTCTAGCGCCGTCCTGGGTGGGTTCGATTCCCACCCCTTCCCGCCAATTTGATTGGGGATTTACGATTTACGATTGGGGATTTGGGATTGAGAATTCTTCGATTACAGTTTTCGCATTCGTCATTCGTCAATCCGCAATCTCCAATTGAAGAAGGGAGGTGAAACATTTGTCGAAGAAGGATCTGTGGCAACTGACGGCCACGGTCGCCTGCGCTGGTTGAGCGTCGAAGATGAGCCCAACGGTGTTGCGGCAGGCCCTGGCGAATATACCGCCCATAAATGACGAAAACCTACTCGTGGGCTTCAATCTGGCCGACGATGCAGGGGTATACCGTCTCAGCGACGACCTCGCCCTGGTCCAGACGGTCGACTTCTTCACCCCTATCGTCGATCATCCCTACGATTACGGCCGGATCGCCGCGGCCAATTCCTTCAGCGACGTCTATGCCATGGGCGGGACGCCCGTGACCTGCCTGAACATCCTGTGCTGCCCGGATGAAAAGAAAACACCTGAGATGCTTGCGGAAATCCTGCGCGGCGGACAGGAAAAGGCCACCGAAGCGGGCGCCGCCATCGTCGGCGGACACACGGTCACCGACCCGGAGATGAAATACGGCATGGCCGTGACCGGGGTCATCCATCCCGAAAAGATTTTTTCCAATGCCGGGGCCCAACCGGGAGATGTGCTCATTCTCACCAAGCCGGTCGGCACGGGGATAGTCACCACAGGAATCAAGAAACGGGTCGTATCGGATGAATTAACGGAGCGCGTTACTCAGAACATGGCCGCCCTCAACAAACAAGCGTCCATCGCCATGCGCAACTGCGGCGCACACGCCTGCACCGACATCACGGGCTTTGCGTTGCTGGGGCATGCTACTGAAATGGCCGTAGCGAGCGGGGTGACGTTGCGAATCGAGGCGTCAAAGGTGCCTGTCTATGAGGAATTGCACCACCTGATCAAAAAGAAATGTCTCACGCGAGGCGATGTGTCCAACCGGGAATATACGGAAGGCAAGGTCCGGTTCGCTCGGGGCATCGACAAACCCCTTCAGTCCATCCTCTTCGATCCCCAGACCTCCGGCGGGCTTCTCGTCGCTACGCCGCCCGACAGTGTGGATGCCTTCATGGCCGAGTGCGACATAATTGACGAGGGAGTTCCGGCAATTGTCGGTGAAGTGCTCCCGAAGGGTGAATCTTTCATCGATGTCCTATAGCGTTCGAGCCTGTTCTCAAGGGCGAATAAGGCGAAGCCATGTGGAATTGGATTTGGTATAATGAAAAACCTAGTTTAGCTTGGATGGGGTTGAAGGTGGAATATGTATAAGAGCTTTACAGTCAAGAACTTTCGGGGTTTTGGGAGTATTACTCTTGCCCCCCTTGAGCGGATCAGCTTAATCGCGGGGAAAAATAACGTCGGAAAAACCGCACTGCTGGAGGCGATATTTTTGCACTTGGGGCCCAACAATCCTGGTTTGACGAATGTCATCGATGGTATTCGGGGAATTGACCGTATCCAATTAGAACCTGATGAAGTATGGGGATGGCTTTTTCGCGAGAAAGACACAGACAGGACCATTGAATTGAAAAGCACTGATGAGGAAAAAGTGACCCATGTCCTCCGAATTCGTTTATGCAGACCGACAAACAATCAAGTCCTACTGGGGGAAGATGGTCAGGAGGATGTTTTCTCGGAGGTTGCATCTCCTGCGAGTACCGAGGAACCCAAAGAGCTGATAATGGAGTACGAGGATCCTGGAGGAAGGGTATGGACCTCCAAATCGTTCTTGAGTGGAGACACGATCAAGTATGAAAGGGCAGCACTCCCCTCAAAATTACCCAGAGGATTATTCATTGGAAGTCGTGCCAAGTTCACCGCAGAAGACCCTGAACGCTTCAGCCAGCTTATAGCCAAAGGGCGCCGTAAAGAAGTCTTGAATCCGATGAAGAGTCTCGAGCCCCGTTTGCGCAGCCTTGAAGTATTGGTACGAGCGGGCAAACCGGTCATTCATGGAGATATTGGGATTGGGGAGCTATTGCCTGTGTTATTAATGGGAGAAGGAGTGGGCCGCTTGCTGTCAATCGTTGTGGCGATAGCCAACGCGGCTGGCGGGACTCTCCTCATCGATGAAATTGAGGACGGATTTCATCACTCTATCATGGTCGATGTGTGGAAGGCTGTTGCTCACGCAGCAAGGTTAAACAATACTCAAGTATTTGCCACCACCCACAGTTGGGAGTGTATTCGTGCCGCTCATGAAGCGTTTTCGGCGAGCGAATCGTATGATTTCTGTCTACATCGGTTGGACCGGATCGATTCGAAGATACAGGCAGTAGTATATGACCAGGAAACATTAGAAAGTGCTTTGAATGCCGAACTCGAGGTACGATAGTGCCCGATCCAAAACCGATTAAGAAAGAGAGGCTACTTGTCGTTGAGGGCGAGGAAGGCCGAAAGTTCTTTGAAGCATTTCTGAGAGAGATGGCATTGGCGGAAGAGATACAGGTCCAGAACTTCGGAGGAATAAACGAGTTAAGAAGTTTCCTCAAAGCATTGAAGAACACACCAGGATTCCACATAGTTTATTCGCTTGGAATAATTCGTGACGCCGAGGAAGATCCGGTCGGCGCTCGCCAAAGCGTTAGCGATGCACTAGCAAATGCTGGTTTGCCAGTACCTGGGGAGGGCCCCCTCCCGAACGTGTCAATATTGATATTACCCGATGGCAATGCTCCCGGAATGCTCGAGGACTTGTGTCTAGCATCAATATCAGATGACCCAGTTCGAGAATGTATTGATCAGTATTGTGATTGTCTTAAACGAGTTGGTTCCTTGCCCACGAAACTAGCAAAGGCTCAAGTTCACGCATACTTGGCTAGTCGCACAAGACCGGACCTGAGTCTTGGAAATAGCGCACGGGCTGGTTATTGGCCTCTGGATAATCCTACCTTTGAGCACGTTAGAAGTTTTCTGGCTGCGCTATGACTGCAAAAAATTACTGATTCCTACTTCCTTTGATATATCCCCACTGACTGTCCTTCCGCCAGCACGTGCCCTTTCATCGCCTGGATCAATATTGCTGAACAAATGCTGACGATTAATCCGCGTGAGCATTGTTCTCGCATATGATCACCTCCGTGGCAACGAGCAATCTGCTGGACGCCGGGAGGCTTCGCGATACCACGCTGGTTGAAGAAACCATGTGAGGGAACACATAAAAGGGCTCCGCACTCATCGGTGAGGTTTTATCAATGGGCGAGGAAACTTCGTCCTTCTTCCTTCGTACTTCTTCAGTGGCTTTCCTGGACCAGATTCCGGTTCCAGTCGGGAATCTCAACCACGAGATCCATTGTCCCGTCTGGAACGCACTGGCAGGCAAGGCGGGATTGGTGGGTCAGGCCGGGCGCGTTGTCGAGCTGGTCCTCTTCGTCGTCTGTGGACTCATTGCAGGACTCCAGGCCTTCCCGGATAATCACATGGCAGGTAGAGCACGCGCAGACGCCGCCGCATGCGTGGTCGACATCGATCCCGTTGCCGACGGCAATGTCGAGGATGCTGCCCGGGCGTCCTTCTCCACTCACCGGAACTTTCTCGGGATCGACCCGAACCTGGACGCCGCCCGGCTCAAAGGTGATTGTATAAGGATTTACCGGCGCGGGAACTTCAACTTCTTCGATATAAGGATTCGTGCCCGCCATTTCGTATTCCCTGTTGAATGATGCCAGAAACCGAGGCTATTTTCTGGTGAATTTTAACACGATCCTGGCCTTGCTCTCAATATCAGGAGCCTGCGGTTCCAGGTGGTTTGCCTCGATGCCAAAGAGAAACGATCCAGGCCGCCAGAAAAGGCAGGTATTCTGCCAGCAAAACCAGATTCGACTCCTGCCAGACCCCGGAAATTACGTAATTAAACAGGACCAAGTAAGCCAGCCCAACCGTTCCAGACAGAACAAGCCACGCAGCGCTCATCCGAAAACAGAGGAAGGGAATGATCCAGGTCAAGTACCAGGGATGAAGGGTCGGCGATAGCAAGAAGAAAGCGCCCAACGTATAAAAACAGCCCTTGATCGCATCTCGGCCGAAAAGGGCAAAACCAAACGACATCAGGGCGACCACAGCGAGCGCAATCACTTTTGGCGTGTTTCTATCTCCGGTCCACTCAAACCAGGTGCTGAAGAAAACGCTGTTGAAGTGCCATTCCCGGGAGTACGTGCGCAATCCGTCAAACAACTTGGCGCCGACGGAAATGAAGGGCATATATCCTGCGAGACAAATGAGAGAAAAAACGACGATGGCGAGGGCCAACCTCCCGGCAAAACTTGGATTGTTATTTTCCGAAGCGGGCGGTGAGGCAGTCCGGAATGTCCGTCCGAGAAATATGATTGGAATGAGGACAATCGGCCAAAGCTTGGCCAGCACAGAGAGGGCCATGAGACCCGAAGCGGCCAGTTGCCGGCGCTGGACCACGGCCAGCAGCGTCAAGATCAGAAACAAGATTCCCAGGACGTCATGATGGCCGTTTCCCGCGAATTCGACAACGGGAAGAGGGTGCCACGCGTAGAGGAGCGAGAGGCATGGAGACTTCCCCGTGGCTCGCAGGAGGGAGATTAGCGCCAGGATCACTCCCATGTCGAGCAGGGCAGCGGCCATGCGCATTCCCTTCTCACCGTCTCCGAGAAAATGAACGGCCAGGAAGTATGCCTGGGAAAGCGGGGGGTAAATTGTCGGGATTTCGGGATGGTTTACGGGCAGATCCCCGGGACTTCTGAACTGATCGAGTTCATCCGCACCAGGGGCATAGCGGAACGGATTCACTCCTCCCCGCATGACCTTGGCATCCCATAAGTACCGTTCCAGATCGTCCGAGAGGTTCAGGAAAGATGGAAGGAGGGTGATCCGAAAAAGCAGGGCGAAGAAGATGATAATCCGGAGTGAAGGCCCCGACCCCTTTCGGATCAGTTGGATTGCCGGGAAGAGGTAGACGATAAAGGCAACCAGAAAGATTGAGACAGCCAGAATCACCTTCGAGCCCGATTCCCGGACATTCCCGTTGAGGGCGAGTCCGATCAGGCACGCCTCGATGATCAGCCCCGCCACAAGAAAGAAAACAACGGAATGGACTCGTCCGGGGAAAGTGGGTTTTGAGGTTGACTGTTGGCTTTTCGAAGAAGGGTTCAAAAGGGAGCCGCTCTGGGGTTGCGACGTGCTGTGAATTGGTTCCAGGCAGGAGCCTACCGATTCCTAGGCGGGCAGATCAAGTCCAAATATAGACTCGCATCGGGTGGGGGCCCGGGCTTGGGAGTTTGATTTTGACGGCCGAGAGGCTCCCATACCTTCTCCGCATGCCGGTGTAATCGTTTCGGAGAAAATCCAACATTCTCCTACCGTCGTATTTCTCGATGAATCGTTGTACCGATGGCATCAATGCTTCATCGAATCGTTTGCAGGTCATTCCGTGGAGGGATCGTCGCCCCTGGAACAGCCGAAGCTCGCCTCTGGTCCGCGGATGAATATGGTACAGCTCATGAAAGATAGTCAGGACCTTCTCCTGCAGCGGCAGGTTCTGGTAGCGCGGCTGATAATAATAGATGATGAAAAGCTTTTCCTCTCCATCGCAGAATACGCGCGGATGATGATACACCCTGCCCCGCAATGAATACGTCAGCGTTCCTCGTGGAAAGCGCAACGGCACGATCTTGGCCACCATTCCCTCGCGTCGTTTTGATCGTGCTTTTCCGATGACCGGGAGCACCTTTTGAGGGTCAATGTGGCGGAACATTGGCGAAAAGGAAACGATGCTCCGGATAAGCCGGCTCATCTGCAGGGTGAAATTCATCCTGCCGGTTCCGGTTCCCTCCAGAACCTCTTCTGCATAAAGCTCAATTATGCTCATTCTCTACCGGACCGCCGCGTCGAGAGAAGTTAACAGATCAGATTCCTGGGGCTCGGGTCCCAGTTCGATCGCGGCCTGAATGCTCAATCGTTGGAGGAAAAGCATCTTTCCTTTTGGGAGCTGATTGCGCCTGAGATCTTGTTCTATCTGATCACGGACCTCATCGAGAGTTTTTGCAGGGATTTTTTCCTCTAACTGAACGATATGGAAGCCCAGTCCCGAATGAACCGGCTCGCTTATCTCTCCAGGTTGCAGCGAAAAAAGGGCTTTCGCAACGGGGGGAACTATCCGCTTTTCCTGAACGATTCCCATAAACCCGCCCTGGCCGGCGTAGTGGTCCTGAGAGTGGCTGCGCGCCATTTCCTCGAAAGTGGCCTCTCCGTTCTTGAGTGCGTTGTATATTTCTGTAGCCTTCGCGCGGGCCTTTTCGATTTCTTCCTCGCTTGAACCGGCCGGGCGAATTAAGATCTGCCTCGCCTTAGCGCTCTGGGTTCCTCCCCATCGACCGGGTGTCGTCTTGAACATCGCCTGGATAGTCTCTTCGGTTACCAGGCCATCCGTGTAGGGCGATTCGAGAAACCTGTCGAGCTGGTTCCGTTCCCTGTGGAGCCGCATCGCCGTGGGCCCGCCGTATTGGCGGAGGAGATGCCCCCTCTGCAGTTCCGTCAGGTTCGGGTCCGGCCAGCTTCCCTCCAGACTTCCGATTTCGCCCTCTTCCGATTCATATCCGCGCCGGACCGATTCACCCTTCAGAAGCTGATGACCGATGAGATACTGGAGCGCCCCCCGCCACAAAGGCAGGATCGGGGCCTCGGAGAAGTCTGGATTTGCAGCCAAATTCTGCCGCCGGAGATCTCTTACGAGAGCGAGAACTTCCTTATTAGAGATTTTTGTCCCATTGACCACTGCGGCGGTCTCTTCGGGATCAAGCAGTGGGGTTGGAGGCTTCTGGGCACAAGCGATCCCGGCGAAGAGGATGAAAGAAAACAAGACACCTCGCCAAATCATTTGAGCTGAACTATGCTGCACTGTTTCAAACACAGCCCAAAAACTTTCACCGTCAGAACCGATCCACGAAGAGAAGGCTCCGACTATTGTCGAACAGAATCTGAAATAGAAATGGAAACCTGCGTGATCGCCGGACCTCCGGTATTAGAAGACTCGTTATTGTGAAGCGAGCCTTCCGACGAGGTCTGTGCGCACGGAGAAACCATGATAGTTCTCCAATTCGGGCGATCTTCTGGCAGGAAAAATCCCCGCTTCGCCCCATGTCGTTTGCGAAACCACCCGTTCAGGAATGGGGAATGCGAGTATTTTACTCGGTTGGAATGTTCTTGTCCAGACGTGGGAATCTCTTGCCTCCGGGCACGATCCAGGGCACATCGGTTCTTGCAATTTATACGGTTTTGCCGCCCATACGTACCCGCCGGGAGGCCGAAGGCAGAGATGGCAGAGGATTGAGGGGCGCACGGCCGTGCGCCCCTGTAAAATGATGCCTTTCCCCGGCAAGGGAGGAGGGTGTCTCGAACCCGCCTGGCGCTACTTCCGGGCGGTTTTCTTCTTCTCGAAGAGAAGAAGAACCGGGCTGGCAATGAATATGGAGGAATAGGTCCCCACAATAATGCCGATGAACAGCGTAAATGCGAAATCGTGGATGACCGGGCCTCCATAGGCCATGATTGCCGCCATTACGATCAGGGACGTGAGCGAGGTCAGGACTGTCCGGGGCAGGGTCTCGTTGATGGCCTGGTTGATGACATCCTTCCGTGGCTTGCCGCGGTACAACTGCAGGTCCTCGCGGATACGGTCATAAACCACGATTGTGTCGTTGATGGAGTACCCCACGATTGTGAGCAGTGCTGCGACCACAGCCAGGGTAATCTCTTTCCCGGTAAAGGCGAGGATTCCCAGGGTGATCATGGCATCGTGGATTAGCGCCACCACCCCGCCAACAGCGAAAACGGGCTCAAATCGGATCATAACGTAAACGAAAATGCCCACGAGAGACAAGAGGATTGCCCGCCCGGCCTTGGTGCGCAGGTCCGCAGCCACCTGGCGGCCAATCATTGAGAATCGCGATTCATCCTCCGCGACTGGATTGTCGATAATTTCTTGCGCCAAGGCTCCCAGGAGCATTTCGACGGGGATTTGAGACGACGGGTCATCGCCCTTGTTTCCGAACCGAATGAGAACTTTGTTCGGCGAGGACATCTCTTGTATCACGGCCGTCTCGAGGCCGATGGTCGAAATGGCGCTCCTGACCTCAGACGTAGTGACCGGGTCCCGGAACGTTACCTGTGCCTGCGTCCCCTCGCTGAATTCGACTCCGAAGTTCTTCTCGCCTCGGGCGACGAACCAGCCGATTCCGATGATAATCAAGACCACCGAAGTGGCCATGGCCGGGAACCGCCATTTAATGAAGGGAATCTGGGTATCTTTGATCATTCGGAGCATCTGGATCTTCTGGAGCATCCGGCGGCCGAGCAGGAACTCGTAAATAGTCCTTGTCACGAAAATCGACGTGAAAAGGCTGGACAGGATACCGATGCTCAGCGTTACGGCAAATCCCTTGATGGGGCCGGTTCCGAACCAGAACAGGAACAGAGCCGTAATCAAGGTGGTGATCTGAGCGTCGAGAATTGTCAGGAATGCTCTCGCGTAACCTGTGTCGATAGCGGACCGGAGGGTTTTCCCCTTCAGGATCTCCTCACGGACTCTCTCGAGAATCAGCACGTTGGCGTCCACGGCCATTCCGATGGTAAGGATGATGCCGGCGATACCGGGGAGGGTGAGCGTCGCGTTGAACATTGCCAGGGCGGCCAGAATCACAATCGAATTCAGCGCTAGGGCGATGACGGCGATCACCCCGGACAGCCGGTAGTAGATCACCACGAATACCACCACGAGCACGAACCCGATGATCATGGAAGTAAGTCCCTGCTGGATGCTCTGTTTACCTAAAGTCGGTCCCACGGTCTCGTTCTGGATATTCACCAAAGTGGCGGGCAGGGCGCCCGACTGGAGCACAATGGAAAGGTTGTTTGCCTCCTTGAGAGTGAAACTGCCTTCGATTTGGGCTCGACCGCCGGTAATTCTGGACTTGGCGTAGGGAGCGGACTGGACCACGCCGTCCAGGACAATAGCGGTCTGCCCCTGGTCGGGTGCCAGCCGTCCTGTGAGATCGGCAAACTGGACGGCTCCCTCGCCGTCAAAGTTAAGGGTGACAATCCACCCTCCAAGGCCTTGATTGTCAATCCGCGCATTGGAGCTGGTGATTCGTTCACCTGACACTTCCTCCCGCTTATAGATGAGATAGATGCGCCTGGTGGGGATCCCGTCTTCAAGTTCGCCCGCATCGTGCAGCAGCAAGTATTCCTCCGGGACAAGTCCCTTATCGCGGGCTTCATCAAGAGACTTCTGGACGATGAGAAGATCTTGTGGGCGAAATCGTATTGAAACGAGCGGGGGATTATCGATTTTGAGGAGCTTGTTAAGTTTGTTACTTTCCGAAAGTCCCTGCTCAATCTGACCCAGTACACGAAGCGTTTCTGTCCACGGCACGACCTCGTGGAAGGTCAGTTTTCCGACCTTGCCGACAATCTCGAGCGCGGAACTGATGTCCTCGACGCCGGGCAATTGGAGAGTAATGAAGTCGTCGCCTTCCCGCTGAACGACCGGTTCGGTCAATCCCAGGGTGTCGATGCGGTTGCGAATGACCGACAGCGTGATTTCAACGATCTGATCTAGGGTTCTCCTTTCGGAAGACTGATCTGGACCGGCTCCTTCTCCTTCTCCTTCCCCTTCGGCTCCCGGTGGCGCCTCCCAATCCTCCGGCATGACCACCTGGTAGCGAAGCATTATCCCGCCGCGCAGATCGAGGCCGAGGTTGACCGTCCAGTCCCTGTGACCCTGAGCCCATTCACGGAAACTCTGGCTCATCCTCGCCCAGCCACCCGTCCGGGCCGCCTCTCCTCTTTCCTGGAACCAACGTTCCCCCAACTGTTTCTGCGTGTCGCGGGAATACATATTCCAGCGAACGGTCGGGTAAATCATAATGAGGGCCACGACAGCCACAATCGCCGTCGTAATAATTCTCCATTTAACATTCATGATTCTTGTTACTCCAAACTAGCTTTCCGTTATGGCCAAATTCTGACTGGAATCAAACTGCCCTGCCGATTTCCCGCTCGGGGGACGGCGCAGAGGAAGGGTCAGTCCTTCACAAAGTACGAATCGTCCTCGAGAGAAAATCGCAAATCCACGTGATGGCGCACCGGCATCCCATTTCGAAGTTGCGACAGCGCCAATTCAAAACCGCGAAAATGAGTATCGAACTCTTCTATTCCCCACCAAAACGCGAAGTCGAACTCCTTGAAACGGGACCGAAGATTCTTCCCGCCTCGAAGGTCAACCAGGTTTAACGTCGGCCAGTCGCTTTCGGACCGGCGGTATAATTCCAGAAACTCAAGCCCTTTCTTGATGGCATCTCCGGGAATCTCTTCTCCAGCCATGGGCTCAGCGTCTTCTGCAATAGACAGCCATATGACAGGCATGTCGCCCAATGATTCCGCACTCACTTTGTTCAGCACCACGCCCTCTCCATCGATTTCATAGTACTTTCCTCGCGCTTCGGGCGTCACGTACGCGACCGGAGTTCTTTCTACGACATTAAAAACCAACTCAGACGGCATCCGCTGTATCCAGGTGACCTCCCTGACTGCAGGAAGGGCGGCGATTCGCGAGGCAGCTTCACCCAAGGGATACTTGAGCATTCCCTGCAACTGGATGGAATCGAGTCGGTTGAATACGTCGTCGGGATCGAGCCGCTCCAAGCCCTCCAACGTAATTTCCACAGGGTACGCTTCCACCATGAACTTATCCACGTCCTTGACCAGAAAGGCAATTATCCCGACAATTACGCTCCATTCAACTACCGTTTGCAGCGCCCAGCGAATGCGATTCCAGCGAATTCGTTTCTTTCTCGACGGCTCCTGGGACTTCCTGCTTGGTCTGACAATTCGGTCCTTTGAATGGAGCGGCGACGCCCGGCCTCGCGTTTCCTTGCGGGCTGGTGTGTTCAGGGCTTTTCGCCGACGACCCGAATCTCTTCCTTGAGGCATACACCAGTCTCCTTGAAGACGTGTTCCTTTATCTTCTCGATGAGTTGGAGAACATCCTCCGCGGTTGCCCCCCCTGCGTTAATGATGAAATTGGCGTGCAGGGGCGAGACTTGCGCATTTCCTATAGCGGTCCCTTTCAGGCCAAGCTGCTCAATCAGTTTTCCCGCCGGCGTATCGGCTGATGGATTCTTGAAGATACACCCGGCGTTGCTGTTCCAGAGCGGTTGGGTGTCCCGCCGCTGGCGAATTCGATCTCGAATCTCATTCAAACATCGTTCCGGATCACCGGGCGAAAGCTGAATCCGAGCGCCCACCGCCACCGAACTACGATCAATATCGCTGCAGCGGTAGGCAAAATTCAGATCACTCGCCGGAATTTCCTCCACTCGGCCCTCCCGGACCATCCGGACGGACATTGCCCGATCACCCAGGCCGATCCCACCCGTTCCAGCGTTTCCCGCCAGTCCTCCACCGACCGTGCCCGGAATCCCGGCGGCGAATTCGAGGCCGGACAGGCCGCGTTCCGCCAGGTGTTGAATCAGCCAAGGTACCCCGACTCCGGCCCCTGTGTCGAGCACAAAATCCTTGTCGATGTGACAGTCGGGGTCGGACTTGCAGATCTGGATGACAGCCGCTCGGATGCCCCCATCCCTTACCAGGACGTTGGTCCCCTCCCCCACTGCCAGACACGAGATTTCATGTTGTTGACAATAGGTGGCTGCTCGAGTCGCTTCTTCCTCGGTTCCGGGATGAATCCAGACATCCGCCTTCCCGCCTATCCCGAAGGAAGTATGAAGTGACATGGGCTCGTCGAGACAAATCTCTCCAACCTCAAGAGCCGACAACTCGTCAATCCATTCTGCTGTGTCCGCTTTGGTCATCCTTCCACCGGCAGGCTCAACTTTGCCTTCAGCGCCTCTGTCATCTCCCCCGCCGTCCTGCCGATGTCGCCGGCCCCGAGAAACAGGATCACGTCGCCCGGCTTCAAATCATCGACCAGATGAGACGGGACGACTTCCTTTTCTTCGATAAGTTCAATGGAATCAAAACCCTTCGCCCGGGCCGCATCCACAATATTTTGGGAGCAGACTCCTTCGATCGGTTTCTCCCGCGCGGCATAAATCTTGGTGACGATTACCCGATCGGCCAGTGCCAAAGCCGAGGCGAAGTCGTCGCACAGAAACTGGGTGCGTGAATACAAATGGGGCTGGAAAACCACAATAACCCTCTCGATGGGTAAAAGCCTTACTGCTTCGAGAGTTGCGCGAATTTCTGTGGGATGATGGGCGTAATCCTCGATGACGAGAATTGAGCCGATATGTCCTCTTATCTGAAGTCTGCGGCGGACTCCCTCGTAAAGCAGAAGCCCTTCCCGGATGCTCTCGAAATCCACTCCCAATCCCAGGCCCAAAGCCGCAGCGGCCATGGCGTTGAGGGTGTTATGCCGTCCCAAAGCCTTCACTTCCAGCTGGCCCAGTTTTCCGACCGGTCCCAGGCAGGGGTTCGTGTTTTCGACATCAAAGCTCGTGATCATCTCGGGTGCGGACATTCCTTCGGGTGTTTCCATCTCACCGAGCTTAACTCGGATCTCGGAGGCCAGTAAATCCGGCCGCAGGCCTTTGGGCAACGCCTCGCCGGCGATTCCGTAAGTGATGTGGCGTGTAGTCACCTCCGGGAGAATGTCCCGCACGTTCGGGTCGTCGATGCAGAGGATTGTGAAGCCATAGAAAGGCACCTTGTTGGCGAACTGGATAAAGGCCTTCTTGATTTCGTCCAAATTGCCGTATATGTCCAGATGTTCCGCATCGATATTCGTGATGATCGCCATCGTGGGCGCCAGCGCCAGAAAGGATCGCGCATATTCATCGGCTTCCGCCACCAACAGATCTCCACGGCCCCAGGCCGCATTGCTGCCGTGGCGGTTCAGTATCCCGCCGATGATGGCGGTGCATTCCACATCCGCCTTTTCGAGAAGAGCGGCGATCATTGAGGTCGTGGTTGTTTTGCCGTGCGTTCCGGCGACAGCGATCGCATTGCTTTTGAGGCGCATTATGTGGGCGAGCATCTCCGCCCGCTGGATCACCGGAATATCCCGATTCTTCGCCTCGACCCACTCCGGATTCGCCGGATTGACCGCTGCCGACACGACAACGATCCCGACTTCTCCCAGATTCGCGGGATCGTGGCCGATAAACACCTTCGCCCCGAGAGACTCAAGGCGGCGCGTGATTTCCGATTCGGCCAGATCCGATCCCGACACTTGGTACCCCAGATTGAGGAGAATCTCCGCCAGGCCGCTCATTCCGATGCCGCCGATCCCGACAAAGTGGACCCCGTACGGGAGGCGGCTCCCCGCACCGATTCCGCGGATGGCATCGTAAGTTTCTCCGTGGCTGCTGGCCATGGTCGTGTCCGAAATCACTCCAGGATAGGCGGGCTTTTCAAGGAAAAGACCCGTGTTTCTGGTTCAATTACCCAACTAATTAACGGCCCTTACCCCATTTTGGCATGACCGCTCCCATTTGCCGAGGGACTATATCACAAGCGTAAGCCGTTATCAAATCAAACCTTGCACAGTGTTGGTCTTTGGCAACACGCCCCGTCATTGCCCTACGATCAATTCGGCAGGCTTCCACTGACGGAGCAGTGAGAATCACTCCCCAGTGAACATACCCATCCTCGATGCCTTTTCCCCGCCAAACATGAGTGAGTGGGGGCTGAAATGGCCTAAAACAGGGGAGCGAAGACCAGGGCGATTACGGCCATGAGCTTGATGAGGATGTTGATCGAGGGGCCGACCGTGTCCTTCAGGGGATCGCCGACCGTGTCCCCTATGACCGCGGCCTTGTGCGCCTCGGAGTTCTTGCCTCCGAAGTGGCCTTCCTCGATGTATTTCTTTGCGTTGTCGAGCGCGCCGCCGCTGTTCGCGAATTGAATCCCGACCAGGACGCCGACGACCAGGGACCCGACAAGCATCCCAGCCAGTCCGTCCTTCCCGAGAAGGAACCCGCCCGCAACCGGCGCCACGATCGCGATGATTCCCGGCAGGACCATGCCGCCTATGGCGGCCTTAGTGCTGATGTCGACGCAGGTGGTGTAATCCGGCATCACCTTCCCCTCCATCAGGCCGGGGATCTCGCGGAATTGCCGGCGCACCTCGTCAATCATCTTGTAGGCGCAGGTTCCCACGGCGCGAAACAGCATCGAGGAGAAGAAGAAGGGAAGCATCCCGCCAATCAACGCACCGGCGATGACCCGGGGTTGCTTGAGATCCACGATCTCCACCTCCGCTAACTGCAGGTATGCCGCCAGGAGTGCCAGGGCGGCGAACGCGGCCGATCCAATGGCAAATCCTTTTCCGATAGCGGCGGTTGTGTTGCCCACGGCATCGAGATTGTCAGTGATCTTGCGGACCTCGGGCGGAAGGTCGGCCATTTGCGCGATGCCGCCTGCGTTGTCGGCGATAGGGCCGTAACTGTCCACTGAGACGATCATCCCGGTAGTAGCCAGCATTCCAAGGGCGGCGATGCCCACGCCGTAGACGCCGCAAAGCTTGTAAGTCACGATGATGGCGATGGCCAGGAGCAGCACCGGAATTGTCGCGCTTCGCATGCCCAGGGCGGTGCCTTCAGTAGTGGTAATAGCGGGGCCCATCTGACATGATTCAGCCAGGTGTTGGACCGGCTTATATTTCTCGGAAGTATAGTATTCGCTGACAAACCCGATCGCCGACCCGCAAAGGACGCCGATGACGGCCGCAGCGAAAATCCCCCACTTTCCGTATTCGGGTCCTCCCGGCACAAGGAAGAAGGTATCCTGAGGATGAAAGTGGATCAGCACAGCCGTGGCCAGGATCGTCAGGCCGGCACTGATATAGGTTCCGGTCATCAGGGATTTCTGGGGATCCCTTTTCCCAAAGTTCTTGACGTAGAGCACTCCGAAGAGGGAGGCGATGATTCCGACCGAGGCGATCTTGAGCGGGAGGGTCTGCATCGTAATCAGCCCCGCGGCTCCTGCGATAGCCATGCATGAAATAATCGACTCGACATACGATTCGAGCAAGTCAGCGCCCAGACCGGCCACATCTCCCACGTTATCGCCCACATTGTCCGCAATAACGGCCGGATTGCGGGGATCATCTTCGGGAATGCCGGCCTCGAGTTTCCCGACGAGGTCGGCTCCCATATCCGCTCCCTTGGTGTAGATTCCGCCTCCGGAGCGGGCGAATAGAGCAACCAGACTGGCCCCCATCGCGTATCCATTGATGATTTCAGGGCGCATCTGCGTCTCGAAAAGGAGGACGATCGTCAGACCCAGGAGGGCGATCCCGGCCACACTCATCCCCATCACGGCCCCGCCGGAAACAGCGATCGAAAGGGCTCCCCTTAGTCCGGATTTCATGGCGGCGTTGGCCGTTCGAGCGTTGGCCCGGGTGGCGATACTCATTCCGATGTAGCCGGCAATGGCGGACGCGAGGCTTCCCGCGATGAAGGCGAGGCTTGTCCACGGGCCCAGAGTAATTTCCTTGCTGGTTAACCGAGGCGCGAGGGCGATCAAGATCGCCACTACTGCAACGAGAGCGAAAACATAAATATACTCGCGCTTTAGAAAGGCTTTCGCGCCGTCTTGAATACTCTTGGATAATTCCGTCATCCGTTCCGTGCCGGGGCTCTGGCGCAACACGAAGGAAATGAGATATCCCACGAACAAGATGGCGATTAGGCTCGAAACGAGCGGGTAGAGAAGGTCTACTGTCATTGGGAATTCACACCTGACCTTTCAAAATGCAGTTCCAATTTCACTGTCTTGTTCTCCTTCGACGCGGTTCTATGTCGATACCTACCCGGTATCTTCTTTGGGTTTACGCTTTCGCTTCTTTTTCTTGGATATTTTTTCCCAAGCCTGGTTCGCAGCAACTTGTTCAGCTTCTTTCTTACTCCTGCCGGCCCCTTTGCCCATGACCTTTTCTCCGATCCGGAGCTCGGATTCGAACTCTTTATTGTGTTGGGGTCCCTTTTCTCCAATGATCCGGTAAACCGGCAGGCTCTGGTGTTTCTCCAACGCGTACTTTTGGATCAACGACTTGAAGTCAGGCCCAAATTCCTCCTGACTGTAACGTTCCACCTCGTCGGCAAGCAGATTAATGACAAAGTCCCCTGCCTTTTCGAGGCCCAAATCAAGGAAGATGGCGCCGATGACGGCTTCCAGGGCATTCGCCACTATGGAATGGCGGCGTCGACCGCCGGTGAGCTCCTCGCCTCGCCCGATCCGCAAACAATCTCCTATCCCCAATTCTTTTGACTTCTTCCCCAGGAGAGAACGGCTGACGACAACGGACTTCATGCGCGAGAGGTCGCCCGGGGCTAATTCGGGGAAGCGGGCAACCAGATGATGACTTATGATTAGGCCAAGTACGGCATCCCCGAGGAACTCCAGCCCTTCATTGTCGGCCGCCCCCTCTTCCTGGGATTCGTTGACATAGGAGGAATGGGTCAAGGCCTGGACCAGCAATTTCTTGTGCCGGAATCTTATGCCAATTCGCTTTGCGAACTCACTAATGGATTTATTGTAGGAACTCATTACGCATTAGAAAGCTCGACCGGCGGAAGGAATCGGGGCCGAGCTTCGATCTATGAACCTGAGGGTCCGGCCTCAGTTGAATTTCCTGATCAGCAGGCAGGCGTTGTGCCCTCCGAATCCGTTGGATGCGGACATGGCGTAAGTCAGATCGGCTTCAACGGCCTCGTTAGGCGTGTAGTTGAGGTCGCATTGGGGGTCCGGTTCCTCATAATTGATTGTCGGCGGAACCACTCCATGGTTTAGAGCCAGGGCTGAGGCGATCAACTCGATACCTCCCGCCGCTCCCAATAGGTGGCCGGTCATAGACTTGGTAGAGCTGATTCGAAGCTTCTCGGCGTGATTTCCAAAAGCGCGTTTGATGGCAATGGTTTCGCTCGTATCCCCTGTGGGAGTGGAGGTTCCGTGGGCGTTAAGGTAATCCACGCTTTCTGCAAGGACCTTTGCCTCTTTCAGACAGGCCCCAATGGCCAGGAACTCGCCGCGGCCGTCCTCTGGTGGAGAGGTCATGTGGTGGGCATCGCCGGCAGCGCCGTAGCCGACGATTTCGGCGATGATTTCGGCGCCCCGTTTTTTTGCGTGCTCGAGCTCTTCGAGAATGACAATCCCGGCGCCTTCTCCCATCACGAAACCGTCTCGGTTTCGATCGAAGGGTCGGCTGGCTTTTTGGGGATCATTGTTACGCGTCGACATGGCCTTCATCGAGCAGAATCCCGCGAAGGCCAGAGGGGTAATGGCTCCCTCCGCCCCGCCACAAACCATAGCATCGGCCTTTTCCATCCGAATGACTTCGTAGGCGTCTCCGATGGCGTGGCTGCTGGTGGCGCAGGCCGTAACCACACAGGAGTTGGGGCCCATGAAGTTATAGCGCATGGAAATCAGGGCTGATGCCATATTGGCCAGCAGCATGGGGATCAGGAAGGGGCTGACCCGGTCCGGCCCTTTTTCCATCAAGGTTGTGTGCTGCTTCTCGATGGTTCCCAGGCCGCCGATCCCCGACCCGATCATCATTCCGACCCGTTCCGGAGGATAGAATTCGCCGTTTATTCCGGAATGCTCGATCACCTGGACCCCAGCGGCGACGGCCAGTTGGGAAAACCGGTCCATTCGCCGGACATCCTTCTTCGACATGTACTGAAGCGGATCGAAATCCTTGACTTCACCTGCTATTTTGCAGCGGAAGTCGTCCGGGCTGACGAGAGTTACGGTGTCGATTCCCGATTTGCCTTCCGTGAGGGCGTTCCAGAAGGAATCGACGTCCTTCCCCAGCGGGGAAATCACCCCCATATCTGTAATCACCACGCGTCGCATAGTTTCTTCCGGGCATAAGCCCAATCTGGTTCGACCGGGCATCCGTCTGGCCCTGCCGTGTCCTCACTCACCTTTGAGAGGATGGCTCCCTGACGGTCAGCTTCCTTCCCGCTCTTGAATGTATTTGACGGCGTCACCCACCGTGGCCATCTTTTCTGCGTCCTCATCGGGGATCTGGATGTTGAATTCTTCTTCGAAGGCCATTACCAGCTCCACCGTGTCCAGAGAATCGGCTCCGAGATCGTCCACAAAGCTGGCCTCAGGAATCACCTGATCGGCGTTGACACCAAGCTGCTCCACAATGATGCCTTTCACTTTGGCGTTGGTATCGTTTTGATTTGCTTCGTCCACAGCGATTTTTCACCCCCTTGGTCTTGTTCCGGTCGGTCTGACCGGAACGGTCCACAATTGTTCAGAACGGGCGGTAGATCATCCCATGACCATCCCGCCGTCAACATTAATCACTTGTCCCGTAATATACTTGGCTCCATCGGATGCCAGAAACAAAATAGCATCCGCGACATCCTTTGCGGTTCCCAAGCGGCCCAGGGGGATCTGTCCCCGCAGAGCGTCTTTTGCCTCTGGGGGGAGGCACCGGGTCATCTCAGTATCGATGAACCCAGGCGCCACCGCGTTGACGGTCACCCCTCGGCTGGCCAGCTCCCTGGCCGTGGAGCAGGTGAATCCTATCACACCGCTCTTTGAGGCCGAGTAGTTGGCCTGGCCCGGATTTCCGATTTGGCCGACCACCGAACTGATATTAATGATCCGACCCGACCTTTTTTTCAACATTAATTTTGCTGCTGCCCGGGTGCAGTAGAAAGTTCCCTTCAAATTGACATCCAAAACCTGGTCCCAATCCTCATTTTTCATGCGAAGCAGAAGCGTATCCCGCGTGATCCCGGCGTTGTTGACCAGAATATCCAGTCCTCCGAGTCGCTCCGCCACCTCGGTCACGAAACCCGTTGCCTGGTCCGAATCGGTCACATCCAGAGGAATTCCAATAATCTCAGGTCCAATTCTGCCCAGTTCCGAGACGGTTTCCTCAATTCCAGACGCGTCTATGTCGCCAATTCCCACCTTCACGCCCGATTCAAGGAAAGCCTGGGCGATTGCCTTGCCGATACCCCGAGCCCCCCCTGTAATTGCTGCCACGCTTCCCTCGAGTCCTTCCATCCTTGCCTGCTACCTTTCCTCCCTGAGGGCCAGCAAATCCGCTTCACTCAACACCGGCCGGGTGGCAGCGTTTCGGTCGATCCGACGCATCATGCCTGTAAGCACGTTTCCCGGGCCCAATTCAAAGAATTGTGTGAATCCTTCGGAAATAAACCGCCGCATGGACGCTTCCCAGAGAACGGGTGAGATAATCTGTCTTTTCAGAAGCTCTCGGATCTCTTCAGGGTCCTCGGCGGGTTCTCCGGTGGCATTGGCCAGGAAAAGGCAGTTTGGCCGAGTTATCTCCAGCTCGTCCAGGTGGGCGGCCAGGGACGTGGCGGCCGGTTCCATGAGCCGGCTGTGAAACGGCCCGCTCACTTTCAGGGGTATTGCCCGCTTGGATTCGGTCTTCGCCGCCTGGCAGGCCCTCTCTATCGCTTCCCGGTGTCCGGAAATAACAACCTGACCGGGGCAGTTGATGTTCGCCAATTGGAGGACTTCTCCGTTTTGAGCCTCCTCGCATATTCTCTCGACATCCCACAATTCCATACCGAGGATTGCGGCCATGGTGCCGCCGGATGCATCGGATTCGGCTTTCATGAGCCTCCCACGCTCGCGGACGATGCGCACTCCGTCTTCAAACCGGATGGCTTCCGCCGCCGCCAGGGCGGTGAATTCGCCCAGGCTGTGCCCTGCGGCACCTGCCGGCTTCAGCCCGCTCGATTCCAGGATCTTGAATACCGCAAATCCCAGGGTGAACAGAGCCGGCTGCGCATTGGCAGTATCCGTGAGCTCCTCTTCGGGACCTTCGAAAATGACCTTGGAAAGAGAAAACCCGAGGGTTTCGTCGGCGGCGTCTAAGACTTCCCGGGCTTCCGCATGTTGGTCGTAAAGCTCCTTTCCCATGCCGACAGCCTGGCTGCCTTGTCCAGGGAACAGGAACGCCAGCTTGGTTGCTATGCTCATTTTGCTTCCAAAATTGAATTCTAATGCTTCCGGCGCATCCCACTCTTCAAGATGAACCGGCGGCGATATCCCCCCGGATTGATCGCCGTTTTTGATTCAACTGTTTCTTCTGGAAGTCTCGATTCTCTCAGCCGGGATGCGCAAAGGATCGAGCAGTTCTTGATGCGGTTCTGAAACCGAGTGGAGCGTATCAGAGTTTGTCAGGAAAGTCAGGCTGAAAGTAAAGCTGAATCAATCGGACTTACTCTTCCGAAACCTCCAGATAAACCTCACCTCGGTACATTCCACATTCTGGACATACCCGATGAGGGAGCTTGGGGGACCCGCAATCTGGGCAATCGATGGTTTGGGGCGGCTCCAGGCTCATATGAGAGCGCCGTTTATCGCGCCGGGACTTTGAATGTCTCCGTTTAGGATTTGCCAATGTTCTTAATCCTCAATTCTCTTGCTGCCTCGATTCTGAAATCTATCCTTCTACTCATTCGGAGGACAGCTTTGCTTTCAAGTTAGCCAGTGCTGCCCATTGCGGGTCGGGGGCTGTGGGACCACAATCGCAAGGTCCTCGGTTCAAATCCTGCCCGCAGCGGGAACACAAGCCCTTACAGTCTTCCTTGCAGAGCGGCTTCTGCGGCACGCAAACGACAAGGATCTCCCGGATATCTTCGCCCAGGTCCACCTCCTCCGCATTCGGATCGAGGGGATGATAGCCGGGCTCTTCCTCCAAAAGCTCCATTTCGTCCGGGGACATGTCGGGGGAAAAAACCACGTCGATCGGAGATGAAAACGCCTCCAGGAAGGACCCCAGGCAACGACTGCAAGTCAATTCGATCTTCCCGGAAATCCGACCCCGACAGGCTACCGCGTTCTGCGCCATCGAAACCTTGAGCTGAATCCGAAAGGAGGGAGCCAACCGCATTCCCTCGGGCAGAGAGGACAGGTCTTTGTCCCCCAGATCCCGATCGATTTGGAGCCCTTCTTTCTTGATGCTTTCCAGACGGATTTTCATCTGGCGCCCTCCCCCCGCTGGATGTCCTAATCATCACGTTTGGGTCAAGGGTTCATCCGCCCAAAACACGCGAATGCTACCACGCGCTCTTTACCTTGTCAAGACAGGGAAAGACGAAAATCCTGCCACATATATCAGCAATCTGATTGGACTGCGCGACGCGGCTAAGCCCAATAACTGGAATAACTTAAGGCAAGAGAATCAGGGCTGGACATCCAGAAAGTTATAGACGATTCGCTTGCCGGCCTTTGTCAAGATGCTTTCCGGATGAAACTGGACGCCCCAGACAGGATATTCCCGGTGGCGGATTCCCATTACTTCGTCCTGGTCGGTCCAGGCAGTCAGTTCAAAGCAATCAGGCAGCGAGTCCTTCTCGACGACGAGCGAATGATACCGGGTGGCTTCAAACGGCGAAGGGACGTCGCTGTAAAGCTTGTCCTGATTGTGATGGATCATGGAGGTCTTCCCATGCATGAGCCGGTCGGCAAGGATGACGTTTCCTCCAAAGACTTCTCCCACGCATTGGTGCCCCAGGCAGACACCCAGGGTGGGGATCCTGGGCCCGAAGTCTCGGATTACTTCTTTCGATATTCCCGCCTCCTTCGGGGTACAGGGCCCTGGCGAGATGACAATATGGTCCGGATTCATCTCGTTGATTTGGTCGAGGGTGACCTTGTCGTTCCGGAACACCTCGAGGTCGGTTCGAACTTCCCCGATGTATTGAACCAAGTTGTAGGTAAAGGAATCGTAGTTGTCGATAACGAGAATCATCGGCTCAGCCCCGCTCTTTCCAGACCGTGTCGCGCCAGCTCAATTGCCTTGATGAGAGCACGGGCCTTGTTCTGCGTTTCCTCAAATTCGCGGGTGGGTTGAGAATCGCTCACGATGCCTGCGCCGGCCTGGACATACGCCACATTCCCTTTGACGATCAAGGTCCGAAGGATGATGCACGAATCCAGGCTTCCGGAAAAAGAGAAATAGCAGACTGTCCCGGCGTAAGGCCCGCGTTTGCATTCTTCCAACTCTTCTATGATCTCCATCGCGCGGATTTTCGGAGCCCCGCTGACAGTTCCCATGGGGAAGGAGGCTTTCAGGATGTCGAATGCGTCGCATTTCGCCCGGGATATTCCCCGTACCTGGGAAACGATGTGCATTACGTGGCTGTAATACTCGATCGTCATTAGTTCGGGAACACTCACAGTACCGGACTCACACACCCGGCCCATGTCGTTCCGACTCAGATCGACGAGCATGATATGTTCCGCCCTCTCCTTCTCGTCGGCGAGCAGGTCAGCCGCCAGAGCCCGGTCCTCCTCGTCGGTCCGGCCACGAGGACGGGTGCCGGCAATGGGCCGCTGTTCGACCAGCAATCCCTCTTCCTCTTTGCCCGGCCGGGAGCGGACGAGGGTCTCCGGTGAGGAGCCGACCAGCTTGAGGTCTCCAAAATCCAGATAGAACATATATGGGGAAGGGTTGATAGACCGCAGAGCCCGATACACCTGGAAAGGAGGGATATCCAGTTCGGTTTCGAATCGCTGGGAGAGGACAGTCTGGATTATGTCCCCCTGGCGGATGTATTCCTTGGCGATACGAACGATCTCTTCGAACCGATCCTGTGTGAAGTTGGATCTTATCTCCACGTTGCTGCCGTCTCCTATCACGGGCGCGGCCCGCTCCTCAGGCAACGGCTTGGCAAGAAGTTTGGCCAGACGGTCGATCTGCTCCCGGGCTGTTTCGTAGGCAGTCTCCGGATCCATTTCTCCGACGTGGGCGTTACAGAGAATCTTAATTGTGTGATTGAGGTGATCGAAGATGAGGATTGTGTCCGTGATAATAAAGAACGCGTCCGGAAGATCGAGATCGTCCTCCGTATCATCAGGCAGCTCCTCGAAGAACCGAATCATGTCATAGGCGAAGTATCCCACCGCCCCGCCATAAAAAGGAGGAAGAGAAGCATCCGGAACGGGTCGATAGACTTCGACCAGCTTCCGCAGTTCGCCGTACGGGTCGTCCGATACCCATTCCTCCGCCTCGCCATTTCT
>SDBV01000652.1_pt1 | contig 50363 bp, 54 predicted proteins | sample 2277081 | NCBI WGS metagenome assembly SDBV01 (sample SAMN10402039, study PRJNA504765) | marine sediment metagenome | isolation source: marine sediment core GS10_PC15, 223 cmbsf | place: Arctic Ocean: Southern Knipovich Ridge | collected 2010
AGACTTTCTGCGATTGAGTAAAGAGATTGATCGTTTCGGAGAAATGAACTACTCAAAAAAGAGGATACAAAATTCTTTGGCCGTGAAGAAAACATTGAAAAAAGAAGGATTATTGACCCCGTAGAGACTTAGTTTCTTGAGAAACTGGATGTGAAAAGATTCACATAAAACGTCGGTCTCCAATGAATAGCATTGGATGGTGGTATAGTCCATGCACTTGGTAACAAGTGATGAAATGCGTGAGACAGGTTGGTCCCTATCTACCGTAGGCGTTGAGTTTTGAGGAGATTTGTTCCTAGTACGAGAGGACCGGAATGAACTGACCTCTGGTGTACCAGTTGTCATGCCAATGGCATAGCTGGGTAGCTACGTCGGGAATGGATAAGTGCTGAAAGCATCTAAGCACGAAGCCAACTCCAAGATTAGAACTTGTAGATCCCTCGAAGATTACGAGGTTGATAGGCTCTAAGTGTAAGTGCGGCAACGCATTAAGCTGAGGAGTACTAATGATCTTACCTTCAATATATTAGCTAGCAATTTATAGCAGACGTTCGATAGCACATCGTAGACACCGTAGGGGAGCTATACTGAGAGGGCTCCACCCGATTCCATTCCGAACTCGGAAGTGAAACCTCTCAAGGCCGATGATAGTCCTATGGGCGAAAGTAGGTAGCTCTCTTACAGTGTCTATGATGCAAAAACACACCAATATGGAGGTGTTTTTGTTTGGTAAAGAAAAAGACACCGTACGCGCAAGACGCACAGTGTCATTCTTTTGGTCGCCAAGGAGTTTTAACCAGGGAATGTCGTCGATTGACAAGTTTGATGCGGTCAGCTTCAGCACGAGTCTTTGAGTACACAGCGTATCTGCGTCTACGGGCAAGCACATTCACGCTTTGGCTCGTCATGGTCTCAGAACCTTAACGAGATGGACTCTTATGCTCGAGCTTTCCGCCAACCCTTGCCGTCCGTCCGACGGCGGTATCTCTGGTTGTGCCCTACACCTTGACTTATTGGCCCTCCTCTTCTCCCGTACCCTCATGGGGGCAGGGGGTACGTTCGCGTGGAGGAACCAAACTATCTCAATTTTATATAATTATATTCATATTGTCAATCGCTAATATGGGCAGTATTAGGTAGCTCTCTTACAGTGTCTATGATGCAAAAGCACCCCCATGTGGGGGGGGTGCTTTGTGTTTTTAAATGGCAAGGCGATCTGTTTAAGAGATCGCCTTCGGGGGTCTGGAGCGGGTTTTGCGCGCATATCGCTTGCCTCTTGAGCGCAGTATCCTTACCGGGGGGCGGTAAAGCAAGTACTGCTTTTCTCGAGGTTTGCGACTGCATCCGTACCCGGTCAGCAGGTATGGATCTGCAAATCCGCCACCCGCTCCAGACTGTGAAATAGGTTGTACACATAAAGAGCAGTTGGATCGAGTGGACTGACGAACAGGCATCGCTCAGAGTTCTAGGTCTCTGGGCGGAATCCAGCGTTCTAGGCGCGAGATTCGCGCTTTCGATCGACAGGATCTACCGTCTCGCTTTGTGAAGCGACATCTGTTGTCAGTCCCACTCGACCAGCCCTCGAATCGCGCAACCCCTGGATCGCATAGGGGTGAGCAGTTGAGGGACTTGTCTACATATTATACGAATAATTTATATTGTCAAGAACTAGAGGTAGAAGTATAATGAAATAATGATAAGCTTCTTGTTTGGGGGACGGCGTCGGCTTGTCCTCATTCTTATTGCGCTTCTGGTTATACTTGCGCTTAATATTGTAGACAACCCAATACGTAGCGGGGCGTACAAGATATTTGCTCCTGTTCAGTCTTTGCTCTGGCGGGCAGGAGATTCAGTTTCTGATACCGGAGGGGGACTATTTGGCGGAGTGCGACTGAAAGCGGAGAACGAGGCTCTTTCGCTTCAGCATGCCGCTCTCCTGCAGGAGCTTGCGGAATTAACCGATATAAAAAAGGAGAATGAGGAACTGAGAAAGATTCTTGATTTTACATTGAAAGAGGATTTTACTATTGTTGAGGGAGAGGTGTTATGGAAAGATCCTTCTCAGGATGTTTTGGTAGTCCGTACGGGTAATGGGATTGAAAGCGGCATGCCAGTCATCACTCCAGAAAAGATTGCCGTTGGAAGAGTTGAGGAGGTTATGGGTGAGTTTTCAAGGATCCGTCTCCTTTCTCATACCCAAAGCTCAATTGACGTTGTAGTAGGAGAGCAGAGAATAGGTGGTGTTATAAAAGGAGAGGGAAGATTTAAAGCAACCATTGATCTCCTTCCTCAGGAAGCTGTAATAGAAGTAGGGGATGTTGTACTTACCTCTAGCCTGGGTGGCATCTTTCCAAAGAACTTCTTGGTTGGGAGGATTGGGGAGGTATTGCAATCAGACCTTGAGCCATTTCAGAGAGCCGTACTGGATCCATCCTTTGATATTTCCCTGCATCGTCTACTCTTGATTATTACCAATTACACCACACACTGATTATGTTGCGTTTTATACTTGTTTTCCTTCTCTTTCTTATCTTGATTATTTTCCAGACAACATTTCTCGTCTATTTTCCTATCTTTGGCATGGTTCCAAATCTGATATTCGCATTTGTGATGCTATTTGCGTTCTTTGAGGCGGCTCCAGATACAAATAGTTTTTGGTATGCGGCTATGGGAGGAGTATTTTTGGATTTGTTTTCATCCAACTTTCTTGGATTCTGGACGTTAATACTTCTATTTATAGTATTCTTAATAAAGTTTTTCGTGAAATCATATGTTCGGCCTCCCATTTTTCAAGGATAAGAGGTCGTTTATTAAGCGCCCCTCAAAAGAGGTGGAGTTTCAGGAGATCTTTTTAGATAAGTTAGCCGCAGATCAGCAGGAGCGGGAAGAGGGATTTGAACGAAAGATTGAAGTACCTCTTTCACAACTCGTTCTGCGTCTTTTGTATGTCGGGTTTGCCGTTATCGTAACAGTGTTTTTATTTAGGACTGGTTATCTTCAGGTTGTTAAGGGAGGGGAGTTGAGCGTAAGGGCAGAACAGAATGCGGTACGCTCCCTCCCCATTGCTGCAGAAAGAGGGGTTATCTATGACGCTTCAGGGCGTCAGCTTGTATTTAACAGACCGAGTTTTGATCTTGTGTGTGACAAGTGGGAGATAGCGCAGGAGAGAAGTGCAAGAGAGGAGATGTTTAAAGAGCTTGAGCGTGTATCTGACTTTTCTTTCAAAGACCTAACGGATGCATTTGATAGGCAGCCTTTATCGTCCATGTTAATTGGAGATAACCTGAGTCATGAAGAGTTAATTATGGTGGAGACTCGAATTGAGAATCTTAAAGGGTGCTGGGTTCAAGAGAACACCATTAGAGAATATGTGCAGGGTTCTACGCTTTCTCATCTGCTTGGGTATACTGCCAAGGTATCCCCAAAGGAATTGCAGGAGTTTTCAGGATATGGTGTGACAGATCAGATTGGCAAGGTTGGGGTCGAGCGCTCCTATGAGTCAGTTTTGCGGGGAGAGTCCGGAGCACAGCTCTCTGAACGTGATGCCTATGGAAGGATTGTAAAGGATAAGGGAGAGATTCCTTCCTCTCCAGGAGATTCCATTGTCTTGTGGATGGATCTTGGGCTTCAGCAGAGGGCCACGCAGGCGCTTTCTGATACATTAGAGCGCATTGGATCTAAAAAGGGAGTTGTGATTGCTATGGATCCAAGGTCTGGTGGCGTTCTTGCTTTAGTAAGCATACCTGGTTTTAACAGCAACTCCTTTTCGGGTGGTATTAGTCAAAAGGACTTTGCAAAGATTATTGAGGATCCTTTAAAACCACTCTTTAATCGCGCGATAGGAGGGTTGTACCCTACGGGATCCACCATAAAACCACTGGTGGCGTCAGCCGCATTGCAAGAGGACATTATTGATGCGGACGAACTTATGTTTACAGAGGGCTTTATTGAGATTCCAAATCGGTATGATCCTGAGATTGTGTATAGGTATCCTGACTGGAAGAATCACGGATGGGTGGATATGAGAGATGCCATTGCCGTTTCCTCAAACGTCTACTTTTATACTATTGGAGGAGGGTTTGGCAGACAAGAGGGATTGGGTCCCTCAAGAATCACCCAGTATCTTTCTCTGTTTGGCTGGGGAGAGGAGACCGGTGTTGATATACCAGGTGAGAGAGAGGGACTTTTGCCTACTCCAGAGTGGAAGCAGGAAGTTAAGCAAGAAGGCTGGTGGGATGGTGACACCTATCTTCTTTCAATCGGCCAGGGAGATCTTCTTGCAACCCCTCTGCAGGTTGTACGCGCGTTTGCCGCTATTGCCAATATGGGAATATTGTTTGAGCCTAAGATTGTAAAGGAGATTGTCAAAGAGGAAGGCGTTCAAGTAGTAGAGAATACCGTTGTAAGAGATAATATTATTGACAAGGAAAATCTTGTGGTTGTGAGGGAAGGAATGCGTCAAGCCGTAACATCCGGCTCTTCTGTGTTATTAAATGGTCTTTCTGTAAAGGCTGCAGCCAAGACAGGGACAGCTCAGACGTCTGATCCAAATACTCTGCATAACTGGGTAACAGTCTTTGCTCCATATGACAATCCTGAGATTGTATTGACCGTTCTTGTAGAGGATGTTTGGGGAGAGCAGGTTGCGGTCCTTCCTATTGCAAAAGAGATACTAGAGTGGTATTTTGCACCATAACCAATATGGCAACATATATTACCAAAGAGGGATTAAAAAAGCTTGAGGGAGAGTTAGAAGAGCTAAAGACCACAAAACGGCAAGACATTGCCGCGCGTTTGCGCAAAGCAATTTCCTTTGGCGATCTATCTGAGAACTTTGACTACCACAATGCAAAAGAAGAACAGGAGATGTTGGAACGCAAGATTGTGGAGGTTGGAGAAAAGATACGTACGGCCAAGGTGGTAGAGAAGGCAGATGGAACCGGAGCAGTTCAGATTGGCTCTACTGTAGAGTTAAAGCATGGATCAGAGAATATAATCTATACCATTGTGACGGCTCCGGAAGCAGATCCTTTATCTGGAAAGATTTCAGCTGAGTCTCCCATTGGTTCAGCCCTTCTCTCAAAGAAGAAAGGGGATAAGGTGGAAATTGAGACTCCAAATGGAAGTATGCAGTATCAGGTTGTGAGGATTTCCTAGCAAGGGAAGTTCTGCAATACTGCAGGATTTTCCTTTTGACCCAAAGCGTAAAATTGGGTATAATTCTCAAATATGGCAAGTATTCCTGAGATTAAGAAAGCGCGGCTTTCAAAGCTAAAACGCATAAGCGCAGCAGGAGAAAAAGCATATCCTGTTGCCTCCAAAAGAACCCATAATATTGAGGGTGTTCTTTCTGATTTCACAAAACTCGCAAAAGATGCAAAAGAGATAACAGTAGCAGGCAGAATACGCTCGTTCAGAGAGCATGGAGGCTCTACCTTCTTTGACATACAGGATGGAACGGGAAGCGTACAGGCATATTTAAAGCGAGACGGAGTAGGGGAGAAGGCATACTCGTTTTTCTTGGAAAACTTTGACATTGGAGACATTGTGCAGCTCAGAGGAACCATGTTTAAAACAAAGAAAGGAGAAAAGACCATAGGGGTTGCAGATTATAAGATATTGGCAAAGTCATTACTTCCATTGCCTGAAAAGTGGCATGGTTTGAAAGACGTGGAGGAACGGTATAGAAAGCGGTATCTGGACTTAATCTTTAATAAAGAGGTTCGTGAAAAGTTTAAGACGAGAGCCAAGATCGTAAGCTCCTTAAGGGGGTTCTTGGAGAAAGAAGGGTTTATGGAGGTTGAGACTCCGGTTTTACAATCTTTGTACGGAGGGGCGGATGCCGCTCCATTTACAACTCATATGAATGCCTTTGATCAAGACGTATTCTTGAGGATTGCTCCTGAACTCTATTTAAAGAGGTTGATTGTAGGAGGGTTTGAGAAAGTATATGAAATAGGGCGGGTCTTTCGTAATGAAGGAGTGGACAAGTCACACAACCCTGACTTTACCATGCTTGAGTTTTATTGGGCCTATGCTGACTATAAAGACATGATGAAGTTTATAGAGGAGATGTTTACTTCTTTATTAAAGGATGTATTTGGAAAAACAACTATTGAGTATGACGGCAAGAAGATTGATTTTAAGACTCCATGGAAACGAGTTGAGTATGCAAAGCTTATTAAGCAGTATGCCAAGGTTGATATTGAGGCATTGAACAGAACGGCTTTAATGAAAAAGGCAAAAGAGCTGGGCGTGCCAGTAGAAAGTAGTTTTTCGAAAGCTAGGGTAGCTGATGCCATTATGAAGAAATACTGCCTGCCAAAGATATGGGAACCTACCTTTATCATTCACTATCCAGCTGATTCTGTTCCTTTGGCTAAAAAGCTTGACGAGGATGAATCAAAACTTGGGGCGCTTCAGCTCGTTGTGGCAGGGTGGGAGCTGATAAAGGCATACTCTGAGTTAAATGATCCAATAGAGCAGAGAAGAGTCTTTCAGGAACAGGAAAAGCTGTATAAGAAGGGTGATAAGGAAGCACAGCGCATGGATGAGGACTTTGTTGAGGCTTTAGAGTACGGTATGCCTCCGACAGCTGGATTTGGCATGGGTATTGACCGTTTAACAACGCTCTTAACTGATTCACACAGTTTGAGAGAGAGTATACTCTTTCCTTTTATGAGACCAAAAAAGTAATATGTTAGATATTGCATTTATTAGAGAGAATCCAGATAAGGTAAGGAAGGCTGCCCAATCAAAGGGTATCACTATTGATGTTGAGAATCTTTTAAAGATTGACGAGAACCGAAGAAAGATGATTCAGGAGGTGGATGGGTTGCGAGCTGATCAGAACAAGGCTTCTGCTGCTGTTGCTTCTTCCTCAAACAAGGAGCGCGAAAAGAATATAGCTCAGTCAATAAAGCTGAAAAAGCAGTTGAGTAAGTTGGAGACAGAGCTTTCAAAAACCCAGGAGGTATTTTATGAGTTGATGGATGCTGTCCCCAATATGCCTCTTAAGGATGTTCCTGTTGGAAAGGATGAGTCTTCAAACAAAATTCTGAGAAAATGGGGGAAACCCGCGTCTTTTGCTTTTACGCCAAAAGACCATATGGAGCTTGGGGAGGAGTTAGATATTATAGATACAAAGAGAGCAGCTGTGGTTTCTGGAGCCAGGTTTGCGTATTTGAAGGGAGGGGCCGCGCTTTTGGAGTTTGCCTTAATTCATTATGCGCTTTCGATTCTTGGTTCTGAGAAGATTTTAAAGAAGATAGCTACTTCGGTAAAGCGGGGATATTCATCAAAGCCGTTTATTCCTGTGGTTCCTCCTGTGATGATACGGCCTGAGGTCCTTTCTAAGATGGCACGTCTTACAGAAGATGATAAAGATGATAGGTATTATTTACAGCAAGATGATTTGTACTTGGTTGGGTCAGCAGAACACACTTTAGGGCCTCTGCACATGAAAGAAACTCTTTTTGAAAAGGACCTTCCCAAAAGATATGTTGGCTTCTCTACCTCGTTTCGCAGAGAAGCGGGATCTTACGGAAGGGATACGAGGGGTATTCTTAGAGTTCATCAGTTTGATAAGCTTGAGATTGAATCCTTTACCACAGGGGAGAATGCTTTGATTGAGCAGGAGTTTATTGTTGCCATTCAGGAGTACTTAATGAAGTCGTTAAAGATTCCCTATCAGGTGGTCTTAATGGCGACTGGGGATATGGGAAAGCCAGATTCCCGGCAATTTGATATTGAGACATGGATGCCAGGCCAGAACAAGTATCGTGAGACTCATACCTCAGATCTTATGGGAGATTATCAGGCAAGACGTTTGAATACACGAGTTCAGTTAAAGGACGGCGCAAAGGAATTCGCTCATATGAACGATGCTACGGTATTTGCCATTCAGAGAACTTTGATTGCAATCATTGAGAATTATCAGACAAAAGGAGGGACTGTAAAGATACCGACTGTGTTGCAAAAGTACGTTGGAATGAAAGAGATAACAAAACCCGTATGATTGAAGAGCGGCGCATTAAAATAGATGGGCTGGAGGTAAACTATAAGATAGCTGGCTCAGGTCAGCCGATTTTGATTCTTCACGGCTGGGGAGGTACTTCAGACTCTTGGATTGAAGTCCAAGAACTTCTCTCAAAGAAGTATTTGGTTGTGGTGCCAGACCTTCCAGGTTTTGGTAAGACTCCTTCTCCTCCAGTTGGCTGGTCCCTGGAGAACTATGTAGACTTCATCCAGAAATTCGCGCAAGAGCTGGGTATGATCCCCATGGTTATGCTTGGGCACTCCTTTGGGGGAAAGATGGCAACCCGGTACTCCGTTAAGTACGCAGAGGACTTGAAGCGACTGGTCTTGTGTGCCCCAGCCAGCATCCGTCACGTCAGACTGCGTCACAAGGTACTGTTGGTTATAGCTAAGGTTGCAAACCTTATTGGCTCCCTTCCTTTTATACGGAGAGGACGCCCGCGCGTCAGGAGGATGTTTTACCATGCCATTGGAAGAACGGATTATTTGGAGGCCGAGGGCGTCATGAAAGAGATATTCTTGAGCGTTCTATCAAGAAACCTCTTACCTATACTTTCTTCCATTACAACACCAACCCTTGTACTCTGGGGCGAGGAGGATGACTTTGTGCCTATTGAGGATGCGTACGTCATGAAAAAAGAGATTGCAAATGCAAGCATTGTGACATTTCCTGGTATTGGACATACCCCACACAAGAAAATTCCAGAGGAATTAGTGGGGGAGATAGAAAAGTTCCTCGCCTCATAGCATGGATTATATTATCTCAGTCCTTACAGCCCTCTGGGTCTTTCGCATGGTAAAGGATGTGCTCTTTTGGGTCTATCTTTGGCAGTTAAAAGAGTACCACATTGGAAGATTCATAGATCACTTTAGAACGTATCGGGGAAGGCATCTTCTTGTTAACTCCTCAAATGCAGTAAAGATAGTGCTGATTCGCTTTTTGTTTGTTTTCTCACAAGCCAACATACTTGTTTTTATTCTTTATGGCTTGGAGGCTGGAAAGGCACTCTTTGACGTCTTGCGGGGTTCTTTAACTCGTCCTGTTTTAACCTCAAAAACCTTTATACTTCTTTTGGGAACAATGGCAGTCATGCTTGCGATTGCTGGCACTCTTTTCTTCTTTGCTGGTCTTCGTGGAAATATGTTTTTGGTCTCATTGGTTGTCTTGGATTTAATTTCTCCTATTCTAGTTTCAGCTGTGGTATTGCTCTTTCAACCCGTTGCGGTCTTTCAGCGAAACCGTATGATTCAGAACGCAAGAGTAAAGAGATCTGGGATGAATAATCTTTTGGTTGTTGGCATTACGGGTTCATACGGCAAGAGTTCAACAAAGGAGCTTCTATTTCATATTCTTTCAGCAAAGTATAAAACTCTAAAGACGCAAAAGAACAATAACTCTGAGGTTGGTATTTCGCAAACCATTCTACAAGACCTAAGGCCAGAACATGAGGTCTTTGTTTCTGAGATGGGCGCGTATAACAAGGGAGGCATTCGTTTACTTGCCTCTATTGCAAAGCCAAAGATCGCAATTGTTACTGGCATTAACGAACAGCACATGGCAACCTTTGGTTCTCAAGCAAAGATTGCCGAGGGAAAGTATGAGTTGATTGAATCCTTAGATGACAAGGGAGTAAGCATCTTTAACGGTTTTAATAAGTATTGTGAAGAGATGTATGAAAAAACTAGAGGAGAGAAGCGAAAGATTGGAAAGGGAGGAGATCTTTGGGCTGAGAATGTCTCAATTACAAAAGATGGGATTTCTTTTCTTGCCGTACACAAGGAAGGCGAGAGCGCAGATGTGCGGGTTCAGGTTCGCGGTCCCTTACTTGAGAACATATTGTTAGCTCAGCTTGCGGCATTGGAGATGCGAGTGGGATTGAAAGAGTCAGCTCAGGCCCTTTCCTCATTTGTAGGGGGATTGCAGGTCATAAAAGGTATCAATGGAGCTGATATTATTAACTCTTCCTATTCAGCTAATCCTACGGGAGCTCTTGCTGATATTGATTATATGAACCTGTGGCAGGGAAAGAAGATTGTTGTTATGCCATCTTTAATAGAGCTTGGTTCTTCTTCAAAAGAGGTACATAGAAGAATCGGGGAAAAGATAGGCAAGACCGCTGATCTTGCTATCATTACTACAAAAGACAGATTCAAGGAGATCTCTGAAGGTGCTGTTGCTATTGGCATGAAAAGAGATAATATTGTTCTTGAAGAGAGGTCAGCTATAATATTGAAAACAATACAAGGAATAGTAAAAGAGGGCGACGTAGTCTTGCTTGAGGGAAGGGGGCCAACTGGGTTATTAAACTTGTTATCATGAATATATTACAACCAATTTCAATATCACTCTCTCCAAATACGGAGAAAGACGATATACTGCTTGCATTAAAGGAGATAGTGAGCTTTGGATTTTTGCGCTCTCGCGGGAGAGAAATAAATGAGTTGGAAAAAGAGTTTTCAAAGAAGGTTGGAGTAAGACACGCGGTTTCCTTTAACTCCGGTAGGTCAGCTTTAATGGCTGCCTTGAGTGCTTTGGAATTGAAAAAGGATGATGAGGTTTTACTTCAGGCCTTTACCTGTAATGCCGTTCCAAATCCAGTGCTGTGGTCTTCTTTAAAACCCGTGTATGTGGATTGTGAAGAAGATTACAATATTTCACCTGAGGACTTGGAGCGAAAGATAACCAAAAAAAGCAGAACTGTAATTGTACAGCATACCTTTGGCAAACCAGCTGACATGGATAAGATTCAGGCTGTTTGCCGCCAGAACAATCTGCTCTTAATTGAGGACTGCGCCCATGCGTTGGGATCTGAGTATAAGGGAGTTAGAGTAGGAACCTTTGGGGATATTGCCTTTTTCAGTTTCTCAAGAGATAAGGTAATCTCTTCTGTCTATGGCGGGATGGCTGTGACTAATAATGCAGAATACGCAAAGGCATTGAGGAAGTTTCAGGCAAAAGTCGGTTTTCCATCATCTTTCTGGAGTTTGCAGCAGCTTTTGCACCCTGTTTTGATGAACTGGATTGTACTTCCTACTTACCGTGTATTTGGGAAGTATTTGCTTCTACTTTTTCAATTACTGCATATTCTCTCAAAGGCCGTGCATTTTTCAGAGAAGCGGGGAAGAAAACCAGACTATTTTCCAAAGGCAATGCCAAATACACTAGCCAAGCTTGCCTTGTTGCAGTTGTCAAAGGTAGATAGGTTCAATGAACACAGAAAAAAGATAGCAGGATATTATAAGAGAGCTTTAGCAGATACTTCATTTAAGGTGTCAGAGGAAGGGAGTGGGCATATCTTCTTGCGCTTGCCTGTTCGTCATCCAGATGCATATGCGATTGTTAGAAAGGCCTGGGATATGAACCTTTTGTTGGGGGACTGGTATACAAGTCCAGTAGCTCCTCCAGACACAAAGTTAGAGGCTGTGGGCTATGTGAAAGGGAGTTGCAGGAAGGCAGAAGAGCTGGCCTTAACAACACTGAATCTTCCTACTCATATTCGTATAACAGAGAAAGAAGCTGAAATAGTTGTGGGATTTTTGAAAAAGTATGCAGATACAGGAAATAACCAATAAGAACGCTTGGGAGGGATTTCTCTCTGGGTGCTCTCAAAAGAGCTTTCTGCACTCCTGGAACTGGGGGGAGTTTCAAGAAGAGATGCAAAAAAAGATATGGCGTCTTGGCGTGTTTGACGGGAAGGAACTTGTAGCTGTATTTTTTGTTGTTAAGGTTCTGGCAAGACGAGGTTCTTTTCTCTCGATTCCACATGGTCCTGTGTGCAAGTCTCCAGATATGTTGCCTAAGCTTATGGAGGTTGTTCTTGAAGATTTAAAGCTAAGAGCAGCTGTTGAGAAAGTTTCTTTTATTCGTATTAATCCCATTTCCCAAAGAACAGAGGAGAATACAGCTGTCTTTGAAAAACTGGGTTTTCGAGCGGCTCCCATTCATATGGATCCTGAGTCTTCCTGGAAGCTTGATATTACACCATCATCTGATGAGTTGTTAAGAAATATGAGAAAGACAACAAGATATCTTATTAAGCAAACTTTACAGAACAAGGGTATTGTAATTCGTCAGAGTACAGACCTAAAAGATATTGAAATGTTCTTTGAACTCCATAAGAAGGTTTCAAAACGTCAGAAGTTTGTTCCTTTTCCCCTTAAGTATTTAACAAAAGAGTTTTCTGTTTTTCACAAGGATAATGAGGTCTCATTATTCATTGCTACCTATAAAGATGAGCTTGCAGCAGCTTGTTTTGTGGTATTCTGGTCTGGCATTGGATTTTATCATCATGCGGTTTCAGAACCCAAGTTCGCAAAGCTTTCTATCCCATATCTCTTGCAATGGGAAGCGATACAGGAGGCCAAGAGGAGGGGATGCGCAATCTATGACTTTTGGGGATATGTGAATCCCAAAGAGAATCCTTCTCATCCCTGGGCCGGCCCTACTTTGTTTAAGATGGGATTTGGCGGAGAGGCTCACTTGTATGTTAAGACTCAGGACTTTCCATTAAACTGGAGATATTGGGCAACGAATGCCTTTGAGAGAATTCGAAAAATGATGAGAGGATTATAATGGAAAGGAGATTTAGAAAACCATATCGTATTCGGAAAAAGAGATACTGGTACAAAAACAAGGCCATGTGGTTTATGATTGTTGTCCCTGCCATTCTTGTTTTATTTGTGTATCTTTTGTGGTTTTTGCCGTTTTTGCAGGTAAAGGAGATAGAGGTTGTGGGGGATGAGAGTATTAGCAGAGAAAGGGTAGTTGCAATTACAAAAGAGAAGATATCGCAAAAAATATTAGGGATGCAGTCCTCTACTATCCTGTTTGTAGATGAATCTGCGATCTCAGAATCTTTGCAGGATTGGTCTCCTGGTATTGAGTCAGTATCTATTCGTAGGATCTTTCCTGCTAAGATTATCATTACCATCTCCCTTCGGCAGGAAATTATCTCTTGGTGTAGGTCTGCAGAGGATAGCAGGGCATGTGTTGGGGTGGATAAGTTTGGCATTGGCTTTAAAGATGTCTCTCCCTCTGATCTATACATTACAGGTCCACCAGAGCTTCAGGAAGTTGCTTGGGGGGATAATATCATTGACCCAGATCTTATCTCCAAACTCCTGGACTTTAGGGTGGAAGCTGAATCCTGGAGTGTTTTAAGAGATGATGGGATTGTAATTGTTGAATTTGCAATTATCTCTGAAAACAGGGTTCATATTATATTCTCTGAGCAATGGGCAGTCTACGTTAATCCAAAAGAAAACTTGGATTGGCAGTTAACGAAACTAAAGCTCGTGCTTGAGCGCGAGGTGCCGCGAGATAGAAGAGGAGAGTTGTTGTATCTTGACTTGAGGTTTGGAGACCAGGCCTTTATAAAGTATCAGGGAGAATAATTACTCCACTATGTATTTTCTTACGATAATTACGCCTTTAAAATCAGGGGCGTCTTTATATATCTTCTCTGACTCCTTTATCCATGAGACAGGAACACTAGGTTGAAAGTTGCCAAAGCCCGTAGTGTCTAATGTCCATACTGTATCTCCCGTGGTTGCTGCTTTGTTAAAGTCGGTAATGATATATTCTTTGTCTAGGAGGGCTGTTCCAGAAAAGTGAGGAATCTCTCCTGGTGCGTAAAGTAAGGGATGGATGGACGTTGTATTGTAATACTGGAAGGTAAAGTATATGAATGAAGAGTTTACTATAAGTTTATTCTGAGGCTGTACAGATTCATTCAAGTATTGGGAAGCCGCTGCCATTCCGGGTCTTGTTTCAGCATTGATGGATTGCGAGTAGATTGGGAATGAGGCGAAAGCCGCCAAAGTGAGAATGCCAATAAGGGAGTTTCGCACTATGAGGTGTTTTATGCTCATTACGGCAGCGGAAACGGCAATTAAGAGAAACGGGAGGAAGAAAATAAAGTAGCGGTCAAGATAAATAGATGTTTTTAAAGAAAGCAGTAGGGAGGCTGCGAATGGAATGACAAGAGAGAATAATATAAGCCACCTGCCTGTTTCTTTGTATTTGAATAATAAAAGCAATAGTGCTCCTAATACTAATGTCGCCGTAATACTTCCAATTAATGGAATGGATAAGATAGCAGGATTAATGTCAAAGCCGCTGAACATCTTAAACAGGGTGGATGGAATGGACCATATGGTTATCCCCGGTATCCAGAAGGCATCCTGTACTCGCTGTATCTGAGCAAGAAACGTAGGCAGCCAGGGGAGAAAGCTAAGTATTATCAGTACTATTGAGCCTAAGAGGAGTCGGAAGTTTGTGTTGCGCATCCAAGAGATAAGGGAAAACCCTGTCTCTTTTTGTATGTAAAATAGTGAAAATGCTCCCTGGGCTAAAACAATGAAAACAAGATAGTAATGGGTGTAGATGCCAGCTAACGCAATTCCAGCATATAAAAGCCACCAAACTAATGATTTAGTCTTCAGTCCTTTTATTAAAAAGAGACTTGAAACAACGGCAAAAAAGGTTCCTAAAGTATACATACGGGCTTCCATGTTGTATTGGATCTGAAAGGAATTAAAGAACATGAAAACAGAAGAAAGAAGAGCAATACTGCGTTTGCGGAATATCTCTTTTGCCAGCAAAAAGGTCGCTATAATACTAAGAAGACCAAAGAATAAACTAAACAGGCGCAGGGAGAAGAGGGAGTTCTGCGATATGTCTATCCATGGGCGAAGAAGGATGTAATAAAGAGGTGGATGAACATCCTGGCCAATACGCCCAATCATCTCACTGAAGTCCTGCTGTATTAATAGGGCTGAGAACGCCTCGTCATGCCAGAGGGCTATGGTTGTGAGATCAGATACCTGAAGGAAAAGAATAACCGCAATACCAATAGATACTGCAATAAAAATGAGAGATTGTTTGCTTAGCATTATCTTACAGCCACCTCTGCTTTCTGAAAAAGAGGATCATACCCGCAATACCAGCTAACATGATGCCAGAGATGATCCAAAAGTCGTTAGGCCCTCCAACAAATGGCAGGTATTCGGTATTCATGCCAAATATTCCAGCCAATAGAGTTAAAGGGAAAACAATAACAGAAAACATAGTGAGGAGTTTAATGATCTCGTTTATCTTTTTGTTTAAGAGTGAGTTGTTTGTCTCTTCTAAAGCCCCAACAGCCTCTTTTTGGGTTTCCAGTTCATTTTTACATCTGGTGTAATTTCCAATGATCTTGGAAAAATATGGTCCCGTATCTTTCCCAAAGAACTTAGTCCCTATATCATTAAGAGACTGAAGGATATCTTGCTGGGGGGTGATGATTCTTGAAAAGTCCAAAATGTCAGCTCTGGCAAGGGAGATGTCTTTTACCATTGCAGATTCCTTGCCATCAAATATCTGTTCCTCAATATTTGTAATCTTTGTGTTGATTCTGGAGATCTTAGTTAGGCAGTCCTCCCAGAAGTGATCCAAGAGATAGTAAAGAAGATGTCCTGCGGTCTGTCCCATGTAGGCCTTTTTGGATTCCTCATAGAGATTACATTTATCCAGTAGGGCTTTTATGGGAAGAATAGAGCTGTAGTGGATTGTGATAATGGTGTCTTTTGTAACAATGATATCCAACTCCCTTGGGCGGGTCTTTTTTGTTTCTTTTGAGTAGGCAGGATGGTGCAGGACCAAAAAGAGGTAGCTTGGAAACACCTCAACTTTTGCCCTCCAGCTGGGCGGGATGATTTCTTTTAAGATAACAGGGTGTAAGCTGTATGTTTCACGCAGAAACTCCACGTCTTCTTCTGTGGGATTTTGGATATCTACCCAGGTTACCTTTGGTCCTTTTATAAGCGTTCGCATTCATATATTGTAGCAGATTGTGCAAGAAAACTTATCCACAAAAGAATAGATACTTGACAAGTATAGTACTATATGGTATATTATGAATACGAGGAGGAAACAGATATGGCTATTCTCAAGGTGCAGGTACCTAAAGAAATGCCTCTACACGAATTTGTAGGAGCGCTCAAGTTCCTACGGGAGAGATTTGATACCGTGCCATCCGAAGCCATCCGAGGCGAAGGCCCGATGGCATTCTGGTTCCCTCCCCACAGCTTCAATGGCGTACGTACGCGAATGGAGCAGATGGGCTGGGAAGTGTCGTCTAAGTTCCACTGGGAACAGAACAGAAGAGGAGGAAGAGCAATCTTCCTCCTCTGCTTTTTTTATTGACAGAATATAAATAGATGGTAACGTTAGGTTTAGTAATAACCCGGCCGATTTTAGTTTCCATTGGGGTGACGAATCATGCAGACACGAAGAAAGGGCGGATGGGTCACCCTCAGCATTGGGTGCGATCCTGAGGTCAGAGATTTGGCTGTTGAATGCGAGGAGTGGCTCGGTATGCCGGTGTCGGGCGTTCTGCTGGAGGATGGCTCTGGGATCTCCATACAGGTTCCAATCTCCTTGAGGGCGCAGGCAGAGAAGTTCTTTTCTGATCAAGGGTTCATGGTTCGAGATTCTGGCATAATGTTCAGGGTGTCAAACCAGCCTGGGACAACAGATGCTGTAGTCGATATCTTTCAGGCGCTGGGCATGCCTATTGAGCTGACGATCGATTGCGAACTGATTTCTTTTCGGGCCCCTCGTACGCGGAGAAGCAGTGTACGCAACATGCTCAGGAGCAGCGAGATTCGAATAGAAGCGGAGCAGAGCTCCTAATTGGCAGTCGAACGTATTGACTGCTGATTTTTTTAGTCTATAATAGGAAGATGACGCTTTCAAACCGTCAGAGGGAGATTCTAAAGAGTGCTGTATTTCAGTATATACAGACGGCCCAGCCCGTGAGTTCCCAATTGCTTGAGGAACACTCTTCTTTGGATGTTTCTCCTGCAACTATACGATCTGAACTACAGGCGTTGGGTGAGATGGGATTTCTTTTACAACCTCATATCTCTTCTGGCCGTGTGCCTACTGATAGGGGATACCGGTTCTTTGTGGATGAGATATATGAGGAAGAGAAGCTGGATTTATTGAGTGAAATTGAGGATTCGTTCGATTTCCTTAAAACCATAACAAGAGAGCTCGCTCGTGCATCCTCACACCTTGTGATGGCTCATATCCCGACTCATCGCTTTCTGTTTAAGGAAGGATGGGAAGGAGTGCTTTCTGAGCCCGAGTTTCAGAACAGAGAGTCTCTTGCAAGCTTTACCAAGTTTTTAGGAGATGTAGAGGAACACGTTAAAGACTTACAGGTTGCCGGAAGCATAGATATATATATTGGAGGAGAGAATCCGTATTCTAAGATTGGAGATTTCAGTGTTTTAATCTCCAAACTTCCAGTCAGAGAAACAGGATTTGTGGCCTTGATAGGGCCAAAGCGTATGCCTTATAAAAGGAATATTAAGCTATTGCAAAAGATATTTTCATAGTATGGACTCAATTAAGAAAGAAAGAGATGAATATTTAGCCGGATGGCAAAGAGCCAAGGCAGATCTTATAAACTACAAGAAAGAGGCCGGAGAGCGCATGAAGCTCTTGGGAGCGATGGCGCAAGCAGAGCAGATATTAGAGTGCCTCCCAATTTTAGATAATCTTGAGTTGGCGGCCTCCCAGCTAACGGGAAAGCAGAAAAAGGATCAGGTGATAGGAGGCTTTCTGCAGATTATTGAGCGGTTTAAGAAAATGCTAAAGGCGCAGGGGATCGAGGAGGTTAAGGCAGTTGGCAAGAAGTTTGATCCTTCTTTCCACGAAGCGGTGGTAGAGGTAAAAGGAGGAAAGTCCGGATTCGTCGTAGAGGAGATTCAGAAAGGATATATTAGAAACGGGGTGTTACTGCGTCCATCAAAGGTGAAAGTCGGGAAATAAATAACTCTATAAGAAAACTATAATGCCAAAGATATTAGGAATTGACCTTGGAACTACCTTTTCTGCTATGGCGGTAATAGAGGGAGGCGAGGCAAAGATAATTGAAAACAGGGAGGGCGGGAGAACTACGCCTTCGGTTGCCGCTCTAACAAAGTCAGGTGAGATTCTGGTTGGAGTGCAGGCTCGGCGCCAGCAGATTACTAATCCCGAAAATACCATATTTTCAACAAAGCGCCTTATTGGACGAAGGTTTTCAGACGAGACAGTGCAGAAAGATATTAAGCTTCTGCCATATGAAATCAGAGAAGCCAAAGACGGGGGAGTTGAGGTTAAGATGGGAGAGAAGTGGTTAAAGCCAGCTGAGGTTTCAGCCATGGTGCTTCGTAAGCTCAAGCAGGATGCAGAAGACAAGCTGGGTGAGAAGATTGAAGGCGCCATTATTACCGTCCCAGCTTACTTTGACGATAGTCAGAGAAAGGCAACAAAGGTTGCGGGCGAGATTGCAGGGTTTGACGTGAAGCGTGTGATTAACGAGCCTACGGCTGCGGCCTTAGCATATGGTTTTGACAAGAAACAGGATAAGAAGATTGTGGTCTATGACTTTGGTGGGGGAACCTTTGATATTTCCGTCTTAGATGTGTCAGCCGATACAATTGAGGTAAAAGCAACAGGAGGAGATACCCATTTAGGGGGAGAGGACTTTGACCACAAGGTTGTTAGTTGGTTGATTGAGCAGTTTCAGAAAGATGAGGGTATAGATCTTGCAAAGGATAATTTAGCTCTGCAACGCCTTAAAGAGGGAGCAGAGAGAGCTAAAATTGAGCTTTCAACGGTAAAAGAGACAGAGATTAACCTTCCTTTTGTCACCTCAGACGATTCTGGACCAAAGCACTTATACTACAAACTGAGTCGTGCTCAGTTGGAAGAGATGGTTTCAGAGTATGTGGACAGATCCATTGAGTTAGTAAAGCAGACGTTATCTGAGGCCAAGATTACGCCTTCAGACATTGAGGAGGTAATTTTGGTTGGAGGCCAGACCAGGATGCCAGCCATTCAGGAGGCCGTAAAGGAGCTTTTTGGCAAGGAGGCAAACAAGTCAATTAATCCTGATGAGGTTGTGGCTTCGGGAGCCGCAATCCAGGGAGGTATTCTGCAGGGGGACGTAAGAGATGTTCTCTTGCTGGATGTTACTCCTCTTACTCTTGGTATTGAGACCTTGGGTAGCGTGAGTACGCCTCTGATTGAAAAGAATACGACGGTTCCAACGGCAAAGTCTCAGGTCTTCTCAACGGCAGCTGATAATCAGACCTCTGTGGAAGTGCATGTCTTGCAGGGTGAACGTTCCATGGCTTCAGATAACAAGTCACTTGGACGCTTTATCTTGGATGGCATTCCTCCATCTCCCCGGGGCATGCCTCAGGTTGAGGTTACCTTTGATATTGATGCCAACGGCATCCTTAACGTTACGGCAAAAGATAAGGCATCAAACAAGACCCAATCAATACGCATTGAGGGATCTACTGGGATATCAGAAGAGGAGGTTGAGCGTATGAAGCGGGAAGCCGAAACTCATGCCGCTGATGATCAAAAGAAAAAGGAACTTATAGAAGCCAGGAACCAGGCTGAGTCCTTAATCTATACCACACAGAAGGCCGTAAAGGAGATGGGAGATAAGGTTGCTGAGGATGTGAAAAAAGAGATTGAAGGGAAAATTGAGGCGTTGAAGAAGGCAAAAGACAGTGATACAATAGAGGAAATGAAGAAGGCGACACAAGAGCTGTCTGGCGCCTTGCAGAAAGCAGGAGCCGCAGTTCATCAACAGGCCAAGAACGAGGAGGAGAAGCCGGAGGATACAGACTCTTTGGAACAGAAATAATTCCTTTTAGAACTTAATGAAGGATTACTATAAGATTCTCGGGGTGGAGAAATCTGCCTCAATTGAGGACATTAAGAAGGCCTATCGAAGCCTTGCTCACAAGCACCATCCAGATAAAGGGGGTAGTGAGCAGGCATTCAAGGAGATAAACGAGGCCTATCAGATACTCTCAGACCATGATAAGCGTGCTCAGTACGATAAGTTCGGGCGTGTGTTTGACAGCGGAGTAGCTCCTGGATTTGGAGGATTTCAGTGGGGTTGGGGCGGTGAAGGAGTAGCTCAGGACGAGTCAGGTTTTCACTTTGACTTTCAGGACTTGGGAGATGTTTTTGAGGACTTTTTTGGAGGGCAGCACAGTCATCCCAAAGACAAGAGAAGAGGAGGGGATCTTGAGGTTGAGATTGAGATTCCATTGGAAGCTGTCTTAAAGGGTCATGAGGAGACAATATCTCTTGCCAAACTCGCAGTCTGTTTAAGATGCAATGGTGTAGGAGCTGAACCCGGAACACAGGTAAACGAGTGCTTTTCCTGTCGGGGTTCTGGCGAGGTACAGCAGATAAAACGTACAGTATTTGGTTCTTTTACGCGGATTGGAACATGTCCTGAGTGTTCTGGTGAGGGGTTAAGACCAGAAAAACCCTGTAATGTCTGCAAGGGAGAGGGGAGGATAAAGACAGAGGAGGATATTAGGGTGTTTATTCCAGCGGGAGTGGATACTCATCAGATTCTCAAGATTGAGAGCAAAGGGGATGCTGGTAAAAAAACAGGAAAGCCAGGGGATTTATATATCCGTGTGTTTATTAAAGCTCACAAGGATTTTGCGAGAAAAGGGGATGATCTGTATCATACGCTTCCCATTCCATACTCAAAAGCCATTCTTGGAGATGAGATTCATCTTTGCGGTATTGATGGGGAGACCGCAGTTATACAGATTCCAGCTGGTACTGCATCAGGAACCGTAATTAAGGTTGCAGGGAAAGGTATACCTCACTTTGGAGGTTTGGGACGGGGAGATCTGCAGGTACAAGTTGATGTGCAGATTCCCAAATCCTTGACAAAAGAGCAAAAAGAGGTATTAAAGAGGTTGCAGGAAGAGGGATTGTAAGATATTGCCCCCGTAGCTCAATGGTAGAGCAGTTGCCTTTTAAGCAATTGATGAGGGTTCGATTCCTTCCGGGGGTACATTTATTTACTTTTGTTCATATAGCTGATATTATAGAAAGCAGTCTCACAGCCGTGGAGGTGTATGGTGATCTTCGTTCTATTCTGCGGCCGCGAGGAAGTTCGTTTCATTAAGCCGCAGCTCAGAAAAGCCCATCCTGGAGCTTACCAGGTTCTTGGGCATATCACTTCCCTGAGGTCTCTAGAGGGGCAATTGGCTTCACTCAAGAGACAGATGTCTGAGTCTGGTCAGCCCCGGCTTCTCATATTCCTCAGCGAAGATTTCAGTTTGTTGGAGCGAGGAAAGATCAGACATGAGCTTCTTGTCTGCTTTCCGCATACTGAGGTGATAACGGATGTCAGAGCACTGAATCTTGCACTTGAGCGAGCTGCCGTCTAGGCCCCGGTTTCATTATCAGGGTCTTTTCTTTTATATAAAAAAAGAGGAGGAGGGGAGAAACGCGATGTTCTCCTCTCCTCTTCAGGTTACGCGTGGTTTGCGCGTCCTGTTAGCTGGCGAGCGCCAGTACTGAGTCCATGTCGTTGACGTTACGAACCCTCGCTGAGCGTTCGATTCGCCGCATCAGTCCGGCGAGCACCCGACCGGGACCTACTTCGACGAAGTCGGTAACGCCCTGGTCTAGGATGTATCGCACTGAATCGCTCCATCGGACGCACGACATGATCTGGCTGGCGAGCTCCTCCTTGATTTCCCGCGCGGTGGTCAGTGGACGGGCGTCGCAGTTGGCGACGATGGTGATCTGCGGGTCACGCCAGTCGAGTGACTCGATCACGTCCACGAGGCCGGATCTCGCTGGCTCCATGAGGCCGGAGTGGAAAGCACCGCCAACCGGGAGCGAGACGCACTTGCGAGCACCCCGGGCTGCCGCCAGATCGATTGCCCTAGCGAGCGACGGATGGTCGCCACTAATGATGATCTGGTCGTCTGAGTTGACGTTTGCCTTCTCCACACCGGTTTCCCGACAGATGTCTTCCACGGACAGCTCGTCGATGCCGATGAGAGCGGCCATGCCGCCAGGACGCTGATCACAGGCATGCTGCATCAGACGGCCTCGTTCCACGACGAGCCGCATGGTGTCAGGGATACTGAGAGCCCCTGCAGCCGCGAGGCCAGAGTACTCTCCAAGACTGTGTCCGGCGACCATAAATGGAGGTGGCATGTTGGTGGCAGTTGCTCTGAGAGCGAAGTATGCCGCCAAGGAGACGGCAGCAATAGCCGGTTGTGCATTCTCGGTTTTGGTCAGCTCCTCATCTGGGCCATCGAACATGACATCCAGAAGGAGATCAGTGCTAGGACGATCAAGAGCGTCCTCTACTTCCTCGAATACCCCGTGAGCCACAGGAGACTGAGTGTAGAGATCCTTGCCCATCCCGACTGTCTGGGAGCCCTGGCCAGGGAACAGGTAGGCGACTCTATCGCTCTGATGATTGTTCACGATTGTTGCCTCCGTTCTTATCGTTATAGAGTTGTAATGTGCGGTTTGTCTTCGCAACATGCGAATGGAGATATTATACCATAATGTCAAAATATGGGAAGTTGTTTTCCACAAATGATATGATATATTAGAGAATATGCAGTATACGCTTTCAAAAGCATTAACCCTTCTTTTTATTGTTATTGCCGTAGTGGCAAGTTTTGGCGTTGGTTTTTCAATTGGGAAGGACCAGGCAAAGATACTTCCTATTGAGGGGGTGACGAATCTGGAAATAGGAAAACCCGGGGCCGTGGACTTTTCTTTGTTCTGGGACGCCTGGGGTCAGATTCAAGAGAACTATGTAAATGGAGAGAGCTTAGACTTTGCCGGTATGGTGCAGGGTGCGATCTCCGGCATGGTGGAAGCGCTGGGGGATCCCTATACTGTTTTTATGTCAGCTGAAGATACAGATAAGTTCTTAGATGACATTTCGGGTTACTTTGAGGGTGTTGGCATGGAGATTGGCATTCGAAAAGGACAGCTTCAGGTTGTGGCTCCGCTTGAGGGAACTCCGGCCCAGAGAGCTGGATTGCGCGCAGGGGACAGAATTCTGGCAGTGGACGAAGAAAGCACAATAGATATGACTATTGACGAAGCGGTATCTTATATTCGGGGAGAGAGAGGAACAACCGTTGTGCTCTCCATATTCCGCAAGACATGGGATGAGGCAAGGGATATTTCCATTAAGCGTGCTGTCATTGAGATTCCTTCTCTTTCGTGGGAGTTGAAAGAGGATAATATTGCTTACATTCAACTCTTTCAGTTTTCGGGTAAGGCCTCTTCTGACTTTAGACAGATGGTATCTGAGATTTTGGCTTCCGGAGCTGAAAGAATCATACTAGATCTGAGAAACAATCCAGGAGGATTTCTTGAAGTTTCCCAAGACATTGCAGGTTGGTTTATTGAGCGCGGGGAGACCGTGGTCATAGAGGAGTTTGGATCAGGAGAGGCAGATGTTGTCTACAAGGCACAGGGTTCCTCTCGCCTTGGCAGCTATCCCATGGTTGTGCTAATTAACCAGGGATCGGCTTCGGCCTCTGAGATTTTAGCTGGGGCCTTGCGGGATGTGAATGGTATTCAGCTAATAGGAGGCAAATCCTTTGGAAAAGGTTCAGTACAGGAGCTGATGCGCCTACGCGACGACTCTTCTTTGAAGATTACGGTGGCAAAGTGGCTAACTCCAAACAGAACGGTTATTAACGAGACTGGATTGGAGCCAGATGTTGAGATTGAGATTACAGATGAAGACTTTGATGAAGAACGTGATCCTCAGCTGGACCGGGCGATTGAAATCGTAAAGGGATTGTAATACAATTGTGATATGAAAGTCATATTCCTTAAAGATGTAAAGGGACTAGGAAAGGCCCGTGAGGTAAAAGAGGTTTCTGATGGATACGCCAGAAACTTTCTTATTCCCAATGAACTGGCCAAAGAAGCCACCAAGGAGGCCGTGGCGGCCTTAGAATCGCAGAATGATCTATTGGAGGAGCAGGCGGAGGAAGCCTTAAAGGAAATCCAGGAGCTGGCAACTAAGTTAGATGACCTTGAGGTACCCATGGCAGTAAAGGTGGGTGATGAAGGTCAGCTATTTGAGTCTGTCACCGCCTCAAAGATAGCAGATACACTAAAGGAGATGGGGTATCAAGTAAAAAAAGGACAGATAGAGCTTGAGGAACCCATTCGAGAGCCAGGGGAGTTCCCCGTTAAATTGAAGTTTGAACATAATCTGGAGGCCGAAATAAAAGTAATTATCTCAGGAGAAGAGAAAGAGGGATAACATCCCTCTTTTTGCATATGACACGTTATATTTTTATTATAGGCGGCGTAATGTCAGGGGTTGGTAAGGGAGTGGCCACCGCTTCCATTGGAAAGATTCTACAAGGCAAGGGTTTTTCAGTTACCGCTGTAAAGATTGATCCTTATGTGAATGTGGATGCGGGAACCATGAATCCAATAGAACATGGAGAGGTCTTTGTGACGGATGACGGAACTGAGTGCGACCAAGATCTTGGAAACTATGAGAGGTTTTTGGAGCGTTCACTTGGTTCTGTGAATTACATGACCACAGGCAGTGTATATGAGACTGTGATTCATAAGGAGCGAAACCTGGAGTATGAAGGAAAGTGTGTTGAGGTGGTTCCTCATATCCCAGAAGAGGTTATTTCAAGGATTAAGAAGGCAGGTGAGAAGGATGACTTTGTCTTAATTGAGGTTGGGGGAACGGTTGGTGAGTACCAGAACATGCTTTTCTTGGAGGCAGCCCGCATGATGAAGTCTTCAACGCCAGATCATGTAGCTTTTGTCTTGGTTTCTTATCTCCCTGTGCCCAAGATGATAGGGGAGATGAAGACAAAACCCACACAGACCGCCGTTAGAACATTAAATACAGCCGGTATTCAGCCAGATATTATCATTGCAAGATCCGAGGTTCCGGTGGATGAACCCAGAAAAATGAAGATATCTGTCTCTTGCAATGTGGCTTCAGCTGACGTTATTTCAGCTCCAGATGTGAAGTCTATTTATGATATTCCCATTAACTTTGAAAAGGATCAGCTGGGAAACCGAATTCTCCAGAAGTTTGGTATAAAGAGAAGAGGTCAGGATCTCAAGGAGTGGAAAAAGCTGGTACGAAAGATGCACAGTCTGAAAAAGTCAGTAAAGATAGGCATTGTGGGCAAGTACTTTCAGACCGGGGACTTTACCCTAATGGATTCTTACATCTCGGTTATCGAGGCAATAAAGCATGCCTCGTGGGCAAATGGACGTAACCCTGAAATCACCTGGTTATCTGCCGAACAGTACACAAGAAGCCCAAAGGCGTTGGAAGCCTTAAAGAAGTTTGACGGCATCATTGTTCCCGGTGGCTTTGGCAATAGGGGAGTGGAAGGTAAGATAAAAGCCATTCAGTTTTGCCGCGAAAATAAGGTACCTTTCTTTGGACTGTGTCTTGGTATGCAGCTGGCAGTTGTTGAGTTTGCAAGAAACGTGTGCGGTCTAAAAGACGCCACCTCGCGGGAGTTTAAGGCTCGTCCTAAGATTCCGGTTATTGATGTGATGCCAGAGCAAGAGGTCTTGTTAAAGGAAAAGAAATTTGGTGGTACTATGCGCCTTGGAGCATATGAGTGCAGTTTAAAGAAGGATACCAAGGCTTTTGAGGCATACGGGAAGGTAAATATTTCTGGACGCCATCGTCATAGATACGAGTTAAATAATGAGTATAGAGACGAGCTGGAGGAGGCTGGCATGGTGATGTCAGGAGTTAATCCAGACAGAGATCTTGTTGAGATTGCAGAACTTCCAGATCATCCCTTCTTTTTGGGAACACAGTTTCATCCGGAGTTTACATCCCGTCCATTAAACCCGAGCCCCTTGTTTCTGGCATTTATAAAAGCTGCTTTAAAAAAGAGATAAAAGAAGACCGCTGATGTTAGGCGGGCAGTACATTGACTACCTTGGCTATGCGTTGCGAGTTGTCAAAGCCGCGCTTTCTGCGAGTTGTGAATTTCACAATACCGTCAGTCATAGCAAAGAGCGTATCGTCTCCTGCTCGGCGTACGTTTCTTCCGGGAAGAAATCTTGTGCCGCGCTGACGCACCAAAATCTGGCCGGTCTTAGCTGCCACTCCGTCCGTGAGCTTTATACCCAAATATTTGGGACGTGAATCCCTCCCTAATTTAGATGAACCTGCTGATTTCGTTGTTGACATATTAATATGCTATCAAAAATAACTACATTTGTCAAAACATATAAAGCCGATATAATACTTGCTATTGGGGTTATGTTAATTTCGCTTCTTTCTTTTGCGGTAGGATATGTAGTAGCAAGAGAGCAGTTTGTGCAACCAATAACCATTGAACAAACACAACATGAACAGCAGTAATGCAGTACCAAAGCATATTGTTATATTCCCTGACGGTAACCGAAGATGGGCAAAAGAGCAGGGTTTAGATACCTTGGAGGGCCACAGGGTAGGATACAGAAAGCTCGTTAGCCTTTGCGAGTGGTCCAAAGACAGAGGGGTGAAGGTAATCACTGCCTTTGGGTTTTCCACGGAGAACTGGAACCGCAGTAAACGAGAGGTGGACTATTTAATGAATCTCCTTGAGGGTGGACTGAGAAAGGACTTTTTACAGGACTCCAAGTTAAAAGATATGGGGGTAAGGGTAAAGATTATTGGACAGAAAGAGCGCCTTCCTGCATCTTTGCAGGAGGTAATTAAAAAGGTGGAGGAGAGTACGAAAGATAATACAAATCTATATTTAAATCTCGGTATCTCTTACGGAGGGAGATGGGATATTGTACATGCGGCGCAGCAGATAATGAGAGAGGGAGTAAAGCCGGAAGATGTGACAGAAAACATGCTTACGGAACATCTTTCAACGGCAGGTCTTCCTGAACCTGATCTTGTGATACGGGCCGGGGGCGAGAAGCGCCTGTCTAACTTTGTACTATGGCAGGCAGCTTATGCGGAACTCTATTTTTCACCAAAGTACTGGCCTGCATTTGAAGAGGAGGATTTAGATTTAGCCTTTGAGGAGTATGCAAGGCGCCAGAGGAGGTTTGGCAAATAGGATTTTTGGTATACAATATATACAGGACGCCAGGAAGAGAGGCGGAAGTCATGGTTACTCCAGAAGAGGTTTATGAACACTTTAGGGGTGGTCCTCAAGAAGTTGAGGAGTCCCTGGGGAGGAACAGTCTGGATATTCGGTACCTTGACAGGCATCGCGTTGCGTGGCAACAGGAGCTTGGTGATGTGTGGGTCGCGGTATACCTGCGAAGGCGGGTTGCGGTAGCTACGACCCAAGAGCAACTCTGGGCAGAGCTTGATGAGGCTGGCATCCCTAGTGCAGAGGTTGTCGCTGAATTCCTCGGGCCAGACGACGCGACACAGATCTTGCGTGCTGCCTGAGAGAGCTTCTCTCACAATCCGCGTTTGACTAAGGTTGACGCGGTTTTCTTTGAGTTGTTGTCAATAAATACAGCTCTTTTTTCTTTTGAGGTAATATAAGATAGAATAAAGATGATGAAACATTCATATCCTAAAATTGGAGCTCATGTATCTGTTGCAGGAGGGCTCAAGAACGGAGTTGAGAACGCAGCTTCCATGGGAGCTGCATGTATGCAGGTTTTCGGCTCCAGTCCCAGGCAGTGGAAGGTGAGAATGCCGACAGAAAAAGAGATAACAGAATATGTTGCTACGCAGAAGAAAGATAGCATTAGCCCTGTGTATCTTCATGCCTCCTACCTTGTTAATCTTGGAAGTGCTAATGAAGAGATATATGCAAAGTCAAAAGAGAGTTTGGTAGGGCATCTTCAAATTACAGAGGCAATAGGGGCAGATGGCTTGATCTTCCATGTCGGAGCTCATAAGAAAGGTAGCAGAAAAGAAGCCTCATCTCGGGTGGTTGCAGGCATAAAGGAGGTATTAAGAAAAGTTTCTGGTAAGTCCCACCTTGCCATGGAGAACTCAGCTACTCCCGCGAAACTCGGTGATACCATTGAGGAGATTGAGGAGATATTCAAACAGGCCAATTCTCCTCGCTTGAAAGTGTGCATGGATACGGCACATGCGTATGCCTCTGGCATCTTGGAGTTTACAGAGGAAGGAATAAAAGAGTGGTGCGATAAGTTAGATAAAGCCCTGGGATTGGATAATGTGGTTGCGCTTCATGTTAATGATTCTAAAGCGCCGTTTGGTTCTGGTGTTGACCGGCATGAGAATATGGGGCAGGGCTATATTGGAAAGAAGGGAATGGCACTGCTTGCAAAGGAACAGAGGTTATGGGATAAGGCATGGATTTTAGAGGTTCCAGGGTTTGAAAATATGGGTCCAGATAAGAAAAATGTAGATATTCTCAAATCTTACTTTACATAGCGTACAAAACAATGTCTAATAAAGGTACATGCCTGTCCGGATCACTAAAAAAGAAGAAACGGAAGGCCAGTGGAGTTTTATTGTAGAGGTAGGAACGAATTCAGCTGATACAATTGGATTTCTAGTACGAGTAGACAAAGAGCACTGGGAGACTTTAACTGGAGGCAAGTATCGTCCTGAGTTGCTGGTGGGTAAGTCTTTTCGGTTTTTGCTGAAAAGAGAGCCTTGCTCTTCCATCCAGAGAGACTTTAATCTAAGAGATATAAGGCAATACTTTCCTGAGTATGAGGATGAGATGCGCAGGATGTTTAGAGTATTATAAAGGTCGTTAAATACACATACGATATAATATGCCAAACCAAGTAATAAAAGCAGACGGCTCAAGGCAGCCCTTTGACGAGGCAAAGCCCAAGAGTTCCATTGAGGCTGCAGCAAAAGATGCAGGTCTCACAGAAGAACGGGCTAGTGAGGTAGTAGAGCAGGTTTCTGGCAATGTGCTTGATGCGATAGCCGGAAAAGAAGAGATTGCCACGTCTGAGATTCGAGAAACCGCATTGGGTGAGTTGGACAAGGTAGAGCCCTCAGTGGCAGAGGCATGGAGGGCGTACGATCGGAATAGGGGAAAGGGCTAAGGAAGTAAGCCAGCCCGAGAGGGCTGGTTTTTCTTTTTGTAATCGCCATGCAGGCTATTTTTTGATAGGATACATCTATGGAACCTTTAGCTTCAAAAATTAGACCAAAGTCCTTAAAGGAGTTTGTTGGCCAAGAGCATTTGGTAGGGGAGGGGAAACCCTTAAATATTGCCATCTCTCAAAAACACTTGTTTTCCTTTATTCTCTGGGGACCTCCGGGGTCTGGGAAGACAACGCTCGCAAAAATATATGCAAATAGTCTGGATGCTGTGCTCTATGCATTGTCTGCGGTATCTTCGGGTAAGGCAGACATTAAGGCCATTATTGCAGAACAGACAGGGGATCGTCCCAAGCTCTTGTTTTTAGACGAAATACATAGGTTTAATAAGGCACAACAAGACTTTCTTTTGCCTTATGTTGAGTCAGGAGAGCTTGTCTTAATTGGGGCGACAACCGAGAATCCAAGCTTTGAGATTATCTCACCCCTGCTTTCTCGCTGTCGAGTGTTTGTCTTGGAGGGCTTGTCTGAGAGTGAGATGGCAAAGATTATTAAGCAGACAGGGTACAGGCTTTCAAAGAAGGCTTCTGACTGGTTGGTTGCCATGGCAAACGGGGATGCCAGACAAGCTATTATGATGCTTGAGAATACATCAGAACTATATGGGAGCATTACCATAGATACTCTAAAAGATGCTCTTCAATCAAAGTTCCTTCGTTATGACAAGCAGGGAGAAGAACACTATAACACTATCTCGGCCTTTATTAAGAGTATGCGAGCGTCTCAGCCGGATGCGGCCTTATATTATCTAGCGCGCATGATTGATGCAGGAGAAGATCCAAAGTTTATTGCCCGAAGAATGGTCATCTTTGCCTCAGAAGACATTGGTTTGGCCCATCCCACGGCTTTAGTTGTAGCAAATGAGGTCTTTCGTGCAGTTGAGATAATTGGGCTTCCGGAGTGTGTCATAAACCTGGCTCATGGAGTAGCGTACCTGTGTGAGTGTAAAAAAGACAGAAGATCATATGATGCCTACTTTAAAGCCGTAAAAGACGTGAAAGCATATGGGAACCTCCCTGTTCCATTAAAGATACGTAATGCTCCGACCAAGCTTATGGAGGAACTCAAGTACGGAGAGGGGTATGAGAAGTATACAAAAGAGGATCTCCTGCCAGAAAAGATAAAAGGAAAGAAGTATCTCTCAAAGTAGGGGTGTTTGTGGATCTGGATTCAAAGTCGCCAAACAGGCTGTTTTTTAGTAGAATTGTAGTATAATTAAAAGGTCGGTGAGATTAATTATTCAGTAAACTTCTAAATATGTTTGATAAGTCAAATAGTTTGTTAAAATGGGGAGTAATCGGAGGATTTCTAGGAGGATTAATTGCCATAATAGGTTTTTGGATATTTTCAGTTCAGACAGACTCGGTTATCCTTTTTGTATTACTTAGGGTTATAATAGGAGCAATAGTAGCAACGATAGCAGGACCTATAATAGCAAAGAGATTAGCAAAGAAATAAATCTAGATAAAACAGGTTTCAATATGCGGAGCTTGTAAAGTTAAACCAAGGAATCGCCAGGAAGATAGTTTTTTGATATAATAGAATTATGAAAGCAATATCTATACTAATAACTTTAGTCTTTCTGTTTTCTCTTACAACAGTAGTTGTAGCCCAGGAAACAGAGCTTCCAGACCCAGGTCTTACTCCTGACAGTCCATTTTACTTTCTTGAGATAATTGCAGAAGGAATCGGCACCTTCTTTACCTTTGGAGACCTTAAGAAGGCTGAAAGACATGCTGCTTTAGCTGCCGAAAGACTGGCTGAAGCCCAAGCTGTGGTAGAAAAAGGCAAGCCGGATCTGGCAGAAAAAACGCTTAAAAGGTATGAAGCCCAATTAGAGAAAGCTTTGGCAAGAGCAGAGAAAGCTGAAAGTAAGGGGAAGGATACAAAAGAGTTGGCTAAAACCATAACAGAGGCCACATATAAACATCTCATTGTATTAAGCGAGGTATTAGAAAAGGTGCCAGAAGAAGCAAAACCGGCTATTGAGAGAGCAATGACAGTTTCAGTAAAAGGACATGACACAGCAGTTAATGTATTAAAAGCAAAAGGCGCTTTAAGTGAAGTTGCAAAAGGAGATTCTCTGCCAGCAGAGATTCCAGAAGCAGTAAGGGAGAGAATACAAAGAAAAGCACAAGAACAATTACAGAAAGAGAAAGCTGAGCGGGCAAAACAGGAAGCTCTTGAGAGTTTTGAATCCTTTGAATCGCTTAGAGCTTTCTGTCTAGAAACAGGAGGGCCACCAGATATGTGTAATAAAATTCCTCTTTCGGGTTTTGGATCATTTGAAGCTCTTAAAGCTTACTGTATAGAAACAGAAGGACCACCACAGATCTGTTCATCGCTTGAAGCTGATTGTAGAGAAATGGGAATAACAACACCAGATGAATGCTTCGTCGCTATTTCAACTTCCACACGAGAGACTTATAACGCTGCTGAGCCAACGACTGTCCCTGTATCTCCTGAGCCACAAGTAACTGTTTCTAATGAGCGTTCTGAATCGTCTAAAGCGCTTAGAGCGAAATGCATAGAAAGGGGAGGAGTAGGGCCATCAGAAGTGTGTGATAGAATTCCTCTTCAGGGCTTTGGTGGATCATGGGAATCGTGGGAAACTTACTGCTTAGGACTGGGAGGACCACCAGAGATATGTTTAACGTCTGAAACTACATGTAAGGTGATGTTTGGCTTAACAGACCCAGGCGAATGCTTCTCCCGTTCTTTTGATTACTAGAAATGTCACATAATATATGAGTGTGGACTTAGAGTCGCCAAGATAGCGGTTTTTTGATAGGATAAAATATATGAAGCAGGTTGTAGTGATTCATGGTGGGAATACCTTTGAGACATACGAGCAGTATCTCTCATTTTTAAAGAGCAGTGAGTTTGATTTTGAAAGACTTAAAACAAAGAGATTTAAGGATGTTTTAGGAGATAGGTTAGGTAAAGATTTTGAAGTTATTTTACCAAGTATGCCAAACTCAGAAAATGCTAAATATGAAGAATGGAAAATATGGTTTGAAAAAATAGTTCCATTCTTAGAAGAGACTATTATATTAGTAGGGCATTCTTTGGGTGGTATATTTCTTGCAAAGTATCTATCTGAGGAGATATTTCCTAAAAAAATATTAGGAACATTCTTGATTGCTGCTCCATATGACGGTAGATATTTAGAAGAATTTTTAGGAGATTTTGCCTTGCCAAAAAGTTTGGAAAGATTTATGGCGCAAGGAGGTAAAATTAATTTATATCATAGTAAGGATGACCCAGTCGTTCCATTTGTTAATGTTGAAAAATATAAGGAAGATTTACCTGAAGCAGAGGTTATAGTTTTTGAAGATAGAGAGCATTTTAGTCAGGATGAGTTTTTGGAATTAACTGAGGATATTAAGAAACTTTATTAGTCTCACAATATATGAGTGTGGACTCAAGATCTAAAAAAGTTCTGTTTGGGGATTAGGCGATAAAGAAACGCTTGCACTCCTGAAGAGTAGCAATCTTTCAGGAAAGTGGTTAAACCTTGCATCTGGAGATGGAAGGTACAATTCCATACTACTTCAAAAGGTAGATGCTGTTGTTGCTTCTGATATTGATAAAGATGCTCTTAATGTTCTGTGGGAGAACACTTCTTTAGACCAACAGAAAAAGCTTAAGATAAAGGTATTTGATATAACAGAACGTTTTCCATTTGATGACAATATGTTTGATGGAGTTTTTTCTACAGGCGCCTTGCATCTTTTCCCTCGAGCAGTATTACAACAGATTATTACTGAAATGAACAGAGTTTTGAAGCCCGGTGGAAAGGTGATGATTGATTTTGCCACAGATATAACAAGGATTTCTTCAGAAGGAGGTGTTGTTATCTTTAAAGGAGAGCCTCTATATTCTTTAGAAGACGCGAAAGTAATGTTGAAGCAATTGTTTAAAGGCTATACGGTTAAAATACATGAAGCAAAGCTTTCCGAAGAAGAACAAGGCGCGGATCCTTCTTATACTATGACTTGCAACTTTATTGTCTTAGTTGGACAAAAGGGTTCATGATATATGAGTGGGGACTCAAAGTCGCCAGGGAGGTGATTTTTTGGTAAAGTGGAATATTATGAAAATCATTGTTGGTTCTAAAAACGAGATAAAAATAAATGCAGTAAATGAGGTTTTAGCATTGTATCCAGATATGTTTCCAGATCCAGATATTGTAGGCGTAGATGCTGGAGTGGAGTTATACGGCCACCCAACAACACTGAAGGAGACGGTAGAAGGTGCAATTGATAGAGCAAAGAAGGTCTTTGGGGACTGTGACTATAGTTTTGGCTTGGAGGGAGGTTTGTTAGAGGTGCCACTTACCAAGAGTGGATATATGGAGATTAATATCTGCTCAATATATAACGGGAGTGATATATTCCTAGGATTATCTCCTGCCTTTGAATGGCCAGAAGATGTTACCAAGATGATATTGAGTGGAAAGGCGGATGGGAGCCAGGCTTTCAAGCAGCTTGGATTAACTAAAGAAGATAAGTTAGGGGCGATTAAGGGAGGAATTGCTGGAATTTTGACCAAAGGAAGACTTACGAGGGAGGAACTTATAAAAACGTCAGTTATTGCCGCTCTTATTCGTCTGGAGAATCCAGAGTATTATAGAAGAGGAGGGGATTAGTCTGACAATATATGAAGCTGGACTCAAAGTCGCCAGGAAGGCGGTTTTTGGATAAACCGTTGATATTACTATAAAAATATAGTACTGTTATGTTAAAGGGGGGTGACCAATGGAGTCACGAAGAGGAAGAGTATGTGGGCAATGCTCTAATCTAACCTATGATGAAGAGTACTCTTGTCCAAATCATCTATGCAAACTTGTTCTTTGTGCGACCTGCTCTGATCCAAGTGTTCATTCTGACGACGATGAGAGTTGTCCTCCCTGGTGGGGCGAATCTCTTACGGAAGAAGAAGTCGCACAACGCATGAGGGAGGCTAGCTAAGCTTTATAACCACAGTTCTTTAACTTGTGGGGTGTCATTCAAAGAGAGAGGACGGTGATAGATGAGTGCAAAACAACCCTTTTTTGCAGCTCCGGTCGGACCAAATGAGCGCCCTTGGCATGGGTTTCTTGCCAGGATTACTTGGGAGGAGACAATCTGTGAGCTGTGTGGAACGCTCTGGCCAGGGCTCTCAGAGCACGAGGAAGCGTATTCCATCGGCATCCTCCTTGACAGGGAGTTCGTCGATCTGTGCTGTGGGAAGGCCGTTGATATGCTCTATGAGGGATTGGGAGATGAGTTCGCTCGAGCATTCCTGGACGAGTTTTCTCAAGACCCCACCAACCCAAGGTTTGGGCATTTGTTGGTAGCTATGAGAATCGCCCTTAACGGGGCCAAGGGAAGAATGGGGGTTGTCGGGGAACAGGTAGAAGAACTCACGGCAGCGATGCCATCTAGCTGAGTCCCTCATCTCTTCTAGTAGGGCCTTACGCCTCGGTGTATTACGCTGGGGCACTTTCTTTTGTTAGATATATTTAAATCATATCATTCCTTTATATTAGTGGGGATTCAAAGTCGTAAAATATATGAAGCTGGTCTCAAAGTTGCTAAAAGAGCGATTTTTTTGTAAGATACAAATATGGAATTACAAAAGGGCACTATAAAGCATCTCCAAGAGTATATTGAAAGCAAGATACGTGAACGTGGTTTTGAAGATGAATCATTACATGAGAGACTGCTGCTTCTTACTGAGGAACTAGGGGAATTGGTTAATGCATGTCGAAGGGTATCTGGTATGAATGTTGATCAAGAAAGGGAAATCACAAACAAAACTGGAGAGGAAGTTGCAGATGTGCTTAATCTGATTTTTGCGGTAGGTATTAAGTTGGGTCTGGATATTGAGGAAGAATTCATTGAGAAAGATAAGATTATTAGCAAAAGGACATATAAGAGATCTACAGATAAATAAGGACAATATATGAGTGAGGACTTAAATCGTCAAGTAGGCGATTTTTTGGTAAAATGAATAACTATGTTGGATAATTTTATTAAGGTTGGTCATAGGGGAGCTTCTGGTTACGAGCCAGAAAATACTCTTATCTCTTTTAAGAAGGCTTTGGAGTTGGAAGTCGATATGGTTGAATTAGATGTTTATACATTAAAAGATGGCCATACTGTTGTTTTCCATGACGATACACTTGATAGGACGACGGACGGAGAAGGATTTATTATGGATAAAACATTCAATGAAATAAGGGAATTGGATGCTGGGAAGAAAGAAAAAATACCTACCTTAGAAGAAGTATTGGACTTTATTGCAAAAAGAGTCCAAGTCAATATAGAGCTCAAAGGGGAAAAAACTGCAAAACCAATTTTTGAACTTATTGAAAGATATGTTAAAGAATACGGATGGTCGTATGATAGCTTTTTAGTATCATCTTTCAATTACCAGGAACTCAAAGACTTTAGAAAATTAAATAAAATAGTAAGAATAGGTATTCTTTTCTCTAAACCAGTGCCAAACTATAATAATTTAGTAAAGGAATTAGGAGCTTATTTTGTAGGTCCAGATAAAACAATAGTTGACAAGGATTTTATAAAAGATACGCATAAAAGGGGATTAAAGATTTTTGTTTGGACGGTTAATAATGTTGATGAAATTAATGCACTGAAGTTGCTAGGTGTAGATGGTATAATTTCAGATTATCCAGATAGATTATAATGTCACACAATATATGAGTGGGGACTCAAAGTCGCCAGGAATGTGCTTTATTATTAGTGTATTGGACTGTTCCATATATTTGACAAAACCATAATAGTATGCTATTATCTTATTAGCACCCAGATCCCGATATCAACTAGACTGAGAGGAGAGGTTCATGGGGATTCCTAATCATCAAGATACCCGTCTGGATTTTCGTGATTCCGATTCTCTTACTGAGTCTTGTTTACTGGGTTCGTAGTAGTCGAGCCCCATCAGACGTAAACACGAGAGGTATGGGAGTGGACAAATGAAAGTGATCCATTGGTTGAAAGTGCTCCCTTGGTTGAAAGTGCTCCGTTGGTGCTTCCGCTTGTGGTTGCGCGTTCAAATTGCCTTGGCGCTGGTAGCGCTTGTCCTAGCCATCGCTTTGATGCTCTTGAACTTTAGGGCAGTTGGGCGATTAGCTTCACGATTGGTCTCTTCTGAATCTGGACGAGACTGAGGAGACAGCACAGCAACGAGTAATGGTTGGGTCCCTGCGTGGGCCCATCTCCAACGAGGAGGGTATACATCTGCCCCCTCGTTTTTCTTATATTAATAGAGAAGTGCTATCCTAAACGTCGCTTAATGTGTGTTATGTGGCTTTTTGCATAGAAGATAGCTTGTAAAAGGGGATTGTGAACTTAAACCTATTAGCTTTTAGGTGTTTTTAATTATGTCTGTGGAATAAATACTTGACAAAACCATAATAGTATGTTATTATCTTATCAAGAAAGAAGTACCTCGACACTAGAAGCCTGGAGGGCAAAGACATGCGAAAGCGCATAGCTGAAGCCCTATTCTGGCTTCATGTAGTACTGGTAGTTGTGTGGATTATCCCCTATGTCTTCCACACAACACCTTGGATGATCCCGTTCCACCTCTGGTTTACAGCCGGTATTGTCGTTCACTGGGTAATCAGTGGATTGGCAGTAAGGATCATGTGGAGCAAGAGCTTTGGACTAGTCTGCCCCTTGACACTCTTGGTGCAGTACCTCCGAGGAATCCCGTTCTACAAGAAGGAAAACTACCGACATTCTTTCGTTCAGGAACTGCTCGAAAGACTCGGTTGGAAAGTATCCATTAAGATAATCACAACTACGATCTTCCCGATACTGGTTGTGGGAGTCCTACTGGATGGCTACCTTCTTCGGTGATAAGGCGGAGGAGACAGTAAAGTACTTACCTCTCTTCCGCGCAACCCCAAGTATGTGTCTAAAGAGATATACTTAGGACAAGAAATCAGCTTAAACAGCTGGTTTTTTGTTTTATCTCTATTTGACAAAGATTGGAAGGATCACTTTGTCTGGTGGGGGGGGGTATAGGGGGGGGGGAAGTGACGTCTTTTGCCACAAAATAGCTTAAAATGGCTCTAAGAGCGATTAAATAGTAGTTTTGGGTGCTCTTTGAGAGAGTTTTATCCTTGCTCTGATAACGGGATAAATATAACCTATAATTCCATACTTCTTCCGCCGTCAGCTGGTGGGGGAGTAGGTCTTCTTTATTCTTGGATTTTAACCAAACTTCAAACTTTTTAAGGTATCTGGCATAGTTTTCCTGGGTTTTAGACGACAAATCCCTCTCAACCTCACAGAAGTCTAATAAGTCAGGAATGTGTTTTATTATTGGAGTATTGGATTGTTCCATATATATTTGATATCCAGTAGCTTTTATGATATTGTTTTATTGGCACCCAGATCCCGATATCAACTAGATTGAGAGGAGAGATTCATGGAGATTCCTAGCATCAACATACCCGTGTGGATTTTCGTGATTCCGATTCTCTCACTGGGTATTGTTTACTGGGTTCGTACTAGTCGAGCCCCATCAGGCGTAAACACGAGAGGTACGGGAGTGGACAAATGAAAGTGATTGATTGGTGGTTCCTCGTCGGAATGGTCTTGGCGCTGGTAGCGCTTGGCCTCGCCATCGCTTTGACGCTCTGGAGCTTTCCAGACATCACTACGGAACACACGGAACAAGAGACCACATCAGTCATGGGCATCTGGGCGATTAGCTTAACGATGCTCGTACTCGGGAGCCTCTTCTGGATGTGGACGAGACGGAGAAGGCAGCACAACAACGGGTAAGGGGTGGATCCCTACGGGGGCCCATCTACAGCGAGGAGGGTATACATCTACCCCCTCGTTTTCTTTTTATTCACTTAAAGGATGAAACTTACGAAAGCTCTCTTCTGCATAACGGTCAGAACCATGCACATAACGTGTTGTTGTATCAAGAGACTCATGGCCCAGGAGTATCTGTAGGGCTGCAGGATTTGCTCCCTGTTCTACCATATAAGTGGCAAAGGCATGGCGAATGCCGTGTACGGTGATAGGAATGTTAAGTCCCAGAAGTTCCCGGTACTGCTTTACCTTTACTTCAAGATAGTTTGAGGATACTCGTTTGTCCTTTTGTGCAATGTTTCTACCCCGAAAGGGAACAAAAAGGTAGGGAGATTCAGTGTTTCCACGAACCTTCTGATATTCTTTTATATGCTGGAGCGCTCTGGGTGTTAGATAGACAAAACGCTCTTTTTTACCCTTTCCAAGTACAAAAATGCGGCCATTTGGATCAATCTGGGTCATTTTAAGGCTTAAGAGCTCTGATATACGCATACCCGTAGAAAACAAAGTTTCTAACATAGCGCGATTGCGAAGGGCAACTCGTTCGTTCTTTTCTATAGTTGTAGGGCATTCTATTAATCTAGTTACTTCATCTAATTCTGATACACGCAGGTGCTTCTTTTCAGTCTTAATCAATGTTACAGCGGTGGGAGCTACTGGCGACTTATAGTCCATATCAATTAGGAATTTCAGGTAGGATCGGAGGGCCGAAAGCATACGATTTACCGAAAAACTCGCAAGACGTTTCTTGCCTAGCTGTTCTTTTGCAGTTTTCCGGTCGTTAGAGACCAAGTAGGCTTTGTAGTTTAAGATGGTTTTCTTGTTAATATCGTCAAACTCTTCCTTTATGTCACCTAAGAAGTCCTCAAAGGTCTTCAAATCCCGCTCGTAGTTATACAAGGTCTCAGGAGAATAGTTACTAGTCTGCAAATTAAGCAGATAGTCGTCAAAGTAGGGGAGTGAGCTATTTTTCTTGTTCATGGAGTCGTTTTCCGTGATTGCATTCTCGACAAAGAGTTCTTAGATTACTAGGGTCGTTAGTCCCACCATTTACAACAGGTATAATGTGGTCAATTACTAATGCTTTATGCTTTGCTGCAACGCCACAGAGTGCACATCTTCCATTATCTCGTTTGAAGATAGAGTATCTCTGTTCTAGTGATATTCCTTTCCTAAGATCTCTTGAGCTGAATGGTTTGCGTAGATGGTCATACGTTTTTCTCCCTTTTGCTATGGCTAATTGGAAAGAGGTGCTCTGGTCCCGGGTAAGTCCTAGTGATTTAACTTTTCTCTGTATGTGACGAGGCGAAATAATAATTCCGGTATCTTTCTCTATCTTTTCGGTAATCTCATTGGTAGACATCTCTTTATTAACATATTGATCTTTTATCCATACATTAAAAGGGGAATCGTACTGAGACTCTATTTCTCTTATTTTGTAGTAGATACGCATATATAGTCTTAGAAGTGAGTGTAAGGGTTATTATACTCACTAACCTATATTCATACTAAGGCCTCCCCTGTAGGCCTGTCAACACCTAAAATCCACAATTATTGACTTTTATCCTTCCTATAGTAGGATTGTAGTCAGACACACTATTATCCCGTCGCGCTGGACACGTAGGGAGCAAACATCTTGGAATTCTTTATACCCTTTCTGTATGCCATCTTCTACATCCCGCAATGGCTGTGGCTGCACCTTACAGAGCTCAGACTCAAAGAGAAGATAGCTATGAGTACTCTGCTCTTTGTGGTCGTCAACGTCATCTACGCAGAGTGGTCCTGGATCGGCCTGGTGATTTCAGCAGTCGCACTGGTGCCCCTGCTGCTCTTATCGGCGGCGATGCTCATTCTTGTGTTCATGTTGCTCGACTACATAGAGTTGAGAGGTACGTAATCTGTCGTCGGCAGCTGAAGGGAGGGAGACACATGTTCTTACCTCCTTCTTCTTTTGTGCAAAAAACAGGATGTTATGTGGTCATTTACCATGCCAACACCCTGCATGTAGGCGTATATGGTGGTAGGGCCTATAAAGCGGAATCCTCTTTGTTTCATATCTCGACTTATCTCCTCTGCTTTATTAGTGTATGTGGGTATATCCCCCACCCTCTTGTATGAGTTGTGTTGTGGTTTTCCATTTTGAAAGCTCCAAATGTATTTATCATAGGAACCAAACTCTTTTTGGACCGCCAAAATAGCTTTGGCATTCTCTATAGTTGCCAAAATCTTCAATTTATTGCGTACTATTCCCGTATCTTTTAAAAGCTGGTTTATCTCTCCCCTACCGTACTTTGCAATCTTAGAAAGATTGTAGTTATTAAAGACTTTTTTAAAGTTTTTTCTCTTAGATAAAATAATAGACCAAGATAACCCCGCCTGGAAGGTGTCTAAGACAAGAAATTCAAAGAGTTTTTGGTCATTGTGCTCTGGTCTCCCCCACTCCGTATCATGGTATAGCCTCATTTCCTTACTTTCCCCTACCCAATCACATCTCTTCATTCTTCGTCTGAATCAAACAGGAGAGATTTGAAGCGCTCCCATAGTCCCTTGGCAGCTTCACCAGTCTCGTTCTTTAACTCTTCTTTGAGTTCTTCTTTTTCTTTCTCAAACTCCTCTTGTATCTGAGGACCTCGCTTCTCTATCTCCCTCCCTACGAGTCCTACTAGATTGGCGACAATGCCGTCAATCCAGCCTACAATGGTTTGATCCCACTTATCAGCAAACCATTCCCACATTTTTGTCCATATGGGCATAACCTCGCTATCAAATATCTTTTCCACTTCACCTGGGATCTGTTCTCCAATCTGTTTCCCAAAGTCTACGGCATCATCTATGGTTTCTGGAGCCTGAATCTGGTTAAACTCCTGGGCAAATACAGGAGTTGTCATTCCCAGAAGAATACATAATACAATAATGGTTCTCATAACTTATTTATTGCTTCTTTTATGCGTTGTAATGTTATTTCTTTACCTAGCACGTCTGCGACCTCAAACGGACTTGGAGAGGCTTTTTGTCCTGTCAGTGCAACTCTAATGGGCCAGAGTAGTGATCCCCTATCCCCTTCTTTTTCTGCTGCTTCCATTAGGATTTTCTTTAACGTATTCTCCTTCCAATCTTTATCCTTTACCTTACCGAGAATCTTCTCTGCCTTTTGAAGCATTATTTTTGGATCACTCTCTTTCCATGGCAAGAGCTTTTTGTCATAATCCAGGGTATCTTTAAAGAAAAGCCCTGCGTACTCTGCAATCTCCCCTATTTTGTGCAGGCGTTCTTTATATAGCCCTACAATCTTTTCTGTGGTTTTCTTGTCTTTTGGTGTAAAGCCAGCTGCCTCAATAAAGGGTGCTGCATCTTTTGCAAGTTCAGATACGGATCTTTGTTTGAGATAAAAGGCATTAATCCAGTCCAGGCGCTTTAAATTGAATACTGCTCCTCCTTTCTGTACACGCTCTGTCTTGAATTCTTTAATTAGATCCTTTAATGAGAAAATCTCACGCTCATCTCCCGGATTCCATCCCAAGAGTGCAAGAAAATTGATTACGGCTTCAGGTAAATATCCTTCCTCTCGAAAACGCTTTACTGAGTTGTCTCCATGTCTCTTGGATAACTTTGAGCGGTCCTCTCCTAGTAGTAGAGGCAGGTGGGCATACTCTGGAGTTTTAAATCCCAATGCCTCTCCAATAAGAATCTGCCGCGGAGTGTTTGAGATGTGGTCTTCTCCCCGTATTACATGAGATATTGCCATCTCACTGTCATCTACTACAACAGAGAAGTTGTATAAGGGAGTGTCTAAGTCCTTTGCAATGACAATGTCTCCGGTAAGGGCCATGTCAAACTCTATCTTACCTCGAATAAGATCCTTGAATGTGATCTTTTTGGGCTCAATAACAAAGCGAATGACGCCGTTCTCTCCTGCCTTCAGTTTCTTTGCTTGTTCATCCTCGCTCAGCCCCCGGCACTTTCCAGAATATCTTGGGGCTTCTCCCCTGCTGGTCTGATCCTGACGATTAGCTTCCAGCTCCTCTGTTGTGCAAAAGCAGTAATAGGCTTTTTTTTCATCTAAGAGCTTTTGCAGGTACTTTTTATGCATCTCTGTTCTCTCTGACTGTCGGTAAGGGCCATGCGAGCCTTCTTTGTCTGGTCCCTCATCCCATTTCAGTTGAAGCCACGCCAACTGCTCTATAATATCCCCTTCCCACTCCTTGCTTGAACGCTCCTTATCTGTATCCTCAATGCGCAGGATAAACTTTCCTTTGTTCTGTTTTGCAAAGAGATAGTTGAACAAAGCCGTTCTCACGCTTCCCATATGCAGGAGTCCTGTGGGAGACGGCGCAAATCTTGTTCTAGTTACACTTGACATAATGTATTATTTGTATTCTAGCATTATCCCTTGAGATATTCAATGATAAGTCGGGCCAATGTATTTGCTGCTTGTGGTTTTGCGAATGCAAGAGCGGCTGCTTTCATTTTCTCTGTATCTTTCGGGTGCGAGACAAAGTATTTGAGCTTTTCTAAAAAGAAGTTCGGGGTAAGGTTTGCTTCCTCAAGCACCACGCATGCCCCTGTTTTTTGATAGGCGTAGGCATTCTTTATCTGATGGTTCTGGGCAGAATTTGCAAGAGGAATGATGATGCTTGGCTTTCCTAAGGCGGCAATCTCAAAGATGGAGCCAGATCCTGCTCGGTTCACAATGATGTCAGCTGCCGCATAGGCATGTCTAAGCTCTGTCTCCTTTAAAAATGGTACTGGGTGATAATATGCTACTCTTTCTTTCTCCATTATTACCTTAGCTTCAGCCTGTATCTGTTTGAAGTTCTTTTCTCCTGTCTGATGAATAATCTCAAACTCTCCTAAGGCTTCATTAAGGATGTTTAAGAGTGTGTCATTTATCTTTTGTGCCCCTTGTGAGCCTCCTGAGATTAAGACAATGGGTTTTTCCCCTTGGAGTTTAAAGATACGTTTTGCCTCCTGCTTTGAACCAGATAGAATCTCCTTTCTTATAGGATTTCCAATCAGGGTCATCTTTTCCCTGGGAAAGTTCTCTGTTTTTGCAAACGAAACAAAAATGCGAGTTGCAAACCTTCCTGCAATCCTGTTTGCTAAACCGGGGGAAGCATCAGATTCATGGAGAAAGACCGGCACCTGCATCACCCAAGCGGCAATTGCCGGAGCTAAAGCCCCATATCCCCCCTTACTTACCATGAGATCAGGTGAGAAGGTAAAGACCTTGCCAAATGACTGGAGTAGTCCTATGGGAAACATAAACAAGACATCCACAATATTGCGCAAAACGCTTGTGACACTCAGGTATCTTCTGAGTTTGCCAGCTAAGATGGTCTGAACCTCAATACCTTCCTGCGAAAGCAGGATGCGGTTAAATGCATCTTTCGGACCAAGGTAGGCAAAGCTAATATTGTTTGTTCCCTGTACTCGCCGTAACTCGCGAGCTGTGGCAATTAAAGGCAGGATGTGTCCTGCTGTGCCTCCTCCTGCAAATAGTATTTTCATATGTTTATTCTACCTTGTGTAGCGAGAAATATTAAGGAGTACGCCAAGACCAATGAGTTCTGCAATCAGGGCGGATCCCCCATATGAGATAAAGGGAAGTGGGATACCCGTTAATGGCAGGAGTCCTAACATGGATCCAATATTGACAAAGGCCTGTATGGTAATCCATGATGCGATGCCTATAACCACAAGTTTTCCAAAGGGGTCTTCTATCCTCTTTGCTACCGTAATGCTCCTCCATGCAAATGCAATAAACAGAAGAATGAGAAGAAATGCCCCAATAAACCCTGCCTCTTCTGCAAAGACAGCAAACACAGAGTCTGAGATGGGTTCAGGAAGAATGCCGAACTTTTGGAGCGAGAGCCCAAGTCCCACGCCAAACAATCCTCCAGAACCAATGCCAATGAGCGCCTGTTTTAGCTGGTATCCCTTGCCAAGGGGGTCTAAAGAAGGATCTAAGAACACGGCCACGCGAGAGAGTCGGTAAGGAGCCAATTGAATGAGGGCAATTAGGGCTCCAAGGCCAGCTCCCATTAAAACAAGAGAATGCCAGAGAGGAGTGGCAGCGGAAAAGTACATCACAAGGGAGATTATTCCAATTACACCCAAGGTTCCAATGTCTGGCTGGAGAATAAGAAACAAGCTCAAAACTGAGATGATAATTCCAAAGGGTAGAAGGGTATGGGTGAATCCTGTAAGCCAGCCTTGATATGGTATGGAGGGCTGCTTTTGTATACGGGCTGCAAGCCAGGAAGCAAGATACACAATAAAGCCTATCTTTAAGAACTCAGAGGGTTGGAATGTAATGGGTCCCAAAGTAATCCAGCGAGCCGCCCCTCCTAATTTTCCCCCAATACTAGGCAAAAAGACCAGTCCCAAGGCAACAATGGTCATAAGGAGACCCACTACACCCCATTTTTTTATGAGCTTAATAGGTATGAAATAGGCAACAGCCGCAAGCAAGAGTCCTGGCAGCAGGCCGAACAAGAGCTGGTGGTTTAAGAAAAAGAAAGTACTCCCGGTTTTCTGCAAAGAAAAGGCAGCAGATACGGAAGCCAGGATAAATATACCGGAAAACAGCAGAACTACGCACAAGAGAAGCAGTATGTAATCAGGAGCGTGAGCCTTTTTTTGCATACATTATGAATTGATTACCTCGGTCTTCATAATCTTTAAACAAGTTAAAGCTGGCAGAAGCTGGAGAGAGCAGGCATATCCTTCCCTCCCCGGTGGATTTAAAGGCGGCATCCAAGGCTTCTTTCATCGTACTTACGAACAGATGCTTCAATTCGGTATTGTTTATTGCCTTCAATATTTTCTCTCCGGTTTCAGGGAACAAGATTAAGGTTTCAATCTTGCTCTTTTGTATCTTTTCTCCCAGAATCTTATATGATACTCCCCTATCAAGACCTCCTGCAATGAGGGTCTGCACATCGTTGCCAAGAATATCTAGAGCCGCAATTGTAGCTTGTGGTATTGTGGCAAGGGAGTCGTTGTAAAAGGTAATGCCATTGTATGTTCCAACTTTCTGCAAGCGATGCTCCAGTCCCTTAAACTCTTTTATGGTATTTAGTGCTGTTTTTTTAGGTATATCAAAGAGCTCAGCCATCAAGAGAACTGGTTCTATGGCAGCTGCCAGCTTACTTTTCCCTTTCTCTTTAAATCCAAGCTTCTGGGCATTAGAGGAGTCTGCAATGGTCTTTACTCTTGCATCTTGTGTGTTGAATATAAGATAATCGTCTTTTGTCTGAAATCTGGTAATGTTGGCTTTTGCCTCTGCGTACTCTTCAAATGTACCGTGCCAGTCTAAGTGCTCCTCATAAAGGTTTAAGAATACGGCAATGTGCGGACTGAGTTTTAATGTAGCTAACTGAAAGCTGGAGAGCTCATATATAAACACATCATCTTGGCTACTGTTATCTAAGAACTGGAGTACGGGTTTTCCAATGTTTCCAATAAGGTGTACTTTTACTCCTCCTTTTTTCAGTACTTCATAAATAAGGGAAGCTGTTGTGCTCTTTCCTTTGGTCCCAGTAATTCCAATGACGGTGCCTTTGATATTTGAAAAGAATATCTCGGATTGCGAAGTAAGGATCTGCTCTAAAGTAAGATGCTCTTGTATCTTCCTTAGCGGGATACCGGGTGCGCGGATAATAATATCGTATTTTGGGATTGCCTTTAGGTATGAAGATCCAAGATGTGTTTTTACTCCCTCTTCTTCAATGTCCTCTTTCTGGTCTGCGATGGCAACAGCACTGCCCAATCCTTCTTTCTTTAAAAAGGCGTAGGTATCTTTTCCCTCCCTGCCAAATCCAAGTATTAGTATTGTTTTATTCTTGAGCTTTAAAAGCTTCATGGGACAGAAGTTTGGTGTAATCTCGTGGCAGGGCATTTCTTGCATTCCAGGAGCTGAGAATGCGTTCTGCTTCTCTCTTTATGTTGGGATATTTTGGCAGTATCTCTTTATCTGCGTACTTTAAAAGATACGGGAGTTTTGTATACTCCTTTTTCGCAAGGAAGAGGGCCGCTATCGTCTCCTTCTCGGTTCCAACGCACTCAAATGGTTTGAATCGTGCCATACCAGTAAGTTCTTTTAGGATAGGCAGGAGTTTCTTATTGGCAAAAAGGTTGAATCCGAAAATCTTAACCAATTTCTTTTCTGAAATAAAGGGCGAGAAGACAATGAAGACAAACAAACACTTTGGACATTTTCCGCACCACATGCCTTTGGGTATTTTGGTTCCAGAGTATGTCTTATGCGCCTCGTTGCAGCTAAGAACTGCAGAAAAGTACTTGGAGTGCTGAGAGAACATTCTTGCTATCTGAAGCTCATAGAGGGGTCTTAAAAAACTAAAGTAGTTTATGAAAGAAGCAAGAAAGCTCGTTGCGTAGGCACGGAACCTCTTTTCAAAGTCATAGCTCTTGGAATATTGATGATTAATTGTCTCACCAAGGTACTCAACATTTCCTTCGTTTGAGCTCCGTTCATTGGAAAGTACAATATCTTTGTAATCAAAGAGAACAGCCACCAGTACGCTTAGAAAAGCAAGGTATGCGGAAAAGGGAGTATGTCCGTTCAGATACCCTTGCTGATTTAGTTCTAAAAGTCTTGGGTCTAATGTTCTCTCAACAATGATAGGATTTTTTTCTTTGCTTACTCTTAATACTGCTTTCTGGGCTGCTGTTGGGTTAAGTAGAAATGCTCTTGTCTGCTTTTTGTCTTTTTTTAAGGTCTCAAGTGTAATCACGCCATCCTTTCCTCCGCCAATTGGAATAATTGCCTGATCTTTCAGGCGTCTCTTGTAGACCCTGCTATTTTTTTTAGAATCAGTCATACTGATTATCTTTACAAATCCAGGTTTTTGAAAATCAATCTGATTCTCGTAAAAAAACTGGCCCATTCCTTTTTCCAGAAGGTAATGCCACCAGGATATTTGGTTCTTAGTCAGGCTTCCTGTCCTTACAGTAATCTCAGGAGAGGCAGTTGCCTTCCAGTAACTCAAGAGTTCTGCCATGCCCAAGTTAAATACAAGATTGTTAAGCACATCCTCCCCTACTCTCTTTATATCTGCCTTAGCAACGTCCTTTATTATTAAAGATGGAGCAAAGCGTATGTTTGGCGGGCAGGAAAAATCAAAGGCAATGACAAGGTTCTTACCTTTCAGATTCCAGGAGTAGTTAAGGTAGAAGAATTGGGGATGATGGCGGCGAAGAAAATCTGCTCTCTTCATAATTTATCCTAACATTTGAATGGCAACACCAATGACCGCCATAACAATCCCTATCACCCAGAATCGCATGGTTATCTTGTAATGAGGCCATCCAATGGCTTCAAGATGATGGTGTATGGGAGCTGCAAGAAAGACTTTCTTGCCTCTTCTTAGTTTCTTTGAGAGAACTTGTATCAGTACGGAAGCCGACTCTATAACGAGAAGGAATGCGATAATTGGCAAAACGAGTACGGCATCCGTTAAAAAGGCAATGACAGTTAGAGTGGCGGTTAGACCCATCATGCCAGTTTCTCCCATATAAAAGCGGGCTGGAGGTATATTGAACCACAAAAAGGCCAGTATGGCCCCGACAATGATAACAGAGAAGACAGCTAAATCCACCTGTCCCTGAAGAAAGGCAATGGCAGCATACGCCGAAAAGCTGGAGGCAAGCACCCCTCCAGATAAGCCATCTAATCCATCAATGACTCCTCCTGAATAGGTTGCCAGCATGACTAATAAAAAGAAAGGAATGTACCAGATACCAATTGCAAAATCTCCTACGCCAGGTACATGAATTGTAGCCCAGCCCAATTTAGCAAAGAACCACCAGGCACCCACCAGACCTATTATCCCCATTAAGACAAATCGGTGCCGTAAGCTCAATCCGCCTCCAATATACTTGGTAAGTCGGTCCCACAATCCTTTTGTTATGTTCATTGGTCTTTCAATCACCTGAAGAATATCGTCTGCGAGACCAACGGCAGAGGCCGCAACCAATGTAGCTAAAGGAAGCCAGGTTTGCGAGCGGCTCACAAAGTTAAGTTTTTCCCATCCAAACTGGGCTATTAAAATTCCAATAATAGCAAGCACTAGAGGAGTTACCCATATGAGAACTCCTCCGAATCTTGGGGTATTAACTTCGCCTTCTCCGTGGAACTTTTGAAAGTAAGGCGTATCTCCTCCTCCGAGTGCTTTTGTTCTAACGGATTTTCTCCAGAGTCTATGTTTATATAAAAACCCGGTCAAGGTTGGAGTTAGAAGAAAGGCTACAATAAAGGCAGCTGCTCCCCAAAAGGCAATTTTGATAATAGAAAATGAAAGTTCGGATAAGGAATCCATAGATTACCAGCGAAATGATGTATAAACCCACTCAACCATCTCTCTCATATCTTCAAATCTATTACTTGATCCTAGCACAACGTTAATTATGTATCCTTTGTCCTTTGGTGATTCCAAGACAAGAATGAGAGTCCCTTTGGCTTCTGGGGTCCATCCGGTTTTTCCTCCCATTACTTCTGTTGGCCAGCTGTTGTTTTCCAAGAGCTGGTTGGTGTTTGTGAGAGTGTGATGAAATCTGCCTCTGGCGTCATATAATCTGAACTCCCGAAGCACAAGAATATCAAATACCTGAGGGTATCTCTCAACGATGTGCTGGGTGAGCTTTGCCAAATCCCTTGAGCTTGAGAGATTAAGGCTGGTTTCTGGAGGATCTGGATCCAGACCGGCTGCATCAATAAATAAGGTATTGAATAGCCCGAGATTTTTAGCTTCCAAGTTCATTAAGTCCACAAAGGCCGCCTCTCCCACTACGCTTGTTAGGGCTGCAGCAGCATCATTGCTAGATTCCATTAAGAGCGGGTACAGAAGGTCTTGAACTGTGAGTCTGTCCCCTGTCTTTAACTCTCCAAAGCTCTCTTCTGTATCTACAATATTTTGTGTGATGTAAATCTCCCGATTCAAGGGGTACTGCTTTAGGGCAATGAGGGCCGTCATTAACTTTGAGAGTGAGGCTATTGCAAGAGGCTTGTCTGCCTGTTGCATAAAGAGAATCTTCATATTCCCGCTTTCACTCACATTCATTGATAAGGCAGAGCGTACCTGTAGCTCTGGTTTTATAGTGGAGCTTAAGAGAATGGGACGTTCTGCGTGTACCGCTTCTTCTAACTGCTGCTGAAGTGCTTGCGCCGCTACAATCTCAGGATTCTTTGCAATCTCGCGCCAGAATGCAATTTCCTCTATTTCTTCTGCAAGAAAATTCAGCCCTACAAAGAATGGCAGGCTGAACATAAGGGCGAAGAGAAATACCTTGGTATTTTGATTCATTTCTTCTTTTTCTCAATCTTCAGGCCAAGCTCCTTTAGCTGTTCCTTTGAAACCTCAGAGGGAGCATCCATCATCAACTCTCTGTTGTCTCCTGTCTTTGGGAAAGCCATTACTTCTCGAATGTTGGGTTCGTTTAGTAGAATGGCGAGGAGTCGATCCACGCCACCTGCTATTCCTCCGTGTGGCGGAACCCCGTAGGTAAAGGCCTCCAACATATGTCCGAAGTTTTCTTTTATTTCCTTTTTGCTGTGTCCCAATACCTCAAAGACCTTCTCTAAGACCTCAGGCTCATGCGTTCTAATGCTTCCACCGGCAATTTCATATCCGTTCAAGACAAGGTCATACTGAAAGGCCAGAATGCTCTCAATATTCTTTGTAGTTATTTCTTTAGCACTCTTAACCTGCGGCTTGGTAAATGGATGATGTGTAGCATTCCATTTTCCCTTGCCCTCTGACTTCTTAAACATGGGGAAATCAACCACCCATGCAAAGGCGAGTTCGTCTGGGTTCTTTGTATCTTTTCTTAGATCGGGCTTGTCTGACTTGTACTTCTTTATGGCTTCTGCGTAAGTCAGTCTTGGGAAGGGAGTTTTTGTTATTTTCTTTTCAGGGAAGAGTTCTTTTACGAGTTTCGTATATAGTCCCTCAACAAGACCCAGAATATCTTCTCTCTCAATAAAGGACATCTCAATGTCTAGTTGAGTGTGCTCTGCTTGCCTGTCTCCTCTTGGGTCCTCGTCTCGGAGTGCTCTTGCTATCTGAAAGTATTTCTCAAAGCCGGCGACCTGCAGGAGTTGCTTGTATTGCTGGGGACTCTGGGGTAGAGCGTAGAATTTCCCGGGGCTTAGGCGCGAGGGTACAAGAAAGTCACGCGCTCCTTCTGGTGTGGATTTGGTAAGCAGCGGGGTCTCAATCTCCACAAATCCTTCTTTGCTCAGGTAGTCTCGCATAAAGTGCAAGACCTTGTGTCTTACGCGTAGGTTTGTCTGCAAACGTGGTCTTCTGAGGTCAAGGTATCTAAACTTGAGACGTTTTTCCTCATCCACCTCGTATCCATCAGTATCTAGGGGAAATGGCGGAGTCTCAGATTTAGACAATATTTCTATCTTCTCTGCCTGGAGTTCCACGGAACCCGTCTCAAGCTCTGAGTTTTCCATAGATGCTGGGCGCTTCTTTACCGTGCCAGTAATTGCAATCACCCACTCAGGGCGCAGGTCGGAAGCTGTCTTTTGGAGATCTTT
>SDBV01000653.1_pt1 | contig 50269 bp, 58 predicted proteins | sample 2277081 | NCBI WGS metagenome assembly SDBV01 (sample SAMN10402039, study PRJNA504765) | marine sediment metagenome | isolation source: marine sediment core GS10_PC15, 223 cmbsf | place: Arctic Ocean: Southern Knipovich Ridge | collected 2010
AGCGTTAGGAATTACAGACGCGGCCTCTCGAACGTCTGTGATTTTGAGAGTATTGGCGGAGTCATTAGGAATAGGTGATTCGATTGCGAAAGATGAAGCTAAAGTCATTTCCGAAGCGCTAGGGGTTACAGATACGCTATCAAAGGATGAAGCTAAAGTCATTTCCGAAGCGTTAGGAATTACCGATGTTGCTTCTCGAATATTTGTGATTTCAAGAGTATTGGCGGAGTCATTAGGGGTAGCTGATGATGTTATACGAGTGATAGATTATTTGAGAGTACAAGACGATGGTGTGGGTGTGGCGGATTCAGTAGCGCGTGTAATAGTGGCTTTAAGAACTATCGATGACGGTGTGGGTCTATCCGATGAGATGTCCGAGGGAGCCACGGTATTGTGGCGAATTGCTTGGGCATATATGGTAATGAGACAAACTCATAATTAACAAGGAGAATGTAATAATGTTCAATTCAAAAATGGCATTGCGAGGAGTTGTTACTGCGGTGCTTCGCGGCCCTGATGGTAAAATTAAGCAGAAACAAGTAACTAATAACTTGATTACCGATCAAGGTGACGATTTTGCTAAGTCAGCCATATACTCAGGCGCTTACAGTGGTTGGGGCATGAAACTTGGTACCGCCTCTACCGCAGCCTCTAAGAGTGGTGCAGGAAGCTTTGTAGCTGTTGGTGATTACGTATCTGGATCAAATAAAGCTTTGGATGATAGTACTCCAAAAGAATTAAGCGCGAAAGTTTGTCAATTCCGGAGATTGTACGCTGCTGGAGAAGGTACTAGCAATACCATCAACAGGGTTTCGATCGTGGATAATACAACTGGGGGTGGTGAGGGAGATGCTACGGGTACTTTTGCTATTGCTGTATTTGCGGCTCAGATTGCCAAAGGCGCTAATGATACGCTTACAATTACCTGGAATTGCACTTTTACAGGTGCATAAGTTGTTGTAACAAGGAACTTGGAGTATAGAGATGAAAATTGCCTTAGTAGGACAAGCTAATATATTAGAATTGCCATGTGTAGCGAAGGCTTCTGGTGATCCTATCATAACCGGTACAGTAAATTTCTACTTGGTAGCTAAAGATGGAGCTAATGCGGGCAAGTACTACCGTGGTTCAGATCAAACTTGGCAAGGCTCAAAGGCCTTAGCTGGAACAGCAACCCACCGTGATGAGGGTCATTGGTATCTTTCTTTTCCAAGTGCGGTATGGGTGAAGTATGTTTGCTATAGATTATACGCAGTAGAGAGCGGAAGTTTACATATAACCTTTGGTGAAGATATTTTGGCTGTGGTAAAAAGTACGGCGGCTATACAGACTGCTTTGGACGCCTATACCAATAAGGATGATTGGAAGGCATCTATGGGTACTGGAGCGATTACGGTTGATTACTATATGTATACGAATGAGGATTTAGAAACAGGACCAATAGCAGATTGTAAAGTCTGGGTTACCTCAGATTTAGTGGGTGACGTTATTGTAGCGTCTGGATATACAAATGTGCTTGGAAAAATAACTTTCTATCTGGATGCGGCAACGTATTATATGTGGCGTAAAAAATCCGGGTATAATTTTACGAATCCGGATACTGAAGTGGTAACTTAGGGGATTTAGAAATGGCATACACAGGTAAGGGTGAAGGAACAGAGGTATCAGGTGGTAATGATCTTGTTCCAGTCCGGCAGATGGACAAATACGTTGCTTGGATAAAACGGGAGTTTAGCCCGCTTGAGCTTATTATAGCAAGGGATAGCGATCTTGTTATTGAGCAACAGGTAGAGAATGCTATTAGGTATTGGAATAACAACTCGTCTTATAAGATATCTGACGTGTATGATTATCCACCTGGGACTACAAGAGTCCAGCTTGACGCGAATTTCAAGTCGGTTGTAGATGTTATTCCTACAATGAAGACATCTTTCATATGGAATGATCACCCGTTATGGACACTTACAGGTATTACTGTGTTGGATAACGTGACGACTGATCTGATAATGATGTCCGAAGCATTTCGAAACTACAGGATATATGTAGGAACTAATTTTAGGCAGTGGTTTCATAAATCGGTTGATCCTACTGTGGGGGGATATTTGTATTGCGTGAATGTTCCAAGTGGGGTTGGAAGTGTGTATGTTATAGGCACAAAGAGAGTTACGCTGACTGAGGATATTATAAGCCCACATATTCTGGATTGGATTCTATACTATTCCAAAGCTTTGGTGAAACAAGTGGAAGGTAATATATTGAGAAAAACATCTATTATTGATATGCCTATGGATGGCCAACAGATTTATTCCGAGGGTCGTGAAGAGCAGAAAGAATTGAAAGAATCTTTAGCGAAAAACAGTCGTTGGGTGGTCATGATGAAGAGAAAGTGATTTTGGTTGCTAAAGTATTGGTTTAAAATAGAAAAGCCGGCATTGGGGGAAATACCGGCTATTCGGTGGATAACCATCCGTGTATTCTAGGTATTAGGGGATACTAACTTTCTAATCCGTCATAAATAATTATACTACAAGCCGCGTGTATACAAGGAAATTTAATGCAAAAAAATCAAATAAAACTTTTGGAGAGTTTGGTTAAAATTCCTTCCCCTTCCGGATTTGAGGAAAAGATTGCCGAATTTATTAAGCATGAATTGCTTCAGTATCTTCCCAAAACCCGGGTTAAAATAGATTCCTTTAACAATGTAATTGCCACGATTAAAGGAACATCTAATCAGGTGATCATGATTGATGCCCATATGGACCAGATAGGTTTTATGGTTACAAATATCGGAAATGCAGGAGCTATGGACGGCATAATCAGTATGGGTCAAATAGGTGGTGGGGATAATGCTATTCTCAGTGCAAGACATTTGGTAATTCTGACGGATAAGGGAAAAGTTAATGCAGTTGTTAATCGAAGACATTCCCATCAGGTTACAGATGAGAGTAAAGAAACACTTGAGTACGTTGAACAGGCTATGGTTGACATTGGTCTGCGGGGATTTAGAAAAGTAAACTCCGCGGTAAAAATAGGAGATCCGGTAGTATATCGTCCTTCTTTTAGCCAATTAAGGGCCTCGTATTACAGTGGTTCTGGTCTGGATGATGCCTCTGGTTGTTTTGTTTTGATGGCAACAATTAAAGAAATAGTGAAATCCAAAAAGAAACCAATTCCTACCCTGATATTCACTTTTTCTGCACAAGAAGAAACCTGGGGAAAGAAAATTCGACCATTGATTAGGAAATATCAACCTAATTTATTTATCGAAGTAGACGTTACTTTTTCATCTGATTGGTCTGATGATGAGGTTGACGAAAGAGTAGCCGGTAGATGTGATTTAGGTAAAGGAATTGTGCTATACCGAGGTCTTGAAATTGACAAAGCTTGTTTTAAGTTGATTAAGTCGACAGCAAAGAGGCATAAAATAAAAGTTCAGTATCAAGCCTCATTAGGGTCAATAGGTTATACAGCAATAGAAATTACTCATGAAGGGGCTGGAATAAAGGCTCTTGTTTTAGGAATCCCCTTGAGAAATATGCATACAGAAGTGGAAGTGATAAATTTGAATGACCTGCATTACGGAATTCAATTGCTTACAAGTTTTTTGTTTCATACTAGAATTGGGAGTGTTTTGGAAAGATAATGTTTGATCTTCTTGGAAAAATATTTGAGGCAGTGGCTGTTGATGTTGATCTCGAAAAGAAAATGCGCGTTCATTATAAGCGGGTACTCAATACCAAATTAAAAAAGAGTACTTGGCCGACGGAGCCTTGGTATAAATTTTGGTTGCTAACAAACGGTGATATTGTGCCGGTTAAAAAGAGTCATTTAGAAACTGCTGACCTTGCAGGCGTGTGGTACGATGATTTAGAGGATCAAGGAGCTTTTGCAGGATCGATAAAAGGTGACGTTCTGATCCTTGGGAGTACTTTTTCAAAAAAATTTACATCAAAGCAGATTTCAAAATTAAGAAATCTTTACATTGAGTATAAAGTTAAAGAGTTATCCGCTACTGTTCAAGGTAAGTATTTTCGTACTCCTGTGAAATCTTCTAAAGAATTGAGCTACTATTTGGAATATGGAAAAGAGGAAGAGCAATACGAATCCAAAAATACAGATCATCTTCTCAGTGACTTACTTGAAGCTACTGCAACGGATATTAGAAGGAAACATCGTTCTATTAAGCGTTTGTTTCCTGATTTTGATGCTAAAACAAAGGGTGTGGAGAATAAGGGGGGCTTGAGGTTTGTTGATCAGGATCCTGAGACTTGGAAATTCAAAATTCATTCAGGTACCCAGGCGGATGTTTGGTATGACGCCTACCTCCACTTTAAGGATATAGAGTCTACATTGGAACGGTTTGTAAAGGATAGAAGTTTATGGGCTGCGGATAAAAAGAAGGTTGATTACCGGCAACTATCGAAACAGTTTATGACCAAGGTGGATATCCAATTATTTTGTTCTTGTCCTGCTTTTTTATACTGGGGGCCAGCTTACATATTAAGTTTGGATAAGTACGATGCTCATTATGTAGGAAAAGAAGAAAGACCTCCAAGTGAAAGGAATCCGAAACGATATGGGGCTGTGTGTAAGCATTTAGACCGCCTATTAAAAGTGTTACCATTCTATGGAAGCACAATGTCCAAATGGATTAAGGATTTTTATGGAAAAGATATAACCAAATGGGAACAAGAATCCCAAGAGGAATTTATGGGCGGGGCTAGGGCAGCTCAAGCTGCGATGCAGAAGAGACGAGAGGAAGCTCCTGAAATCGAACCTGAAAAAGAGCCGGAGGAAAAACCTGAGGAAGAGACTCCTGTAACCGATGAGATGGATAAAGAAGTAGACAAACTTAAGAAGGAAAGGCCTAAGGACGAACCGAAGGAAAAGCCTGAAGAGCCCGAGGAAGAACCAAAGGAGGAGCCTAAGGAAAAACCTGAAGAAGAACCAGAGGACAAGTCTAAAGAAAAGCCTGAAAAGCCTGAGGAAAAACCCAAAAAACGGAAACCAGGAAAGCCGGCTAAGCCCGAGGAACCCAAACCAGAATGGTCTCCTGATGCAGGAAAACGTCCAGAGGAGGATTACTTTTAATGTTTATTGAATTGTTTGAAAAGTGTTTAGTAGAAGGGAAATCACAGCCGTTTTGGATGGACTTAAACGGAAAACTTATACCGGTAGAATACACACATTATGCGGATAGCGTAGAGATTTTGAAAAAAGCAGGAATTTCCGTTCCAAAAGATACCTATTGGGAAGATCTTATATCGATGGTAGGAAAAGAAACCGGGTATGTTCGAATAGTGCTAGAGCCTGATGAGCTGGGCGTAGATCTGCTTACTCCGACAATAACTGGAAAACAAAGAAGTGCCATATTAAGTTTAGCAAGAGACTATTCCCATATATTTTGGAGTACAACAAAACGAGGTGAGTACGGAAGTGATGTAAAAAGTTTTATAGCGACACTTAATACAAGGAGGCCGGTTAATGTTTGATTTACTTGAAAAATTCGAGCGATCAACGCTTGCTGATAAAATACTCGAAACGTATAAAAGAGTGGAAACGGATGAGAGCTTTACCACTGGTGGTGGAAGTATCAGTACTCCTGTTGCCACATTGACTGATGAGTGGGGTGGACGGGCTCAAATAGGTGTAGATGACCATTGTTACGTCCTATACCTACTTCAAGAAGATGGAAGCTATAAGCACACAGCTTGGATATTCCCTGAAGCGCATGAAGTGTTGAAAGACCTACCTGTTCCTAAGTATCCTCTGGCTGAAATCCAGGAGGGGCTAGAGGATAAATCTGATGAAGATCTTATCGAAAAGCTTGCTGCTCTTGAACATGAACAGTGGATATGTTGGGCAAAAGATATTCTAAAGACAGAGGATATATCTAAAGAACGGGCTGAACGTTGGAAAGAATTATTTGCTACACCTTATGATGAACTGGATGAAGAGATGAAAGAATTGGATAGGGAGTGGGCACGAAAAGCACTTGCTATAGTTGAGGAAAAGGAATAATGATAGACGCTAAATTTTATAACCTGGCCAGTGAACTTGAGGAAGTGGAACGAGTTAGAAGAGTTAAACTTCTAGAAGCTACCTCTATGGATGCAGTGACTTTTCTTCCGTCACACATGGGTGTTGTGCGGGCTAAAGTTAAAGAGCTATCCAAATTGAAACAAAAATGGGGTCTGGAAATCCTTGAGGACGACAACGGAAATAGGGATGTCAGAATTGGAGACGCTCTTAGGATAATTGTACCGAAGGAACATTGGGACTGCTTTCAAGAAATGTTTAAAGGTGAGTTAAACAATGATGCTTACCTAGATTTGAAAGACCTTTTGGTGGAGGCGATGGATGATGATCTTAGGGATCTTCGGTCTAATTTTAAGCCCGTATTGGTTGAAATGTATAATGAGGAGAGATTCAATGCTTTGGATCGGGCTATAAGCGTATGGCAAGGGCGTTTCGGAATAAACAGGCTTATGACAAATAGAGGCAGAGTAATCGTCACCCCTGAGCACAAAGAACGGGATATCCAACAATTGTATGGCAAACTACTCCGCGTTTACAAAGAAGATCGTGGCGGCTTAGAGATGTTAATAGCGGATATGGATAACGGTAGACCATTAGGTGCATACGACGTATTTAAGAGATACGATTATCTTTATGGTTCTAGGGCGGTAAGTGACCATATCGGTGTTACACTGATATTTGAAACCAGTATTGATATGACGTTTATTACATCTGAATCTATTCATGTCGGTGATGAAGAAGTTTTGGATGAGATAGAAGACCAAGTATCCATGGTTAAGCGGGTTGGGGATATGCTGTATCCTGCAAATGAACGGTTTGATGTTGGCTTTTTTGATATTCTTCATAGCATTATTGAGGAAGTGGATGAACAGTCAGTAGAATCAGAAGAGGAGGAAGATGAATAATAATATATTGAAGAGAATTCAAGAAGAAAAAGATGTTAATCTTTACCAGCGCTTACTGAAGGTTTTAGGGGAGTACTCCGCTTCTGTTCCGGCAACAGGTGTGGATGAATTGTTTAATACCGTTGCCTCACAAGGTAAAAAAGTGTTGCCTAAAGACAAGAAAGCTTTGGAGATTCTTGATTGCATACTTTCCGGTGCGTCAGCGGCAAGAATTGTTCATAAATTATTGAATTTGAGATTTTCTGATCTACCAGTGGAATGTCGGCCCATTACAAAGAACGGACGAAAACATTTGACAGCGCATTGGTCAAGGGAGAAGAAGATTAGCGACCGCATTAAGGATTTGGTGGATTTTGAAGTATCCGGAAAAGCCGGCCATTGGAGCGATATTGATGGAGAGAAAGTTAGTTTGATTGATATATCTTCAAAAGAATAGAGGGCATAAGTGCCTATAGGAGAAATAATATGCTGAAATTACCTGATGATTTAAACTTGTTGGCGAAGCTTCAAGAAGCTACAACCAGTGATGTGGATGAGGAACGTGGTTCATTTAAGAAGGGTGACAAAGTCACCTACAATATGCTTGGAGGTGCTCTTTCAGAGTCTGATCTTATACGAACACTTGGAACTACGGAACATGTACTGCGAGCAAATCATGATGGGTTGGCCGCGGAAATTGTTGAAGCTATTGGGGATAAAGTAGCTCGCTACAGTATTGCGTTCGAGGATGGTTTTGTTATAGCGGACTTGGCGGCAAGTGAGTTGAAATCTATAGAAGAACATTACCAGGAAAATCCAGAAGGGGCGACAGGTGTCGATAGTGCTGTGTGGTTGCTTCATAACACTTCTAAAAGTCATGTGGAAATTCAGAAAGAATTGCAACACGGTTGGCATTTGGATGCTCAGGCATCAGAAGAAGCATTAACTAAAGCCCTTAAGATAGTTGGTGAATCCAAAACTAATGAAGCAGAAGACGCCACTCAAACTATGAAGCCTCAAGAGAAACCTGATCTCAAGGCCAAAGATTGCGATATGGAAGATCTTAGTGATGTGGATCTTGAGAAGGCAAAGGGCAGTTCTGAGGATTCTGATACCGCGATGAGGCCGGTTGATGACAAAGAGTTGGTGGTAGAGCCGGATAAAGTTGTGGAACCAAAGAAAGAATCCAAAGTTGAAGAAAAACATTCAAGTGATAGTATTACTATTGGTGATAGAGTAGAGGTTTTAAGAGGAAGACATAAAGGAAAAATAGGAGAGGTAGATGATATGTTATCTCCTGATGAGGATAGCGATCTTCCTGCTGGCCAGATTGATGTGGAGTTGCGGGATGGTACAAAGATTTATCTTGATTGGGATGATGTTAAGTTAGCGGAATCTAAAATTACAGAAGAAGTAAGACAAGCATATGTTGATAACTGTGTAAAAGTATTTAATGCACCTGGTAGTGAGACAGTTCAACAAAAAATAGCATATATGAAGACAAAGGGTGCAACAGATGACGAAATTACACAAGCGCTGGATACAGCATCTGGTGGTGAATTAGTTAAAAGTGCTCTTGGAGGTGAATCCAAAGTCAAAGAATCAAGCCCGCAGCAAGACGCTGCCTATGAAGAAGATTTTGTTAACTGGTTTCTAAAGGGATGGAATTCTCTTTCACCAGAGGAAAGAGAAGATCGTATGGGGGGTCTATTTCGTGAAGGAGAAGCGGCAAAAGATATAGACTATGAGACAGTTCAGAACTGGATACGAAACTTGTTTGATGATGAGTATATAGACTCTCTTATGAAGAGGTATAAGAAAGGCGGCCATATAGATGAGGAAACTGAGTTTACTCCTTCCAGGGTAGAGGGGGCAAAACTTTCGGATGAAAAGCTTCGAATACTCCATAAGAATGTTATTCGATCATTAGCCTACTGGGAAAAAGATGGGACTGTTCCGGATAGAGTTAAGTCAACAAAAAAAGCAATAGCCAGATATGAAGAGCTAATGATAGATAGGGGGCTCCTATCTCCGGATGATTCGAACGAGAAAAAAGAATCTAAATTCTCATTTATGAAAAAACAGGATCCTCTTTGGCTGTGTAATGAATGTTTTGCAACTTTTCGAAATGATAAATCCGTTTGCGTGGTCTGTGAAAGTAAAGAAGTGGAAAAGATAGCAGAGCAGTATGGTGCTGGTTTCGTCAAAGAAGTATTTAAGGTAACATGGAAAAATACCGATACTGGAGAAGAGGAATCGACGAGAGTTATGGCTTTTGATAAAGCTGCTGCTGAGAAAGAGGCCGAGAGACCAAACAGGGAGGTTATCAAGGCTGAAGGACCGATTACAAAAGAAGCAAAGAAGGAGGATGAAGTCGTCCCTTTTGTTAGAACTCAGGGAGGGGCCAAACTTGAAGAGGATGCAAAACCTTATACCATAACTTGGCAAAATCTTGATGAGCCTCATGGGGAGACCCGTTCCTTTGATATAACTGCTCTCGGCAAGGCCCATGCGGCAAAGGAGGCAGAGATTGTACTTAAGCGGGATGGGATTCCAGAAAAGTTTATCGAAATTAAATCAGTTGTGCTCAAAGAAGCTAAACTTAAAGAAGCCGAAAAGCATAAGATACCCAGTTATATTCAAAAAGGATCCACCCTAGTATCTAAATCTGGTAATAAGGTTGAGATTACAGGTATTTGGGTTGAGAGTTTTCATATGGATCCTGAAGTTATGGTCGAATACTATTATGAGACTGCAGATGGTAAAAGGGGGGAAGAAAAGAATAGCTTGCAAACTTTTAGAACGATGATGGATGAAGCTAAACTTGAAGAAGGAGTTCTTGATCTTGTAGGTGAGGTTCCTGGAATCAGTAAAGAGGAAGCGGAAATACTACGTAAAGCTATCGCGGATGGTGTTATTTCCAATGAATGGCCTAATGAGCTACAAATAGTAGACGCTCTTGTAAAGGCGGAGATTGACCCGCATATAGTTGATGACGCCGATATGGAGGAATACAGGCATGTTTATCTTAAACACATTCTACTTACAAAGGCTATGAAGGTTGCAAGGGCGACTAAGGAAAAGGTTGTACTTGATCAGGTGGTTTCCAAATCTGTAGGAGAGATTAAAGAGCCTAAGCCTGTTACTGCGATTGAAATTGTGCGAAGTCAAATAGATTCGGAAGCTTACAATATTCGTGTAGTAGAGTTACCAGAAGGTTCTATTGTGATTCTGGATTCCGTTTCGGATAAGGAAGAGGCGCTAAAAAGAGGTAAAAAATTCGCTGATGATTTGAATGCAAAGTTTTTAGGGATTATCGATGAATCCAAACTTAAAGAAGCCATAGAAGGTTTTATTACTGACTCTGGAGAGCCTATTGAAATTAAGAATCAGACAGGGGAAGTCATGATGTACTTACCGCGATATGCTTACTGGGAAGACCTGGGTAGAGGAAAGCCAGAGGTTAGAAAATCATCCGATGATCTTGAAAAGTTGATGGCTGAGTATGGCGTGTCTGGAGACAGGGTGGTTGCACTCGTTCATGGTGCTGGAAAACTTAAAGAACAGCAAGAGGATGATACATTTACGTCTATAGCAAAAGGAATTGTGAATAAGGAAGACGCGGATCAACTTGCTAAGGAAAAAGAAGGTCAGGTTATTCAAGATGAAGAGGATGAAACTAAGTTTGCAGTAGTGGTGAGGAGCGATAATGCATAGCATACTTGAAAAACTTATGGAAGGTGATAGGTATGATCCTGAAAATCTTCGTAGCGGGGTAATAGAGATGTTTTACAAAGTAGGTTACTCTTTGGACGCTGAACGAAAAGTTGATTCGGAGATTCACCTTACATTTCTGAAAAATGATTGGACTGTTAAAGTGGTTATATAATGCGAGAACTTCTCGAAAAAATATTACAAATTGACGAATTTGATGCCAAGCGTGCTGCGAGAACCGCTGCTGCTGCTGGTATAATAGGTGCCGCTGCTGCTGGAATAGGGTACCAGAAAAGTGTATCTCAAAAATCTGTTGAAAAACCTGAGGTAGCTCCTAAGGTTGAAATGCCTGCACCTACTAAAGAAGAGGAACCAAGCGTATGGCAGACAATCAATATGCGAGTAACCGCTTATTGTCCTGGCCCAGAGTGTACTGGTGAAGGTTCACCAGGCATAACAGCTAGTGGTCATAAAATACAACCTGGTGATGCATTCGTAGCTGCGGATAAGAGATATTCTTTTGATACGGAAATGGTTATTCCCGGCTATAATGATGGGCAGCCTGTAAAAGTTCTTGACCGGGGTGGTGCTATCCAAGGCGATCGAATAGATGTATTTTTTCCTACTCACGACGAAGCGTTGGAGTGGGGTGTTAAAAATTTAGATGTTAAGGTTCAAAATTAAATATGTTTGAATTGCTTGAAAAAATGTTACGTGAGGATGATCAGACACTTCGCGGAATGGAGTGGGGATTTATAGATCCATCTGGAGCGGATATACGTAAAGTAGTTCATTATGATTACGCTGAGGCATATCTTAAAAAGCATGAAATACCCATTCCAAAGTCTGCGACTGGGGTAGTGGCTAAATTTTTAGGTTTAACTGGGAATATTCGGTATACAACTGAGCTTGCTCAAGATGAAATAAATTTTACTATAGTCGCTTCTGTTAGTTCTGCTCAATTACGTGCTATTAGACAATTAAGTAAGAAAAGGAAAGTTGTTTATGAAATAGTAGATGAGCAGGGGGATACTATTGAGTATGGTACCGGGCTTCCTGATTTAATTGTAAGTCTTAAAAGCGAGGGTTTGCTTGAAAAAATAGAAGAATCCAGTATTGATTTTCCGAGAGAAAGTTTAGATTCCGCTGTCTGGGATTTAGAAGGTAAAATTCCTATTCTTCGTGCGGATGTGAAGAAAAAAATACTTGCCATTCTTGAACGGTATCCAGATGTCCCATTGTTGGAAATAGCTGAAGAGATTCGTATAGTGGGTTCAATAGGTACTAATCAGTTTTTGCCCACGGCGGATTTAGACTGTCACATAATTCCAAAAAATTTGGAAGAATGGGATGAAGAAAAAACAAATAAGGTGATTCGATGGTTTAACGAAAATCGGGATGAAATTGATGGTCGCATTAAAGCCCATCCCCTTGAAGTTTACATTCAGTTGAATCCAAGTCAAGATCTTATGAGTGATGGTGTTTATGACTTATTAAAGGATGTTTGGTTGGTTGGGCCTAAGATTGTCCCAATGAGTTCTGATCCTTATAACGATTTCTCCCATATTGCAGATGATATTCGGGATACCGTAGAAGATGCAGACAAACTTTTTGGAGAACTCAAGCGAGATGTAATTGATTTTGAAGTCATCACCGATGCAATGGAGCAAATGTCGGGAGAGGATAAGGATAGATTAGTCATAAAGTTGGAAGCTAAACTTGAGGAACTCGAAATTGATATAGAAGCGTTATATCAGAAAAAAGGTGAGTGGACTGCTGCAAGGCGAGGTGCTTCTAAACCAGAAACTCCAGAACAAGCGTTAAAAGATGTGGAGTTGGCTCGTCATTGGAAGGACGTGAATGCAACTTTTAAATTCGTTAATAGGTATCAATATCTTCGAACTATAAATCTGCTTAAGGAGTTGTTAGGGGATGATGAAATATCTCATAGCGAAGTCTCTGTTATTAAAACTATAATGGGGATCAATGGTGATTGAAAATTGGGAACAATACAAAGATTTAGAATTCTATCCAGACAGGGTCTGCAAGTGTGGGTGTGGTGGTAGGATAAGAGTGCAAAAACATCATAAGCGTTATGGGATTCCTGAGTACATTCATGGCCATCATAGGAGGGGAACAAATGGTTGGAATCAGGGACTAACAAAAGAAACAAGTAAAAGTATAGCTCGTACAGCAGAGAAAAATACAGGTAAGCCTGCTTGGAACAAAAATCTTACTAAAGAAACAGATCCAAGAGTGGCAAAGTACGCAAAATCAGGAACTGGAGTGAGTAGAGGCCCGGCTTGGAATAAAGATTTGACTAAGGATTTGGCTCCTCAATTAGCTCATACTGAAAAAGCAAAAAAGAAGATAGGCGACGCGTCTAGAAACAGAAAATACTCGGATGAGTGTAGGAAAAACCAGAGCATTCTGACTAAACGATTATGGCAAGATCCTGTATACCGAGAAAACCATCTTCAGGGTATTAGGGAAGCTTGGAAAGTGGATCGGGATAGAAAAGTTAGGGCTATAGTAAAAGCCGCTGGGTTGAGGCCCAATAAATCAGAGAGGCGGTTAAACAAATTTTTACAGGAGATAGCTCCAAAGGAATATCAAATTAATGTTAAAGCTGAGGTCATGATTCTTGGAGGTAAGGTTCCGGATTTTGTTAATGTTAATGGTCAAAAGAAAATCATAGAGTTTTTCGGAGATTATTGGCATGGGAAAGAGTTTACTGGTAGGACCAAAGAGGAAGAAGAGCAACAAAGAATAGATTGTTTTGCTCAAGTTGGTTGGGAAACTTTAATTATTTGGGAACATGAGTTAAAAAATCTTGATTTTGTGAAACAAAAAATTCTGGAATTTAATAGAAAGGTATAAAAAGTGTTTCTTGAACTTTTAGAAAAAACAAAACAAGTTAATGAGATTAATGAATTCCGTCTTGCCACGAAGATGATTGTAGCTACTTTCTCGCAAGGTTTTCATACCATAAGTAGGTAACAAAAATTAGGAAGATAAACCATGACTACAAGAATGTTTCCCAGAGCGTCAATAGATGTTCTGCGAAGTTATGTTGATCTAGCGCTTGACGCAATTGGGATGGATTGCACTTTATACCTTCCAACAAATACCTCATATGCTACTGCGGAAAAGTTGGATGTGTTCTCCAAGCCGAGCGACTACTCGTACTCGAGTTACGCGGCAAAGGTTTTTATACAGTGGGGGCCAAGTATTTATAAGCTAAAGAAGTTAGGATTGTTTACTGAAGGTGTGCTACCGATTTTGGTCTGGTTCGGCAATAAGGCGACAGTGATATCGGTTGCGGGACAAGATGCAGGAACTGAGGTATCCATTGATGTCACCATGAAAAGCTATTTTGAGATGGAACCGGAATTTGTCCCTGGAAATTATGAGGGAGTCGAGCAGTTTGAAATAGTCAACGTTGCGAGTAAGGGAATGCAAGATGCAATAATAAGAAAGATTTACTCTGCAGTACCAAGAAGGGTGCAGATATAGTGGGAGAATGTAATGAGAGCTCGAAAAATTGAAAATATATCACAAGTTCCCGTTCCTTTGCGTCTCAAGAATGGGTTGGTTGTTACCCTTCCTTTTGGTAGCACCTTAGAAAATGTTGACATAACCAATGAAGCCGAGATAAAAGGTAAGGTAGCCATTACAAGAGATCTTACTGAAGTAAACGAGGAATCAGGTAGGACAAGATTGGATAGTTAAACAATGGAAGATTTTAGTATTAAGCTGGATTGTGCACCTGGGGATGTCGTTGCTGAGGCTAAACATAAAAGTGCTTTAGCTACTGCTCATGCATTGCATACCTGTTATATGTCGTCCAAAGAAACATTAATTGGTACTGGTCCTGAATTGTTTGCCGAACAATGGATATTCAATTTTGTTGTTTATTCAGACCAGAAGTTTGATGATTTGGTTTTAACATATTTTATTAAGATTTTACAGGGTGCCCAACATGGATAGTTTACTTTATTCCTATGATCTTGCAATAAAGACGGTTCTTTATGACAAGTTTGCGACTATACTAGGAATAGATACCCAGTCAAGTTCGGAAATAAGTAATATAAATCTGGGCATATTCCAAATTCCAAAAGAAGCGGCTTTAAGGGTTGCTGCGGAAAAAAGAGGCCAGACGTTTCTGGAGTTTATAAATTTTTGGCGAGACGGGGCAAGTTTTAGCTGGGCAAGAAATAGAACACCTGTATCTAGAAGAGGGTTTCAGTTAACTACCAGCGAAGATGGGGCGGATAGTATTCATGTAAAAGCAGTTCCAATCGACTTATCCTACAACGCATGGTTCTGGAGCAAGGATCTTGATAAAATATACCAGGTTATTGAGAAGTATGTATTTTGGCAGCAGGATAACCCTAACATAACGCTTACATATAATGATGCTTTTGAGCTAAAACCCGACCTGCATTTTGGGGAGATTGTTGATGAATCCACAATTGGTGAACAGTTTTCCAAGGGCATAACTTATGTGTATAGAATGCCTGTTCGCTTGGATGCTTGGATATTTGACAGTGATACTACTTCAAAAGTAATACACAAAATCAGACTTACTCTACGTGATCAAGATGACATTACTAATTTTCCGGAGATTTACGTTGAAGATTCGGATCAAGATACCGAAATGGAGGCCGCACTTAGGTTTTCTAGAGAAGCAATATACAATATTTCAGAAATTGATCTTAGTGCTAATTCAATAGGTATTTTGGGGAGTTTTGCGGCGGATTTTGTTGCAGATGAGAAGATTAAAATTGTAGATTCTACTGACAATGACGATATTTACATAATAGTAAGTGCGTCTTATGATAGTGATACGGACACAACAACGGTTATCGTGACAGGGGCACTGGTCAGTGCAACGGCAAACGGAACTGTCAATTTGAACATAGTATAATAATTTTTAATTGGGAGAGAAGAAAAGATGGGAAAATATCTTAGCGCTGGAGTTTATTCCATAGAAAAGGATATCTCAGAAATAGTTCCAAGTTTAGCTACCACAACTGCTGCATTGGTAGGTTGGTCTCCAAAGGGGAATGACGCCTCTATTGTATTAATCAGTAATAAGCAGCAATTTATAGATGAATATGGTGAGCCTGATAATACATCTGGCAATTATTTTCACTATACAGCATTAGCTTTCTTGGAACAAGGTAACAAGTTATGGTGTTTAAGAGTGCACGATGCTGCTCAATTCGGCGGACTCGCTATCGCTACAACAACTGGTGTGAATGAGACATTCAGTGATCTATCAAAGGATTTTGACACGATACTGGATAGCGGCTACGGTGGTAGTTTAACCGATTCCGATTGTCTGTTTATGATAATGGGTAAAGATCCGGGTGTTTGGAATACCAAGATTAGCGTAGCTATTGACAAGCTCAAAAATACAGTAGCAAGTTGGGATAGCGGGGCACCGGGTGCTGTAGATGATATCACTCCAGCAGTTGTTGATCAGTACACGTTTAGGATTAAAGTGTATAAAGAAAATGCAGATGGGGATGATGAACTTGTTGAAACCTGGGTAGTGTCTAGAAAACATAAGATAAGCGGATATGGGAAGCAGCTCTATCTTGAAGACAAAATCAATGGTTACAGTGATTATATTCACGTTCAGGATAATACGGCATTGGTAGATACCTTGATGCCGGATGGTTTTGCCTCTCAAGTAAATCTGGGTGCTGGAGACGATGGAACCGCTTATGCGAGCATCGGAACTGACGAAATAGTTCTGGGTTGGGATAGTTTTTCTAATCCTGCGGAAGTGGATATTAGAATACTTCTAAACGCTGGTGAAACTGCTAAGGCGGTCCAGATAAAGATGCAAGCAATTGCTGAAGCCAGAATGGATTGTATGGCGGTTCTTGATATGGACTATGATGCAATGGAATCCAGCATATCCGCCGCGGTTACTTGGAGACAGGAATCCGCTACTTGTAACATCAATTCAAGCTATTGTGCCATGTATGGTGGCTGGATTAGAATAAACGATCCCTATAATGATGTTCTTATATACGTACCATCATCGGGATATGTTGGAGCGCAATTCGCGTTTAACGATTACGTCGCGCAGCCTTGGAATGCTCCCGCAGGATTCAATCGTGGACAGTTAAATATAATTGGTGTACAAAAGATCTTTTCACAAGGTGAGATGGACATACTGCAGGAGGCTCAGATTAACCCTGTACAATCCTTTAGAGGTGAAGGAGATGCTATTTGGGGGCAGAAAACAATGCAGGTGAAAAATTCTGCTCTTAGCCGTGTGAACGTCCGTAGATCGCTTATCGTGGTTGAAAAGAGTATGGCAATTGCTTTGAGGCCTTTTGTGGACGAGAATAACACAGAAATAACAAGATTTAGAATTGAAGCAATGTTAAACGAATATTTGGATTTACTATCTTCACAAGGAGCTTTTCAAACTGAAGCAGGGGATAAGGGATTCAGAGTTGTGGTAGATACTACTAATAATACGCCGGCGATAATAGATTTGAATGAACTGCATGTGGACGTTTTCGTGAAACCCGTTCGTACAGCGGAATACATTCAGCTCCAGACTATTACTACTACGTCTGGTAGTTCCTTTGATGAGCTTATAGCCAGGGGCGTAAATTTATAACATTTGGGGAATTAACGAAAATAAAAAGGAGAATAAACTATGGCAAATATGGGGATTAACGCTCTTAGAAATAACCTTGACAATCCAGCTCGTTCTTATCTTTGGGAGGTGCTGATACCAAATCCATTGGGCGGGGACACAGAGACGCTACTTCTAAGATGCAGATCTACAAGTATTCCGGGAGTATCAGTAGGTGCAATACTCCTTCCATACAAACAGACGGGTGGGATAAAGTATCCAGGTAAGAAAACCTATAGTCATACCTGGGCTTGTACTTTCGTAGAAGGTGAAGATAGGGCGATGTGGGAAGCTTTCTACGAATCAGCTCAAGCTATAATTAATGATGAAACCGGCTTGGGTGCTTGGGGAATTAAGAAGGATATTTATCTTCACCTCCAGGATACCGATGGGACTATTTCGAAAAGAATTAAATTGGTAGGAGCTTACGTAGAATCACAAGAGGATGTAGCGCTGTCCCATGAGGACGAGACCGTGATTCTTATCTCGATCACCTTTTCCTACGATTACTGGACAGAGGTATAAAAGATAGGTAGACGAATAGTTTATCGATTGTAGGGTGAATTGGATAGATTAAACGAGGTATGACAGAATGAGTATGCTTTTGGATTCGACTTTTGGATTTCCGAGAACTGGAGTACAGAGAACTTATCTTTGGGACTGCATTATGCCCGATATTTGGGGGGCTGGGATTCTAGGTATAGTAATTTCTAAGTACTGTCAGAGCGTCAATATAGGTGAATACAATATTGATGATATAGCCGAGATGAAAGTGGCTGCTTTCAAACGATTTTTTGCGGGCGCAATGTCTATACAAAATCCCAGAGCTACTTTTATAGCACCTATTCCGGATATTGTTTCTAACTATTTCCATACTTGGAAGAAGTTGATAATAGATGACAGGGGTTTCTACCATAAGACTGCCGACTATAAAAAGAATATTTACGTGGTGCTATATGATAGAACTGGCATTCCTGTTAACATGATAACATTAGTTGGAGCATATCCAAAATCATTTCCAGCATGGAACCTAGACTACGCTACGGAGGACGTGGTTAAGTATGATATAGAATTTAAAGCGGATAAGATACTAACGGGATTATCCGCGTTTAGCTCGTTTGGATCAGCTGCCATAAAGGCGGTAGGTCAAGCTGGCAGTGCCGCTAAGGGACTTTTAGGTAAGATTGGAAAGGGCGGCGATCAAGGTTAAGAAATAATTTTAGTGAGGAGAAAGAGAGATGAGTAGAGATCAATACATTCCAATTCCACTTCCATCAAAGTGTCTTGTTTACGAAAATACAGATCCAGATAGTATCTTGATACGTCCATTCAAAGGCCGAGATGAAGCACTGATAGCCGAACTTACTTTAGAGAATTTGAAGAAGAAGTTTGTTACTATCATTGAAAATGTGATTCAAGGCATCACGCCACAAGAGCTTACCTCGGGTGATGCAAAATACATAATACTGTGGGAAGCTATTAACTCGTATACCCGAGATTATCCTATTGATATAGTTTGTGAGCACTGTGTACAAAAGGTGCGTGTGGTATGTGATCTTGGTGAGATAGATAGCGTTGACCTACCAGCAAACTTCAAACAACCTGTCGAGACGAAATTGTCAGACAGGGCAGTCAACCTCCGCCTTCTTACTATAGCTGATGAAATAGCGATGTTCAGCTGGACTAAGACAGGCAAATCAGCATATCTTTATTCTTTTGCGTTGTCAATCGTGGATGAACACATGTCCATTCCTGATAAATTATTAATGTTAGAGGAAATGAGTACAGCTGACTTAAACGAGATAAGGAAATTTCACACTAAGTATGAACATGGTCCGGATATGCGGGTTCCATATACGTGTTCTTTATGCGGCTACGAGGGTAAGCTAGTGCTACCCTTTCGATTGGATACATTACTCGAATTTAGGGAATAGTCTTGTTTATATATACGAGAGAAAATTTGCTCTTAAGTATCATTTAGGTTTATCTTTCTCAGATTATGATGATACTTATTTGAAGGAACTCGATTGGATGCATGGTCGATTGTTACAACAACGAAACGAAGAAAACAAGAAGGTTGAAGAAAAATAATGGCAAAGGCAAAGTTTGATAATATTACACTTGGTAATTGGCAGATATTCCGTAAGAATTTGACGGATGCAGTTATGCCATACTATACTAGAGTGGCTACTGCTTTTTCTGATACTTCCAAAGGTGTTGGTAAGGTAGTTGGGGAACAACAAGCACGGGTATCCGATATGCTGGGTCTTCTTGCCCGGATGGAGGGTAAAGGCCATACTCCAATTACTAAAAAGGAATTAAAAAGACTTGATAAATTAAATACTGAATTTCGTCAGACACATGGTCAAGTTGTTGCGTGGGTTAAGGATAGCATTTCGCTGCGTAAAGGTTCAGATAGCGCAATAAAGGATTTGGCTATTTCTCCGAAAGAAATGAAGAATGCGGAGAAGATTTCAAAAGTATCCACATCAAGACGAGGTGGTTTACGGGGTTTAGGTGGTCTACCCCATATGCTTGGATTGCCGGGAGTGGCTACGATAGGACTGGCAGGGCTTGGGGGAGCCCTCAGTTCTATGGCTGGTCCTTTAACTGGACCGGGTGCAGTAGCATTAGGTGGTATGTACGCTGGCTATAAGGGGATAAGGAGTCTTGCAGGCATTCCAGGGCGCCATAGGGCAAGTCAAATGGCCTCGGCTGGCCCATCCGCGGCAGCGGCGTTGCCTGGAATAGCGGGGGCTGGAGTTGCGGAAGGAATGGCTGGTACCTATCCAAGAGACGCTCGTGGGAGATTTGCACCTAGAGGGGCCTTAACCGGTATTGATCATATTGAAAAAGGTTTATTCAAGTTTTTCAATAAAAGAGCTTTGAAAGCTAGATGGACAAGACGATTACTAAGAGCAACTGAAAAAGGATCCAAAAAAGGTAAGGGCGGACTTGGTGGTGTGCTTTCTGGTTTTGGTAAATTGGGAGCTCTTCTTCCAGGTCTATTACTCTCTCTTGGACCAGTGGTTGGTTTGGCCGCGGCAGCGGCGTTTACAGGTATACAATTGCACAAGGCAGGTTCTGCTGCTCTAGAGTTATGGGAAACCCATAAGGCTGTATCGGAACATCAGAAAAAGATGCTCAAAAAGGAAATAGGGTTTCTTAACGAAATTACTGCGGGTTTGGCGGAAAAGATGCAGGCCAGTCAGAAGGCTGGAGACGAACCAGCCAGAAAAGCGGCTGTTAGAGAGTTGTTTTCAGTAGAGAAAGAAAAGGCTGGAGTTGGAGAGAAACTTAAAGGAAAAGAACGAGGGTTTTTTGGTCGGTTAGCTCATGATTGGAATGTAGGAAGAAAGGGTATTACTTCTGATGTAGAAAAAGCTACTGGAATTAAAAAGTTTGCTGATGGTGGTGTAGTAACTAAACCTACTATTGGACTTTTAGGTGAGGGATACAAACCTGAAGTAATAACTCCATTAAGTGAGGGTAGTGTTTTGGATGTGCTAAAGGCTATTATGAAGAATACTGCACAAGGGGCGGAGACGTTGACACCAGCGCCTATAAATACATTCCAGCCTCCTTTTGATCTTGCAGATCCGTTATTGAATCAAATAAATACAACAGGTAGCTTGTTGAGTTTAGGATATTAATATAATGCCAAAAGATATAGGAAATGTGAAGTTGGGGTACCAGGGTACCGATATTCCTGAAGAATACATGGTTGAAATTCATGATAGTCGACCAGCGAGCTACGTTGAAAGTCAAGGAACAGGGGTGTACACTTCAACTTCGAAATATAAATTCAAAGAACAGGTGACCATCCGAGCTCCTCTTCAACATGATATTAATATTAAAACAACCGCCAACTGGAGTCCATTGACCGCATCAAGCTTTGCTCCTAAGATGGTAGCGGAAGCTGTCCTGTTAGCGACTGGACGGTCACTTGTGACAAAATGGGGGAGCAGACAAATTTGGACGGGGACATCTCCTTTAGATTTTACATTGAACTTGCGATTTGAAGCTGTAAACGATCCTGAAAAAGAAGTTTTAGCACCTATAAGGGAATTACAGCGGATGATTCTTCCATACACCCGTGGGAAACACGGCGATAAAATGTTGATGCTACCGCCAGGACCTTTAGCGACTGGGGGAATTAGAAAATTCTTTGGTTTATCCCAGGACGAGGGTGAAATAATTTCTGTTCGTATAGGAAAATTACTGCGGATGAATAAAGTTATCATACGTGAAATTGATAAAACCATTATGAACAGATGGGAAGAAGGTGGCAATCCTATAAGTGCCACTGTTGCCATACATTTTCAGACGTACGAAATTATGACAAAAAATAGTCTAGAAAACGAAGTGTATCATGTATCAAAATCATCAACGATAAAACCACAGGATACACGTCATTCTCCAGCAGGTATAGAGTTCCTTAGGCATGGAGGATCGGTCTAATGGATAGAACGAAATTTTTCCAAACTGTTGTGGTGGAAAATACACGTGAAGTGGATTTTCTTTGGAATACTCTTTCTTCTTTTAAGGAAACATACTCCCCATCTTACTATAGAATTGATTCTCATGATGTTTCTCAACCTGATTTAATTAGTAAAAAAATGTATGATACTGAGAGATTTTGGTGGATAATTTGTTTGGTTAACCGGATAGAAAATCCGTTGGAAGATTTAACGGAAGGGGCTATTCTAAAAATCCCTTCAATTTACGATATCTATGATTTCTACCAAAGATATGCTGTGCGTTAAGGGATAGACAGCAAAAATTATTAAATTTCATGAAAATATGTAATGGCTAATAAACGTACGTTCAAATCGGATACAACTAATTACCATCTTGACGTAAAACTAGGGGTGGATAGACTTCCGCTTAGTGAACATATAGAAGAGTTTTATATTGTTCAGGATCTAACTAAATTTCTTCCTTCGTTTCGTTTGCGATTAAGAGACGCTGACGGTTTTTTATCCCATCTGGTTTCGTTTGATAAAAAAGCAAATACCCTAACAGTTATTTTGGGATCAGGATCTGTTGTTGAGGGGGCAACAGAGTACAAGTTTGACATATACCGGCGATTTCCCACTTCTAACGATGTTTATGATATAGAAGGGCTTTTGGCGATAGATGGGCTATTTTCGCCACCAAGAACTCGGGGACTTTCAGGTGTAATTCGGGACAACTTATCATCCATAGCGTTGGATGAGTTGGAGTTGGATGGGGCGGATATCAGTGCTTCTTTGGATTACAGTAAGAATATAGTGCAGCCTAGTTGGTCGAATGCTGAATTGTTTCGATATCTAGAAGGTAATCTTTTAGGTCTCCAGGACGCTGCCGGATATTTTTGCTATGTATGTTGTAAGAAGAAAAAAAGAATTTTAACATTTAAGACAATCAAGGATTTTTATTCTCAACCTGTTAAGTACAATTTTGTAAATACCTTTGATCCCCAACGTGATGATCAGTCAGGAAACATCAGCTACCCGATATTTGAGTACAAAGCTTATGATAACTATGGGGTAGTGGGGAGTATGAAAAAGCAGAGCTACGCGTATTTTGATTATGCTAATTCTGAGTTCACGGTGGATTCAATCAGTGTGAAGGATAATGCCGACTCCATGGATGATTATTATTCCTTGACGAAGTATTTTTTAATAGATAAGGATGATATTGAGTCCAGTGGTGTTGGGATGCGGGCAGGAAGGGGAACTGATTTCTCTTCTGATTTTAAGGGGAGAATCAAGGGAGATTACCATAAAAGGCTTAATAGTTTATCCAAATTTTGGATAACAAGTTTGGGTTTGGAAGATATCTATCCTGGGGATATTGTTAGGCTTCAATTCCTAAACGACCCGGCTATGATGATGTCTTATCAATACCATGGATTTTGGATGGTAGAAAGGGTTATTCATATGCTGGGGCGACAATTTGGTACTAGGTTATTGCTTACTCGAAATGGAATGAATACTCTGGAAAGCACGTCCTTAGTTCAGGCAAATTCTGGAAACATTAAGTCCGTATAGTTATGATAAACCAATGCACATCCCGAGTATGATTAGAAATGTTAAAAGAAGAATTGTAGTCATCCAATTTCTTCTGCAAAGCCGCCAAAACGGATAGCATATTAACCAAAAACATAGTATGTAAAAAAGAGGTAACAACTCAATTGGGTAAACTTCTATTAGCCACGTGGTTAAAGGATTCATTTTGTTTTTCCTAAAAATAGATCGATCTTAAACATAATCGTTCCTTATATATAAAGTATAACCTATTTTTGGAGAAATACAAACAAAAAATCGTCATGGATAAGAATAGTGTGGGAGTAATGGTGTATGGCAATCGTATCAAAGGAGATTTGGTCGGACCTCCATCACGACATTAAAGTTGATGTCCAAGGTTCCATTAAAAAAGTCATAAATGTGGAGGCTGTTAAGACATCTATTGACAACATACTTAGAACCCCGCGAGGTACACGCGTGATGTTGCGTGATTTTGGGTCTGATCTCAAATCAATGTTATTTGAAAATATAGACGATAGTTTGGTTAACTTGATAGAAAACGAGATTAAAGATGCTATTGCTATTTGGGACAACCGAGTAGTTGTAAATGCCTTAGATTTTAAGGCAGACGCGGATAGAAACCAAGTTACCGTTCTAGTGAAGTTTGCAATACGCGGATACGATAAAATTTTTAGTTTTTCGACAACGGTGTAAAATGGATAGCGCTCATAAATTTGTAGGAAATTATCGAGGTAAGGTTTTAAGTACCTCAGATTCGGATCAGTTAGGTCGTATCCGCTGTGAAGTGTACCCCATGATGATAGGTGAGGACACTGCTAAAAATCTTGACGGTGTCGATGGGATAGCGATTGCATCACTTCCTTGGGCTGTGCCGGCAATGCCGTTGTCATCAGGGGCGGGGAGCGGCTATGGAAGTTTTATGGTTCCTAAGGTAGGTTCCTTTGTATTTATATTTTTTGAGGAAGGTGATATTAACCAACCAGTTTATTTTGCTGAAGCACAGACAAAGACTCATGGGTTGCCGGCTTCAAGGACGGTTAATTATCCAAATAGAAAAGTTGTAAAAACATCCTCAGGTGTAGAGATAATTATCGATGATACCACAGGGGAAGTGATTATTACAGGAGCTGGTGATGTAACTATTCAAGGAGCTAATGTAAGATTAAATCCTACTTAATCGCAGAATAGATCATGTATTACAGAGCAAATAATAAAAGAGGATACTTAAATGCTCGAATAACCTCTTCCGATATTCAATTTGAACTTCAAGATATTGATTACGGGGTAGAGGAGCAAAAAGATAGAAATATTCCAACAATTGTAGATGAAACTATGAGGTTGGTTATTTGGGGGGTTCAATATCCGAATCCCAGTGCTGATCCTGATAGAGAAATAGTCTCTGCAATTTGGTCAGGTGGCGGTCAAATTTTTGATATGACGAGAGCCCAGGAAGGAACTGAGGCTGGGGATCACCATATTGGGGATAATGTCGCCTTATTATTTACGGCGAGTATGTCCCGTGAGATACTAATACTTGAGGATTTTGAGAGTTCGTCCGTTGGTTCGATAGCCTATGCTGAAGATACGGATGGAGATGGAGACATGGAGGTTTTAAGTTTGCTCCCCGATGATGAAGTGTCAACAAGTATAGTACCGGCTACGGTGGAAGTAAAGGATTCTTATACAGAGAATATCGATTCTCAAAAATTTGTGTATTGGTTTGAAGAATCAGGTACATGGTTTGCGCAGACTTTTACTCCTGATGTTGAATATGATATTAGTGGTGTTATACTAAAACTTTATCGTGTTATTGAACCTTTGATTTGCGGCGGAGTCCTTGATGGGGGATATCGCGGTTGGCGTGTTGATGATAGTGGAGTGATTCAACAAAATCTTCCAGGACTTGGCGACACTTCTTATGCTTCTGCCATCTGCACTAACGGTAAATTTTACATAACAGCAGGTAGCACACTTTGGAAATTTAATAAAGATGGTACAGTAGATACATCTTGGCAAACTTCTGGCAGTAAAGTCGGCTTTGGGACAGCGATTTTTGATTTAGCATTAGATGCTGATGAGAATCTCTACGTTGTTAACAGTCGTCCGGCTTCTCCAGCTTCCGGCGATACTATTTGGAAACTTGATTCTAACGGAAATGTTATTTGGAGCGCATATCCTCTTGGTTTAGCTCGTGCTACAAACAGCGTTGTTGTTGGCAGTGATGGCTATGTTTATGTAGCGGCAAGTAGACCAACAGGTTCAAGTAACCGCGGGATGAAACTTAATCCTGCTAACGGAACAGTTCTTGTCAACTATAATTATGCTAAAGCTAATCATGTAGCAGTTGATGATTTTGGTTTTGTTTACCTATCAGGAGGAATTACCACTGTTAATATCTATCGCTTTGCAAATGATGCTTCTTTATTCTCGTCAAAATTACTGGGCGATTTGACAATGGCAGATATTTTTGTTCAGAGTGGGAGTTCTGCTGAAGATACAAAAGTTTTTGTGGCTGGTCGGTATTCAGTTGATGACAAATCAGTTTGGAAGTTAAATTACAATTTATCTGTAGTTGAAGCTTCCTATAAAGGTTATTATTCTTTTAGCATTTCTGAAGATACGGATGGCAATCTGCTTATAGCATGTCATCCAACTATAGCTGGAGAAGATGGGATTTATCAAATTGTAAAACTGAGAGCATCTGATTTATTATTTTTAAACGGAATCAAGTTTAATGATGCGGAATTGAAACATGCCCATCGCCAAGGTTTTAATATGCCTGGAGTATTGACTGTCGGTATCAGAGCTACAGATAGTGGTACTGGAAAACCAGTTGGTTCGGATATACGCTTAGGAACTGCAAATGGAGATGGTATAACTGTTGATTCTGATGGGGAGGAAGTAACATTTATATTTAGTGAGTATACTTTAGTTCCTGGTACTAAATATGTAGTTATACTTAAATCACCACAAGGAGAATTTGCCTATATAGGTTGGAAAATTGATGAGTCTAATGCAACCTATGCAGGAGGTTCTGCTTTTATCTCGTCTGACTTAGGTTCTACTTGGTTGCTTAATCCTATAGGTGGGGATGGTGATTTTTATTTTAAGACTTTGAGCGGTGTTCCAGAAGAAGAAATAGTAGATGGGGATAGGAAGATTTTGGTTTCTGGTGGGGTTGGAGAAGTCCCATACTGGCAATTTATTTGGGCTGATGAAGTAGGTGGGACGAAACAGGTATGACATATTATAGAAAAAACTTTAGTTCGGGTGTCATGAGTTTACTTTTGAAGGCGGCTCCGAGCTACACAGATGATCCCCGATATGATGAAATTGCGGTAGAAGAAAATCATACTCTTCCTAATTCCGAGGATATCGCGTTAACCAAACAATTTCGTCTTGTGATTTGGAACGGGGATTATAGTAATCCGGGTGATGATCCCGATATGGAGATTGTCACCGCTACGAGAACAACCCATCCTTTGGTTTATCAAATTGTTACAAGGGGTGAAGAAGACACCGCTATTGTCGCCCATCCAGTAAGATGTAATGTTGGTCTTCATTATACCGCTGGGTTATCAAATGCGGATTTAGAAAGTATACAGTCAATTCTGGAAGCGGATGTTGGTTCAATAATTTATTCATGGGCTGATGTTTTTGGAAATAGGCAAATTGGAATGTTATCCCCGGCACCACAAGGAAAGGTATTGGTTACCGCAGGTGTTGGTAAACGACCTTTTTGGGATTGGATCTGGGGAGCCCCTGGTGCAACAGGCGGTTTTATTGTAGCTCGAGAATGTGTTATAGAAGTGGGATTAGTAGATGAGATAGTATCGCCAACTTTAGAGAATAAAGTGGTTGAAGTGATGTGCAGTTACAGCATGGATGCCGAGGAATTTGTGTGTCCTTTCGAAACAATAGAGTATTATGAATATCTTGTGTTTGATGGAAGTAGTGGTGAGGAATTGTACGAAGACAAAGAATCTGTAATTAATTGTGAGTGGAATTATGCAATCAGCTAATAAAAATACAATATCGACAAGGGCATCTTCTGAAAAAATAAGGGTTAAAGAAAGTATGGGAGTAGTGGTTCCGAGTCTAAAGGTAGAGGCTAACTACGAAATACTGGGTAGAGAGGGTAAGAAAACAGGAACAATTAAGTGCGCGTGTTTTGTAAAACAATTTGGTCAGCTTCTTCACATGATGTTTGGAGGGTTGCATGAATATGGTATAAAGGATACAGCTGCCGCGACGAAAACACCTTCCGGGGATCTAACTGATTCCAACCTAATCCGATGTACCGCTGCCGCTGGTGATGCTACTTTTGGACTTGTAATTGGTCTTGATAACACAGCAGTTGATATAACCGATTACATATTGGCGAGCCAGTGTGCTGAGGGTTCTGGAGCAAATCAATTTAATTATGGTGGTCCAGTAACTTTTGCTATGGCCAGTGATGGCACAAGTAATTCAATCGTAGTAACTAGAACATTTGCAAATAACACGGGTAGCAGTATTGTTGTAAAAGAAATTGGATTAATTGTATCCAATTTGGCTGGAAAATTTCTTATTTTAAGAGATATTATAGCCGATCCAGGTATTACAGTGTTGACAACTGAGGTATTGACTGTTAATTATAAAATAAAGGCAATAGCATAGGGGATAGATATGTTATACGTAGAATATTCTATAGAGAAGTTTAGCGCTAACGGGCAATTGTTGGAATTTTGGAAGAAACCATCGAAAAGTTTTCTTTTGGGTTTCATACAAACATTATACCGAGGAATGAGCCTAGATTCTGGTGGTGTTGCCGCTATGTTAACCGCTTTTGACGTCACCGACACCCCGGCAGCCTCAACTAATTACAGTAATCTTTTTTATTGTATTGGGGTATCCGGTAAGTCTCGTCAATACACAAGATATCAGGCGGGTTTGGTTCATTATACTTTTGGTGCGCATCTCGGAATTGTTGTGGGTACGAGTAACACGGCGGTATCCCCGAGTCAGACTAAGCTATTGTCTCTAATAGAACATGGCACCGCCGCAGGTGAATTAGAGTATTTTGGAATGCTTATAGCGGATGAAGCTGATTTCAATACTGATGCGGGTGCGGATGAAGCATATTTTGAAATTGAACGTATTTTTAGGAATTCTTCCGGTGGGTCTGTTACAATAGAGGAGATTGGAATATACTCTCTGGCCATTCGTACCCCAGCCCAACTGGATACTGTATTCTGCATACTTAGAGACACTGATACTATTGTTGTTGCCGATGGTGAGTATTTAAAGATAAAATATAGAATTAAGGTAGCATCATAAATGTACGGATCATTTGGAAGATTTGCGCTGTGCGATACTTACGGGGCAGGACAAAAAGGAAAATCAGTTGTTTGTATAGGTGATCCATCAAATCATGGAGGTACCGTGACGAGCCATAACCAAGATGGTACTTTAACCGCTGCAGGGGAATTGGTATCTCTTGAGAATGCACTGCATTCTTGTCCAATAGAGGGTCATGGTGTAACTTCAATCACCGCAGTTACAGTTAAAAGTTACCATAATGGGAAACTTATTTTAACAGAACTAGCAATTGCGGGATGTGGGGCGAGATTGGCCCCACCTAATAGACATGTATACGTGGAATAATTTGTAAAGGAAGAAAAATGGCAACACCCAATCCTATAAACTATGTGAATTATGATTTTGACGATTTGGTAACCGAGCTTGAAAATAGGTTAAAACTTAACGGGGTTTGGAAAGACACGTATGAATCAGGTACTGGGCAGATGCTCATTGAGTTTTACGCCTATCTTGCTAACCTGGTACTTTTTTATCTGGCAAGACGGGTAGAGGAAGGATACATTGCCACAGCACAAAATAAGTCCAGTATTTTGAATCTCGTACAGCTTATAAATTATAGTCCGAAAAGGGTGACATCATCGATAGGAACATTGACATTTTCCCTTGCCGAAACTTCTAGTACCACGGTACACATACCCCAGTACACGGAATGCCAAACCACGAATGCGGTAAAGTTTCTGACAATTCAGGACATCACGATTGCGATAAATGAGCTAACGAATAGTGTCGCGGGAATACAGGGGGAACTTGTTGAACTTGAATATGCTGGGGATGGTACGGCGGATAGAGAGATCGCCATTAGTGATACTCTTGTTGAAAACGATGAGCATACCAGATACCGACCTTTCTATTCCTTCAGGGTACTTATAGATGGAGTTGAATGGACGAAAGTCAGTTCGTTTCTCTCATCGGATAACACTGACACTCATTACAAATTGAAAGCCGAGACGGATGATACACTGACGGTCATATTTGGAGATGACGTCAACGGCAAAGCTCCAGAATCAGATTCTACGATACGGATTAAGTATATCCGGTCAGATGGTGCGGATGGGAATATTTATGAAACAGGCAGGGTCACCACCCTTAACAGTGTAATTTATGATGGAGATTCAGCCGAAGTCACGGTTACCGTTACAAATTCGAGTACATGTTCTGGAGGAGACGCCGCAGAGGATATGGAAGAAATCAGAGCGGAAGCACCTGATGTTTTTGCTACTGGTGATCGTCTTGTGATTAAGGCTGATTTCATGGCATTTATACTTAATTATGAAAGCGTAGCTGACGTGAATGTTTGGGGGGAAAATGAAGAAACTCCTCCTAATTATGATATGTTCAATACGGTGAGAATTTGCATACTGCTTGATGATTGGGCCCATCCTCCAACATCTTTTAAAACCGCGCTATCAAGTGATCTATATGGTAAATCAATGATGACTGTGAAGTATGAATATATACAAGCAGATGTTTTAGATGTTGTAGTTACAGTAGACGCTATCGTGAGAAAAGGATATGGTTTGTCCCAAACCCAATCAGATATAGACGATGCTATAGCTGCTCATTTTGTTTTGGGTTCAACAACTAAATTGGGGGAATCCATATATTCTTCTAACTTAGTGGAATCAGTGGATGCCCTTCCGGCAATACTGTACCATCATCTAGAACTAGAAATTAGAAAAACACTGGTTGCCAGTTATCAGTCAGGGTGGGACTACGGAGAAACCTTATCAGCAATCCCGATATTACCAGGTTCGGTAGAAGTTTATGCTACAACAAATGAGGGTAGTGATATATTGATGGCTACAGATGACGAGAATGGAATGTTTATCGATTCATCCTCGGATTATGTGGTAAGCGGGGAGATAGACTACGACACAGGAGTGATTAACATAGAGTTTGAGCCAGATACCTTCATTTCAAATGTGTATGTAATGTATAAACAAGATACCAACGGTGATGTTATTACCGACTATAGCGAAATTTGTAAACTATATGCCATTACGATATCGTCTATTGCTTATCAGAGTTAGGAGAAAAATGTCTTTTGATTTGTTAAATCTAATTCCCTCTAAGTTTCATTCTGAAGTGCTTACAGCTTTTATCAGCATTATCAGTGATGAGGATACCTCTTCTTCGGTTGTCCTTTCAATAAGGGAAATTTTGGATAAAATTGCATATATGGAAGAGTTAGTAGATCCTTATAGGGTTCCAGGAGAGTATCTACAACAGCTTGCAGACTTAATTGGGGCTACCCTTGCCAGCGACAATACAGCTACTACGGTCGAAAGAAGAAAAGAACTTTTGCGAATGATCGATTGGTATAAGGTCAAGGGTACATATGAATCGATTAACATCATCTCGCTAATTATTGGTCTTGCTATCGAAATTTATGATAAGTATACCGCAGATTACACTACATTTGTGGATAAAGATTGGTTTGTTGGGAATGAGGACGAGAACCCTACTGGATTAGGATCAAACTACTATAAAAGCCCACATTTTGGTATTTCTTTTCTATTGAATAAAACGTATCCCGCAGGCACTTATGATGAAAGAGTTTTGGTTAAGCATCTTTGGAGACCATCGATATTTACAGGCCTATCCGATTATATTGAAAAGACTCGACCGGTTAACACTGTTCCTATTTATCAATTGCTTTCTCTGCACACGGCCGATGAGGATGGCGAAGTGAACTTAATTGAGGATTCGGAAGTTGCTACTCAGATTGTGGGAGATTGGACGTATTCCAAAGCTTATTTTGATCAAGGGAGTTTAGAATCTGGAGGCCAACTTTACTTTGATGATAACGATTCCGATGGTGATCCTCTAACTACTTTTGATTCAAGTTTTGAATCCCTTGTTGATGGTATTGACCAGTGGAAACTTGGAACAGGAGGAAGAGATCTTACCGTTTCTGGAGTTAGTAATGTGGTCAGTCCAGTTGTGCAGTCCGGATCACTTACAGATGTGACTGTTTACACAGACAGAATTGAATTCAAATTTTCTGTGGCTGCGGCTACAGTTCAAGATGGTATAAATGAGTTAGGGCTTTATAACAGTGGAACAGGTGAATTAATGGTCCAGTCGACATTTCCAACAATTTATAAAGGAGCGGGAACTAGATTGGATTTTTTGGTGACAATTTATAGAGATTGAGGAGTTAAAAAATGGCCAGTGATGTAGGTGCACAAGTGGTAACAATCCGCTTTCAACGTCCTGTTGATAGTGATATCGTGAACAAACGATTTATGGATATTCGACAACTCGGCATCCAGAAGGGTGGCTACTTAACCAAAACAGGAGGAGACAATGTATCTCTTTCCGCTCTTGTATGCGAGATTTCTGATGGCACACATCAAGTCAGAGTCGAAACTACGATTGCTGTTACACGAACACTAACCGAAGGATCTCCTTATTTGGTGTTAAATTGGGCGTACACGGGAGTGGTGAATACCGACTACATGGTTATAGAAACTTCCAGCAGTCCTGACGCGAATGATCTTGTAATTGGAAAAGGGATATTTGTAGCTTCAGCGCTTAGTACAATTGACTACAGTGAAAGAAGTACACCGTCCACACTATCGTTATTCTTACGAGTTGAGGCGACTGAGACTCCAAGTACAAGCGTTAGAGTACGCGCCGGTATTGGACATGCTGGTTCAGCTCACAGTGCGGTTATTGACCAGGTTGTTGATCTTTCTGGGTATAGTTTGGATGATGTTATTTATGTTTATGTAAATGATTCCGGTGGTGTTGCCCATTCAGCGACTGCCTCAACTTATGCAGGAAAAGCATTATTGGCAAAGATAATCTATCCTGCCGGGGTAATCGCGAATAGCATTATAGCAGATGTTAGGAGTTTTATAACCTCTCCAGCTATTCCAGACGAGGTTACAATTGAACTTTCCAGCACGGGAAAGTTACAAATCCTGGATAGATCTCAGTATTTGTCTATGCGTAACACAACTACTCAACTTATAGGTCAAAATGCTTGGGTTAAAGCGAATCTTGGTACTGTTAAAAATCAGCTAACCATTACTGTTAGTAGCAGCCAAATTACACTGACAGCAGGTAGAAAATATGCATTAAGCTATAATGTCAAAGGACAACCCGCTTCCGGTAGCACCGGAGATCCGCATATCAAAATAAAATGGGTTATTGTGAGTGGTGATAGTAGTTGGGATCTTGAAGATATGAGCTATGCAGAGGCCGAACTCGCACCGACCTCAGTGGAAAAAAATCTTTCCAACACTTGTTGGATTATTCCATCTTCCACGACGGTAATTGAAATGCAAATTTTTACTCAAAACAGTAGTGGTCAAAAAAGTCAAGTAGATCATGTAACGGTGAACATAATGACTGTTGATTAATAAAATGGGATATCCTATCAATCAAAATAAACTCAAACGTAACAAGATCATGTGCAGGAAACCAACTAATCTTAGATTGAATCGGAATATGATTTGCAAAGCTCCTTGTATAACTGAGATACTTCCTAATGGTTCTTGGAAAGATAAGACCTGTTTCCTTCTTGGTGGTGGGCCTTCATTAAAGAATTTTGATTTTGGCCCCTTAGAAAATAAACTGACTATAGGCATAAACAAGTCCTTCATCAAATTTCCTACGACGATCAACTATGCTATGGATGACCGATTTTACAAGATGGTTACTGGTGCCAAAAAAGGCTATGCTCATAATCCTAAATGGGAAGAGATACAGAAACAATGGTCGGCGTATAGGGGAATCAAACTATTTCTTTATCATAATGTAAAATGTAAATTTGATGAGAATGTCTATTCTGTAAAGAAGTTGGCTAATTTCAGGATAAGTTTTGATCTGAATATAGGCATCTGGGGTGGCAACAATTCTGGTTTTGGTGCTTTAATGCTGGCCATTGGGTTGGGAGCTACTAGAATAGGTCTTCTGGGTTATGATTTAAAAATTCAAGGAAAAAAATCAAACCCGATTACACATTGGCACGATGGCTACGCATTTGATACCAGCAAGCAATCCTTTCAACGTAAACTTGACAAATTTAAAACGTGTTTTGATGACTTTGCTAAGGTGATAGCAAAACAAGGCGTCAAAGTAGTAAACTTAAATTTAGATTCGGCACTTGAATGTTTTTCCAAGGAGGGCATAGAAACATTCTTGAAGTAAAGGAGAAAGAGAAATGTTGTACAGTGGGAACACAAAAATTATCATTCCAAAATCAGGTCCTAAACCTCTATACTACAATACTCACGTAATGTATTTCCGAAACTTATTGGATTCTCTTAAAATTCCGTACACTCTCAAAGGTGCTATCGAAAAGGGAATAACAAAGTTTGTGGTGATGGTAGGGGATAAAAGGGTTCTTATGGATTTTTCAGATCATACGGATTGTCTGGACGACTCCTTTGACGCCTATTTCAAATACCATTATTCATACGCTAAACATGATGGGTATGATAAGATGTATCCGTTTGCTCCAATTAGTTTTTACGATTGGGCTCAGTACAGAGACTTATCAATGAAAATAAAGTATACAGGCACTTCTAATATTATCCTCAATATGCAGCGCCCCTACGCAGGTGCTCTTGAACGCCGAACACATGTACAAAAAATGTTAAAATCTCGGTACGGAAATGAGGTAGTTATTCCTCTTGTCGGCCAAGTCGACTATTGGGAAAAAATAAATACTTGTTTGGTACATGTTTTTGTTCCAGGGGCACGGAATGATATGATTGATAGAGGTCATATGCAATATTTTGCTTTTGGTTGTTGTACAATTGCTCCACCTATAACTGATGTGCTCCCATACCACGAACGAATCATACCGGGTATACATTATATCAAATGCGCCCCGGATTACTCCGACCTTATTGAAAAGATAGAGTGGTGTAAAGAACATCGAGATGGTTGTAGGCGCATAGGTGAAAACGCAAAAAGACTTTTTGAAAGAGCCTGTACACCCCAGAAACTATGGGATTGGATTTTAACAAAGATATGAAGATACTATTCAAGTTTCCTACAAGGGGGAGACCCAAACAATTCAAAATGATCCTGGATAAGTACTATTCCATGATGTCAAGGCAGTATGACTACGAATTTATCATCACTCTTGATAACGATGATAGGTTGATGGATACCGTTGCAATACGGACTTATTTGGATTCAAAGCCCAATTTAAGGTACTTTTTCGGGGATTCTAAAACAAAAATTGAAGCGGTTAATGCCGATATGAAGGGAGTCGAGTTCGATATTCTCGTACTGGTGTCTGATGATATGGAACCAGTGGTACCACGCTATGATGAAGAAATCGTCTTGGCGATGCAAAAACATTTTCCTAATATGGATGGGGCCGTGGGTTTTCACGATGGGATGAGACCTCCCGGGGATACGCTAATAACCCTATCAATAATGGGTAAAAAGTTGTATGACTATTTTGGGTATATATACCATCCAGCATACTATAGCTATTGGTGCGATGACGAGTTTACTTGTGTGGTTAAAAATCTACATAAGGTGTATTTTAGCAGCAAAGTGATTATCCGACATAGATGGACTGGGGATAAAAGTGACCCGACTTACAGAAAGAACTATCGTTTTAATCATTTAGATGGGCCAACATTTAAGAAGAGAGAGGCTTTAGGTTTTCCAAAATGAAGATAAGCTACGTAATGATAGTGCTGAATGGTATGCCTTTTATCGAATTTAGTTTGAAGGCTATCTATGATTCTGCTCATGAAATAATCATAGTAGAAGGGGCGGTTAAGGACTGTATGTTTGCTGCCAATCGAGATGGTAGTTCTCTCGATGGAACAGTTGAGTTTATTGAGTCATTTCACGACCCTAAAAATAAGATAAAAATTATCCAAGGGCGTTGGCCGGAAAAACGTGAAATGCAAAATGAGGCATTGAAGCATGTTTCCGGAGATTATGTTTGGTTAGTGGACTCGGATGAGGTTCACTTAAAAAAGGGAATCCAAACCGCTATTCAAATACTTGAAACTGATACTAACATAATGCAGATGTTCTTTTCCTATTATCCATTTTGGAAAGGATTTGATTACTATGTATTTTGTGCACCTGTTGAATGGACTCGGTCTTGTGTGCGGGTGTTTAAGTACACTCCAGGAGCTACCTTTGTACATCATCGCCCAATAACCATGCAGTGGCCTGGGCGTAAGGTAATGGCGTCCGCTAAACAAATATCCAAACCCGGAATCCACTTCTTCCATTACAGCTACATATTAGATAGTCAAGTTCGGCAGAAGATCAGTCTTTATAAAACATATCGTTGGGATAAGGTTTGGGGCGTTAGCCTGGATAATTGGTATAACGAATGTTTTCTTAAGTGGACACCGGAAAATCGAAAGGAAATTGAACACTCCTACCCTATCTGGCCAGGGCATAGAGAGTCTTGCTCCCTCCCATACCGTGGGATTCGTCATCCAGAAGTGATATTAGATTATATAGAAAAGTTTAGAAAATGAAGATAGCGATAGACAGTATAATATTTCAGTTACAGTGGGGCCATTTTAGAGGTGTTTCAAGGGTATGGGCCAACATACTTCCCTATATAAAGAATACACTAGAGAAAGAGAATGAATTGATTTTACTTACAAGAGGCCATACTCAATCTTTGAATTTTGGAATGAAAACACAACAAATTCCTGTTTATACGAATCAGCGCATGGTCGAAGATGGTGTAATGTTAACTTCTGTTTGTAAGAAACTAGGAGTTGATTTGTTTATCAGTACATACCATACAAAAGCACCGGGTATCAAAAATGTGATTATGGTTCATGATTTAATTCCTGAGATACGTTCTTGGCTTAGAGGTTGTAATGAGTATGTTGCAAGAAGTAAATCCTATCTTAATGCAGATGTGCTGATTTGCGTTTCAGAGAATACGAGGAAGGATCTTTACAAATGGTATCCTACCCTTGATGTTAATAGAATACATATGGTTTTAGAAGGGGTTTCTTCGAAAGAATTTCATCCCCTTGTTTCTTGTGAAAATGTAGGGTTCTTAAAAAAATATGGGTTAAAGTCAAATTACTTTGTATTAGATGGGGATATCACCCAGGAAGTATCAGAAGTTTTTTGTAGGGCTTTCTCTTTATTGAATACCAATTATAGTCTTTTTTGGTATGGAGGAGCTCTTCAGAGCTATATGATAAATAGTTGTACGAAGTACAAAATACCCCATCGAAAAGCTGGTTGGTTGAATGCTGGAGAAGTCCCCCTTGCGCTATCAGGTGCTCAAGGATTAATCTTCATTTCTGATGATGAAGGTTTTGGTCTTCCTGTTTTGGAGGCTATGGCATGTAGAACTCCGGTACTCTGTTCTCATACAGCATCTCTTCCAGAAGTAGGAGGAGATAGTGTTCAATATTTTGTAAATCACGGTTTTGAATGTATGAAAGATAGTTTGTCATCCTTTCTCAATGTTGAAAATAGAAAACGAATAGCGGAAAAAGGGTTCTCTCGATCGAAAGCATTTACTTGGGAGAAAATGGCAGAAAAAATAGTGAAGATAGTATTGAAATGAGTAACGTCACATTTTTTACAATACCAAAGTTGTTTAGGGGAATTTTTGATACAGCCCAACGAAATGCAATAACGAGTTGGACACGCTTAAAACCTACTCCTGAAATTATTCTTTGTGGGAATGATGAAGGTGTTGCCAAGTTTGCAAAAGAGAAGGGTCTTCTTCATATTCCTGATATAGAAACTAGTGAAAATAGTACACCGTATTTAAGTGACACATTTTTGAAAGTACATGAGATCTCATCGAACCCTATCCTGGTGTATTCTAATTGCGATATAATCTTTTTGAATGATTTTATGCCGGCGATTGACAGAGTAAATCGTAAATTTTCTAGAGACTTTTTGATGATAGGGCAGCGTTTTGATGCAGATGTAACACAACAGATAGATTTTACAAACTCTAGATGGGAAACAGACTTGCGAAAACAGGTACATAGCGGGAAGTACCATTCTGTTTTGGGGATTGATTATTTTGTTTTTAGAAAAGGATCTTGGGAGTCCTTTCCTCCTTTTATCGTGGGAAGACCTGGATGGGATAACTGGTTTGTTAGTGAAGCTTTACGAAAAAGACACGCGGTTGTTGATGCAACGGATAAGGTTTTGGCTATACATCAAAATCACGATTTTAGTCATCTTGCAGGAGGCCATAAAGAAGCTCGACATGGTCTTGAAGCGAGGTACAATATTGAAAAGGCCAGTGGTTCTAAAATTGAAATTCGGTCAATAGCAGATACAACATACAAGATAGGGGAATGTTAATGTATACACCAAAACTGAAGTATGCATTCTGTGTTATGAGACCACGTTCTCTTTGGTCACAAGTACCTCTGATTAAGTATTTAAATTCAGTTGGTGAAAAACCTTTCATTTTAATTGATAAACGATATCAAGAGACTCTTCTTAGAATGTTAAAGATCAGTAAGGTTTCGGTCCAAAATCTAAATAGTTTACCAACAGAATATGATGTTATGTTTTCCGAGTCTTCAGGGCATACTGGATTTGAAGGACAAATACTAAGAACAAGTAAAAAACACGGTAAAATAAATATAAAATTACAAACTGCTATTTCTGTTTATAATCGTATTGTAAATATTAATTATATTCCCCAAAAGACCCAGGATACTCTTCATGGAATGTGTGTAAAAGGACAGAGAAGTATTGATCATTACAAGAAGTTTACCAAGGATTTATTTTATCTAAATACGGGAGATCCTGAATGGGATCAGTTCAAAACGGATGATTTTAAGGATAAAGTCAAAAAGATTAAAGAAAAATATAGTGAAAAATTTCTCTTACTAGGGGCGGGCTGGCAGAATATAGAGCAAGAAACCCAATACTACAAAGATATCATTTTACAGGCTGAAAAAAGAGGATTTAAAGTTGTAATCCGAACTCACATTGATCTTGAGAAATTGTTACCCGCTTGTTTTAAAGACTATGCGGATGCCATCACTGATCGTTTTGTTCTCTTCGCTGCAGCTTCACATGTTATTGAAAACATAAGTAGTACTATGTTAGTAGAATGTTTATTCCTTGGTAAAAGAGTTGGGTGCACTCCTGCTATTCGTCATTTTCTAGAGTATGGTAGGCCGCATAAATGGATTGCAAACTTCAATGAGTGGTATGGACATATTTTGCCAAAAGTGGGTAAAGAAATGGTGGATATTTTTCCAAGGATAGTTACCCCAAATGAAATAGATGTGTTTTTATCCTCTAATGATATGTTTACTAGTCAGGATAGCGTAGATAAAATATTTGGTTGGCCAAAAGTTTCTAATTATTCAGAACATCTTTTTAAGACGGTTGAAACTTTGATTGGGGGGCGAGTGTGAAAAATGTTATATGTTATCTCTGTAAAAGTCGTCGTATTGAGCAGATTGCTGATGCGGTTCGGGATAGGGCGGACATCCGCGTCTTGAGGTGCGCTGGTTGTGGATTGATTTTCCTCTCTTCTTTTGCCCATATTAGCAAAAACTTCTATGAGGATTCAAGGATACACGAAAAACCGTTGGCAATGCGTTCTTGGATACGGATAACAGAGAAAGATGATGAAAGAAGATTCCAAACACTCAAACCTATTCTTTATGGAAAGAAAGTATTGGATTTTGGATCAGGAAATTGTAATTTTCTTTTTAAAGTGGCCAATCTTGCTGGGAAGGTTGTCGGTGTTGAGCCGGAAAGACGAGTACGGCGAGTTTGTGTCACGAATTTAGAAACACATGGTATAAAGGTGTATAGAGATTTGCAGGACATAACCTCGATGAAATTTGATGTTATTACACTATTTCATGTAGTTGAGCATTTACCAAATCCCCGAGTTGTTTTGAATAATTTGAGTAATCTCTTGGAAGATGGGGGTCAAATTTTTATTGAAACCCCGAATGCAGACGACGCTCTTTTTACTTTATACAATAGTGGGGCATTTTCTAAGGCAACTTATTGGAGTTGTCATTTGTTTCTTTTTAATAGTAAAACTTTGGCAGCACTTGCGTGTCAATCGAATATTGTGAAAATAAACTATATTAAGCAGATGCAGAGATATCCTGTTTCAAATCATTTACATTGGTTAGCAAAAGGTAAACCAAGAGGGCAGATACTTTGGCATTTTCTTAATTCTAAAGAGTTAAGTTTAGCTTATGAAAAACAATTGGCACTGATTGGCAAGTGTGATACATTATTTGGAAGTTTTTCCAAGGGGTAAAATGTATTTTCCACAATTAAAATATGCATTTTGTATGATGAGACGCACTTCTTTTCGGTCTCAAATGTCTTTGATTAAGTATTTGAACTCGTTTGGGATGGTACCTTGTGTTTTGGTTAACAATTTTCTCCGCGAAGAAATTTTTGAGAGAATACAGAAAGGAGAAATTGATGCTAAGGTTTGCGAGGATATCCTAGACCACTATGATGTTATGTTTTCTGAATCGTCAGGTTCCGTATCCGTATTTGAAGGAGCAATATTAAGTGAGAGTAAAAAACAAGGTAAGATAAATTTAATACTGCATAACGCGATTTCTATTCATACACATCTTAGGAATATAAATTATCTACCCCCAGAAAATACAAAATATATTCATGGAATGTGTGTAAAAGGACAGAGAAGTATTGATCATTACAAGAAGTTTACCAAGGATTTATTTTATCTAAATACGGGAGATCCTGATTGGGATCTATTTGGTACACATAGTTTTAAAAGAGAAGTAGAGGAAGTCCAAAAAAAGTATGGTGATAAACTACTGGTACTATGCGCTGGGTTCATCAACGAAGAGGAAATAGAATATTACAAAAGAATGATCCTGTTAGCTGAAGAGTTAGGATTTAAGGTTATTGTTTGTGTCCATCCTGGGAGTCAAAGCAGAAAGCCCGTATTCTTTCAGGAGTATGAGGATTATCAATCTTCTCACTTTATCCTTCTTAAAGCAGCTTCTCATATTATTGAAAATGTATATAGTACAATTATGGCCGAGAGTTTATTCCTTGGTAAAAGAGTTGGGTGTACTCCCGCTATTCGTCATTTTGCGGGATATGGTGGACCTCATGTATGGGTAGAGAATTACGTTAAATGGTACAAACACGTTGTATCTAAAGTGGGCAAGGAGGTAATTGATCTTCTTCCAAGGATATTCACTGAAAATGAACTGCGAGATTTTTTATCTTCAGATAGCGCTTATGTTACCGAAGAGCGCATAGATAAAATATTTGGTTGGCCAAAAGTTTCTAATTATTCAGAACATCTTTTTAAGATGGTTGAAGAGAAAGTAAAGGAGATTTATGAACAAAGTTACTAGGCGAGAATGGACAAACCAATGGAATCCGTTCAATTCAGCAAAGATTCTTGTATGGAGAGAACATTTGGAAGCCTGCGCAAAACAAGATTTTCTTCCCCCGGTTACGGTATCCACTGATCCATCTAACAAATGCAATTTTAATTGTATCTGGTGCAATGCCTTTGAGGTTATGCGAGAAAATCCGGTTAATCTTCCTGAGGATCATTTGATAAGATTGGCAGATTTCTATGCGGAATGGGGAGTTAAATCAACTTGTGTTGCTGGTGGGGGAGAACCATTCCTAAATCCTGGAACTGGAAAAATGCTCCTTCGACTTAAGGAGAATGGTGTTGGGTGCGCCCCGGTAACAAATGGCTCTTTGCTCACCGATGAACTTATTGATATTGTCGCCCGGACTTCTAGATGGGTTGGAATATCTATGGATGCCGGTTGTAACGAAACCTACATGCGAATAAAAGGAATATCCAATTCTAAAATTTTTGGGAGAGTTCTCGAAAATATAACAAAGCTCGCACGGCGGATAAAGGAACTTGGAACTAGGTGTGATGTTGGATATAAATTCTTACTTCATCCATTAAATGCTCGAGAGATTATGGATGCCGCAAAATTAGCTAAGTCACTTGGTGTACATGATTTTCAACTTCGACCTGTTGGATGGGATAATAACCTTAAAACAAAAGATGGACCCGGTATAAATTTTGAATCTTTGTCAGAAGAAATAGATTATCAAATGGAACAGGCGATGATTCTTGAGGATGAAAATTTTCATGTTTATGGAATTCGTCATAAGTTTCAATCCAATTTTCAACGAAAGGTTAATTTCAAAAAATGTTGGGCGTCTCCAATAGCTACTCTCTGTTTTGGGGGTGATGGAAATTGTTATCTTTGTATTGACCATAGAGGTAGAAAAGAAATGATTTTATGTCGCCATTATCCAAATCTTCATGAAGTTTTGAAACACTGGAATTCTGATAGGCACAAGAAAATATTACAGGATATTAATCCAAATAATTGCCCTCGCTGCACTATAGGTCCGTACAACGAGATAATAGAACAAGTATTTATAGATGACAGAATGTGTAAGGATTTTATATGATAAGCGCTACAGTGGCCATAATGATTGGAAGTTATCTTTCTACCTTACCCCTAGTAAAGACAACTTTAGATTCCTTGACTAAAAATATAGGCACGAAGGATGTTCAAATTATAATAGGTATTCTTCCAGAGATTGATTCCGTGATTAGGCAATTTGTTTTGAAATTTCAATCTGAAAGTCATTTTCAGATTCATGTTTTAATCAAAAACATAGACTGGCCACAATTTATAAACATAGCGATGGACTATGCCTCTGGTTCTAAGTGGTTTTTTATCGTACACGATGATATCGAATTATTGACAGAAAATTTTATACCTCAGGTGGATAGTATTGTTCAAGCTCTAGAGGAGCCGGTAGGATGGATAAGTCTTACTGATAAGGATTATGTTAATGGTCATTTTGCCGCCCCAACTAGGCCAGGTTTTCATACAGATTTTTTCTACTCTGCTGCGTGGGGCAGAAGGAAGGTTTTTCAATATCATACTCTTTCTGAAAAATGGTGGATAGGTGATAAGAATGCCCAATACTTCAAAAATTTACCTTTTGATTTTCCAAAAGCACCAGTGAAATGCCATGCTCCTTTCAATCATTTTATTCTAATTGAAATGGCAAAACTGAAAAAAATAGGGAAATGCGAAACTTGGGGGCCGACTTGTTTACTACAAGATGAGGATCTAGGAATGAGAGCGGCAAAACTTGGTTTATTTAATATTTGGATTCCTAAATTTGAGTATGTACACAACAGAACTTACAATCGTGAGGATAGGGTAGATGGTAGTACTCGTTCCGGACCTGGTATTGGAAAAATAGCAGTTCAAGTTCATCAAAGTTGGATTAATAAATGGGGTTTTCTTCATGATTTTCAGGCGCAGCATAAAATAAAAGAGTTGAAGACGAGATGGGGTCAGTCCAATGTTATCTGGTCTTTGGGTAAAAATACATACGATTGGGAGTATGTGAAATAAAAAGGATAGTAGATGCGGTCGGCTATGATATTTATTTCTAAATTCCTAGGTGATTCTCCGTTAGTGGGAGTTGAAATAGGAGTCGCTTCTGGAACCCATTCTCGAGAAATCTTGGAAGGGCTCAATATAAAAAAGTTGTATTTAATCGATATATGGAAATCCTATTTGATGGATGGAGTTGAAGTTGCTTGTTATGTTAATTATTACAAGAAAGTACTCAAAGAATTCAACCATTACAAAAATGTTGAGATTCTTAAAGAACACTCAATAGATGCAACTTCTCATGTTCCAAACAACCTAGATTTTGTTTACATTGACGGAAATCATGATTATGAAGCAGCTAAAGAAGATATTTTATGTTGGTATCCAAAGGTACGAATAGGTGGAGTCTTGGCCGGACATGACTATCTTGACAAATATTCTGGTGTTATTCAAGCTGTTGATGAATTTACCGATATGCACAATTATGATAAAAATGTTAACAGCGATTTTGTGATCAATAGCTGTGATTGGTGGTTAGTTAAGGGAGATGAAATATAAAATGAAGAATTTACTATGTTCAGTTTGTTCAGGTAAAGACTACATTGTTCCAAAGTATGCGGATGATCGGCCTGGAGTTGCTGCCAACTTGTTTGGAAAATATGAAATACATCTTTGTGGGGATTGCGGATTTGCCGAGGCACATCCAAAACCGAATAGGCGAGAGATAGATCTATACTATAAATATGTTTATGGTAATCCTCGAAAGACTCCTTTGGAGAAAGCCAAGACTCTTCTATCTACTAATCAATTTGAATATCTAAATTCAAGAGTAGATTTTCAAAAAATTTACAAAGTATTGGATTTTGGGGCGGGTGATGCCTGTCTTTTACGACGAATAAGAATGGAGTATGATCATATTGACACTTCAATTGTTGAGAAATCTCTTATACGGCGTAGGTTGGTAGCCGAGGAAGAACCTAAGTTAATACGAAGGATATACGAAGATATTAATTATAAAGGTTCAAACTACCCATCTAATAAAATGAATTTGATTATTTCTTCTCATAGTTTAGAACATGTTATTAATATTAGGAGTACCCTAGAGAAATTTTATACTATGGGAAATCCAGGATCTTTACTATTCATAGAAGTGCCCGATTGTGATCCTCAATTTCATCAAGATAAATTGGGGCATCCTCACTTAAGTTTTTTTACTTTAGAATCATTGATTATGATTATAGAACAATTAAAATTTGAAGTTTTGGATAGTGTCAAAGAAAAAGATTACTCAACTCAGGTTTCTTGTTTTGATAAGAAAAAAGGTGTTATTAGGGTAGTAGCCCAACAAGAAGGATTAGGATTATGGAAGGGGAAGCTGTGAAAATCGATTTAGTCGTGTATGATTTCGATGGTGTAATGACTGACAATCGTGTCCTTGTTAGAGAAGATGGAAAAGAGAGCGTTTTTTGTAACCGGGATGATGGTTGGGCGATTCGAAAGATTAAGGAGCAGAGGATTCCGCAGATGATCCTATCTACAGAAGAGAATCCTGTTGTTAAATTTCGCGCCAAAAAACTATCGATTCCATGTGTATCAGGATGTTTGAATAAAAAAAATTGGTTGATTTCTTTTTGTGAGGAAAAAAGGTACGACTTAAGGAAAGTTATGTATGTTGGCAATGGTCTTAATGACTTAGAGATTATGAAATGTGTGGGGCATCCGATAGCGCCGAATGATGCCCACCCAGATGTTAAGAATATAGTCAAATACATTACGCATAAAAAAGGTGGGGAAGGGGTTCTTTTAGAAGTCCTGAAGTATTTATTACAAGGAGATACATCATGAATACTTTTATTATTGCTGAATTGGGGATTAATCATAATGGTGATCTTGGTATCGCTAAGAAGCTAATTGATATCGCAAAATCAGCAGGGTGCGACGCAGTAAAATTTCAAAAGCGCACTATTGATGAGGTTTACACAACGGAGTTTTTGGCCGAACATCGAGATAGCCCTTGGGGAACAACCCAGCGAGTCCAGAAAGAAGGACTTGAATTTGGGTATGATGAATATCGAGAGATAGATTCATATTGTAAACAACTTGGCATTCCCTGGTTTGCTTCAGCATGGGATATGAAAAGTTTCCTCTTCCTACGTCAGTTTGATTTGAAATACGATAAAGTTGCTTCTGCTATGATAGTGGATGAAGATTTACTTAAACATATTGCTGCTGGAAGCTCACATACTTTTATTTCCACAGGAATGAGTACTATGGAAGATATCGCTAAAGCTGTAGAAATCTTTCGTTTAGCACAAGGCTCGTTTGAACTTATGCATTGTGTATCAACATATCCTATGATTACTGAAGATGCAAACTTGAGATGTATAGAAACTTTACGTAATTATTTTCATTGTAAAGTTGGGTATAGTGGTCATGAAACTGGGCTAGCTGTGTCATATGCTGCAGTGGCGTTAGGTGCTACTTCTATAGAGAGACATATTACTTTAGATAGGTCTATGTACGGCTCAGACCAATCCGCTTCTATTACTCCTGAAGGATTGAGAATGTTAGTAGGAGCTATAAGAAAGATTGAAGAGGCTATGGGGGATGGGAGAAAAAAGGTATTGGAAAAAGAAAAGCCAATAGCAGAAAAACTTAGAGCTCATATTGAGAGGGAAGAGAATGAATAATTTATTTTCAGTAGAGGACAAAGTTGTTTTGATAACGGGAGGGTCTGGAGGTATTGGATCAGTCCTACTTGAAGGATTTCGTACCGCAAGTGCGTATGTGGCGTCTTTTGATAGGGTCTCCCCAAAAGTTGATTCTAAATTTATTAAGTTTTATAAGGTAGATATAAGTAACTATTCTGAACTTAAGGATGTCTTTAGCAAATTTCTTGAAGACTTTGGGAGGATTGATGTTCTTGTAAATTGTGCTGGAACTACGGCTCCAGTTGACAATATAGAGTATCCTCTTAATCTGTGGAAAGAAACATTGGATAATAATCTTAACGCAGTTTTCTATCTATCTCAACTGGCGGGTCTACAAATGATTAAACAAGGAGAAGGTGGCAGTATCATTAACATTACAAGTATAAATGCATCTTGCGCAATGCCCAACAATCCCGCCTATGCTGCTGCTAAAAGTGGTACTCGACATCTTACAAAAGCTCTTGCTCTTGACTGGGGAAGATATGGAATTCGTGTTAACAATGTAGGTCCAGGGTATACTGAAACTCAAATAAATAAAAAAAGTCTCAATGATCCAGTAGCGTATAAAAAACGAGCGGATCTTAGTATGCTTGGCAGATGGGCAAAACCGAAAGAAATGGTTGGACCTGTAATTTTCTTAGCTTCAAATGCTTCTAGTTTTGTTACGGGAACTGATTTATGGGTAGACGGTGGTTGGTTAGCTAAAGGGATGTAAGATGACAAATAAAATATATGCTGTTATTCCAGCAAGATCTGGTTCGAAGTCAATTTCAGATAAGAATATTCAACTTTTAGCGGGAAAACCTTTGATAGCTTATAGTATCGCTGCGGCTAAAAATGTTTCAGAAATTGATAGGATCATTGTTTCAACAGACTCGGAACAGTATGCTCAAATTGCCGTGTCTTATGGAGCAGAAGTTCCTTTTCTTCGACCAAAAAATATTTCAGGGGATGAGAATACTGATATTGAATGGGTTGGACATCTTCTTTCTTGGTTGCAGAATAATGAAAAGGAATTGCCTGAATACCTTATCCATCTTCGACCTACTTCTCCTCTTAGAAATGTGTGCTACATCAAAGAAGCAATAGGTCACATAAAACAGCATCCAGAGGCAACAGCACTTCGTTCTGTGCGGCCAATGGCCCAATCAGTTTACAAGCATTTTGAAATTGAAAATGGGTTTTTGAAATCGGTAGGATTAGGGTCATTTAACTTAGATTTGGCCAATAAACCACGTCAAGTGTATCCTATAACCTACGATGCAAATGGATATGTAGATATTTTAAGAACTTCACGTATACTTGAATACAATGAAATTCATGGAAATAGAGTTATTCCTTTTTGTGTTCCTTACATTACAGATATTGATGAAGAAAGAGATTTTGAGTATGTTAAGCATATAATTTCTAAAAATCCTTCGATACTAACCAGAATTTTTGGAGAAATGAGAAAAAATGCCTAGTTACTTAGAAACAATTTATTTTAGGGACGAGTACGCTGAAAATAAATTTCCTCAAAAGTTATGTGACCATCTAATTGAAAAAATTATCAACCCGCATTTTTCAGGTACTATTAAAGAAAAAGTTTTGCTAGATGTTGGAAGTGGAAAAGGAAATCACTTAGTTGGATTTAATCGCAGAGGATTTATTGCTAAAGGTTTAGATAGTAAACTTGAGTGTCTCGAGACACTAAAAGATTTTGATGTGAGAAGATGTGATATTGAACTTGAAAAGTTTCCGTATGATAATGAAGAATTTGATGTTGTGTTTTCAAAATCTGTGTTAGAGCATATTTGGAATGCAGATAATTTTCTTGAGGAGACTTCAAGGGTATTAAGAAAGGGAGGTATGGCTATTTTGATGACTCCTGATTGGAGAACTCAGCATGAAATTTTCTGGGATGATTACACTCATGTAAAAGCTTGGACACGAAAATCTTTACAAAATGCTTTAAGAATAAAGAACTTCAACCATGTAAATGTTGTGTTGTTTAGGCAGCTCCCTATACTATGGAGCCATCCTTGGCTAAAAATTTTATGTGACCTCACCGCACTATTACCCCATTCTCTAAAATGGAAGGATAGTAAAGAAGAGAAGTTTAGAGAGTTTATTAGATTTTCAAAAGAAAAAATGTTGTTAGCAATAGCAATAAAATAGAAAGGTGGTATTTGAATGGCAGGCCCTTATTTTAAAAGTGTAGTAGAAGAAGTTCGAAAGATATTCCCTGATGGAGGGACTATACTTGAATTCGGAGTTTCACGGGGAGGCTCGTTTTCCTATTTGGCTAATCAAATAAAGAGTGACTGGCCTTGTAAATTGATTGGTTTTGATTCTTTTCAAGGACTCCCAAAAGAGACTGAGGGGGTGTGGTATCCGGAACGCCATTCAGAGGGCCGGTATTGTTCTCCGCTGGAACTGACGATAAGTACGATCAAGAGCTTCGGCATTACCTTACCAGATGAGCGGTTTGAACTTGTACCAGGATGGTTCAAAGATTCTTTAACAGAAGAAAGACGTAAAGATATTAAAAATCTTATTTTCGTTAATGTAGATGTAGATTTGTACAATTCAACTATAGAGCTTCTAAATTTTATCAGGCCTCTTTTGCAAAAAGGAACTTTAATTTATTTTGATGATTGGAAAGATCCCAAAGATAAATTCGATGGGAAGTGGGGGGAACATCTTGCTTTTGAGCGATGGTCTGCTAAAAATCCTGAGATAAAATTCAGACAGTTTTCTGTGGATGACCGGGATCATCAACGGACTTTAGAAGTCGTGGATATAAAACATAAAATGATAAAGAACATCCGACATACCGGAATTGTGGTAAAAAACTTGGAGGAATCTCTTCGTTTTTATCAGCTCCTAGGCTTTACAATCTATCAACGTGCCAAAGAATCGGTTGATTTTATTAGTAAAATTTCTGATAAGGAAGGGATTGTTCTGAATACGGTTAAGTTACTTGCTCCGAATAATTCTATGATGGAGTTACTGGATTATGGAAAAGATAAAATGCAAACAGAACGGACTATGTTTGAAACCGGCATGGCTCATATAGCCTTTACAGTTGAGGATTTAGAAGAAGTTTACAATAGATTAAAAGAAAAAGGAATATACTTCAATTCTTCTCCACAAATATCTCCAAATAGATATGCAAAAGTAGTTTTTTGTAGGGCTCCTGAAGGCACGTTTATTGAATTGGTTGAAGTTTTATGAAAGTGAAAATAGAATGTTAGATGTTGAAAAGGATATCAGATGTGGATAGTTTGCGCTTACTATACAAAAGATACGGTGTATGAGGAACATGCTAAAAAATTCACAGCATCTTTACAGCAATTTAACATATCTCATGATGTGGTGGCTGTGGATAATAAAGGTGATTGGTTTACAAATACACAGTATAAACCTACTTTTCTTAAGCAAATGCTTGAAAAACATCATCCAAACTCTATTATTTATGTGGATGTAGACGCTATTTTTTGTCGGTATCCAAAGTATTTTAATCAACTTGATGAAAATCTAGCAGTGAATATAGCTGTACACAAGCTTGATCATAGTAAATACAAACGCTGCAAAAGACCGCCGGAATTGCTTAGTGGTACAATCTTTCTTAAAAATAATGCAACAACGAAACAGATTGTGGAGGAATGGATTCAAGAGTGCGTAAAAAATCATTTTCTGTGGGATCAACGTGCCTTGAAAATTGTTCTTGAAAGATATAAATACCATCTTCTTCCTGAGGAGTATGTAGTGATCTTCGACTACATGTCAAGTGTGAAAAATCCTGTTATCAAACATTTCCAAGCGTCAAGGCAAACTAGAAATAGATTTAGAATTAGAAGAAGAAAATAATGCCCAGAGGAGTTTATGATCATTTTAAGCTAAGAGGTCGAATACTTACGTGTAGAGTCCCTTTAGAGACAAGAACTTGTATTCGTGAAGAATGTGACAATACTTTTAGGGTTTTTATAACAAGCATAAGGAAATACTGTGGCAGAACATGTGCTAACCAGACAACCTGGATGGTAAGAAAACGAGATTACTCCTCTCCAATGAAGGGCAAAAAGCGTCCTCCTTTTTCTGATGAGTGGAAGGAGAATATAAGCAAGGCAAAGAAAGGAAAATGTTCAGGGTCAAAAAATAGTAACTGGAAAGGAGGCAGGACAGAAAAAAGTTGGCTTATTTATGGTTCCGACATCTATAAAAAATGGAGACGAGATGTTTTTGAGCGGGATAACTTTATCTGTCAGTTCTGTGGTAGACGTGATGGTCGAAGGTTGGCAGCCCATCATATCAAATCTTTTGCTGATTATCCAGAGGATAGGTTTAATATTAATAATGGAATCACCCTCCATAATAGTTGTCATGTACGTTTGCACAATATGCTGAGGTATAATAACCCAGACGGGGATATCATCCAAAGGGTTATTGGTTATAGGTTTTTAACAAATTTCAAAGAATGAAAGGATAGTTTGTATAATTACTATAGGAA